>JGI24159J19872_10012710_pt1 | contig 10973 bp, 6 predicted proteins | sample Ectturendosymbi4_FD_19872 | JGI IMG/M metagenome (IMG submission 19872)
ATGCGTTTCCTCTGTTTTTTGTTATCTTGCGAGCTTCTGGGAGTATCGACTAGATAACCTGAGGGTTTTTTCGGTCTCCCAACTGCAAGCTTGGGAATGCTTTCAAGTGTTTACAAATGGCGTTTGTTTTTTATTGCATCGCACCCAGTTTTTGCAGTAAACAATACAATACAATACCAGACGCATCTGAAAAGGACGTGACGTCACGAAATCAGAAAAGGACGTGAGGAACACTTTGATGTTTTGATAGTTTTTCAAACGATTTTATCTCATTAATCTGAACAGGAAGTTTCTTAAAATTTTATATGCCATTACAGTTGCACGCCTAAACAGCTGTCAAATGCCTCCTAATTCAAGTCCATCAATAAATTAGGATGAACTGAACATCTTTCATATCAACTGGTGCTAAAATCGTAAAGTCGTACAAGGTGGGTTGTCGACATGACGATTGACGGCCACCTAATTTTTACGCGTNTCGTTCGTCGAAAGTGGAATGATGAGAAGTCATGAACTGAAGACACNCAACAACTAACGAACAAAGAGAATGGAATCGCAAAGGGACAGGACACCAGGGTGGCGGAGTCGGAATCGTAAGGAGTTGAAGGTTTTTGGGTGGAGTCGGAGTTGGATTTCTGACAACACTGAGAGTCTGAGTCTGAGTCGGATTTTTTTCTCCGACTCCGGATGTCCAGTCGGATCAATTTTTACAGCCAACTCGGGAATTCCTTTTGAAATGCTACAATTTCTTTTGAAACTTTCGATGAAACTGATGTTTCTTGCTGTGCACCACGATCAGTGTCGTACGCAGAAAATTTTCATGGGAGGGTTTCATTCAGTGGCATATGTTGGTGATTTGTATTTGGTGTGCCCTGTTTGTGACGTCACAATTTAACGTCATAGCTCTGTTTCCAAACCAACGTTTTGACCAAGCTTGTTGACATAATATGCACGTTTTTCTATACGTCCACTCTCCTTATTTTATGTGTCATTGAACTGAATATAAACTATTAGAGCTCCAAGTTAGGCTGTTGGAGGAAAATACACCCAATGCTACGAAACAGCAGTTCGTAACTGCAATAATATCATGCGGCGCATTAAAACAGGGGAGTACAACACACTCATCAATTCGCCAGAGCAATTTACAGCGGAAAAATGAGGCTGCGCTAATGGCTTGTCGAATATGAGCAGTCGAGCATAGAGTAAGTGCGGGTGGACTGGCTGGCACACCCCCGGTTTGAAAAATCGAATCTTGCTAAACTACACAAGAATTGAGAATGCGCATAAAGTCCGCAAGAAAACTTTCAATTTTGTTGTTATTTATAGAAGTCCAGCAAATTTTAGTTTTCCTTTTTTCCTGCTGAGACACAATAAATGCCTGGATGCTTCTATGTTAACAACTGCTGTTTTTGAGCTCGTGAAACGGTTCTATACTACAGAAATTGGTAGACCTAATGCAGCCAATGCTGTCAGCACTTGCGCTGATCAGCCTTAGCAGACAAAATAAATGCAATTTTTTGGACAAAGTGAACTATCGCCGAACACAATCTTGAAGATGCATAGCCTAGTGGATGAAAGGTATGAAAATAATGGCGAGATGGTTTTTGTACCCAGACGATAACCCAGATTCCTACCGAAACCTAATTATTGCTTTTTGGCCCATTTACAATGTTCCTTGAAATTTGCATGCAAATTCATTCTCTGTTCTTTGCATCAAGTCGACAAATTAACAAGCAAAAAGTATGCGAAAACAATTAATCTCCTTGTGAAGGTAATAAAGTTTTTGCAAAATATCAAGCTCAAAGGGTTTTTTTGACCCCAACCCCCAACCCCCCTTGCGTACGCCCTTGACCACGATTTCCATTGATCAGCCAAGTTTCATTGCTTAGCGTTTGGAGTTGGAGTCAGACATTTTGGAATGGTCGGAGTTGCAGCCGGAGTTTGATATTTTCCTCAGACTCCGCAACCCTGATTACTTAGCGTTAAAATGAATAGAATGCAATGAATCAGGTGAGTGGCAGATAGAAAATTATTTTGAAAGATTGTTACTTCATTAGCAACTGCATGTAATGACGATACACCTGGGAAAAAATTGAAGGTTTGAAAATAATCTTTCCTGAGGGGCTGCCATTTTGCTGTGCTGTTTTGATTAGTGCTGCTATATACACTTGCCTACATCAAGTGTGCTTGTTTAAAATGAAAATAAATCAATCGCCTCTTTTCCGCGTTCTCAAATAACATAGGCCTACTTCAATACTAAGTAGCAGGCCAGAACATGGAAGCTTCATGCAGGCATCACCTCCTGTCCTTACACCGAATGGTTGGTAGTGTTTCTTCTAGAACAAGACAATTTACAAATTTTTCTGAGCCAAAACAAATTTATTGAAGCAAAGCAACAGCAAACACCTTTATAGTGGCATTTGGCAACATTCCAAATATTTTTTGCAGCATTTTTCTAGGAGTTAACTTTAATTACCTTCAGAGAAATGTGAGGTCTCAAGTCTCCGTCTCGAACTTCCAGGTCTCTGTCTCAGCTTTTTTTGTCAAAGTGTTGGTCTCGGTCTCAAAGNTTGAGCCAGGACTCGTTCTCGGAAGTTACGGCTTGACTACATNNCTCCACTAAGTTGGACATGCGTTCCACACTTGTTATGTGACTACTTCAACGAATTTTATTGAGTTAAAGACAAAATAATTTAGCAGTTATTTTGCCTCATGCCTCGTAAGGCGAAATAGGCACTACACAAAAATGTATGTTGTGCGTCATAATACAATTTCGGATGGTTTTCGGATATGGATAGTATGATTTTAACCAAAACAGGATTCGGATATGCCGAAACGGATATCATTTTTCAAGAACAGGATAGGATCAGCTATTGCTATGCACTGAAGATGATAACAGTTGTTATCGAAACGTTTGCAAGAGGATAGGATCAGATAGCAAAAAACACTATCTGGTAATCTATGTTGCTTATAGTTGGGTGGAGAAAGTGGGCAGGTTGCCAGGTTAACCCTTTTCGGGCTAAATTTCAGAAATTTGGTCCCAAATAACATTTGTTGGCACCAAAATTACATTTGGCCCTTTGGCTCTTTTGGCCCTTTTCCAGGATAGACTAGCCTGTGCAAAAATTAGATCTAACGTCCTTGGGTCCTGTCTGAGAAAACATATTTTTTCACTTTTTTTGACTAATTGATTCCAGATTTAAAACAAATTTCTATGTTTTGAATGTTTTTGATAACAAAATTTTTTTGGGATCCTTAGAGTTTCTGAGTTAAGGTGAAAGTAAGTTCATCAGAATACGTGTTAAAGTGCTGCAGTTGCGGACGTAGCAGAGCAGTGAGAACTGTTATTCAGGTGGTGACAGCGTTGCCACTCGTAGGGAAAAGTCCTTACAGTAGTTTTTTTTTACGATAGTTGGGACGGGATCCGGAGTGCCGGAGTCGACTCCGGCAGGATTCTGCGTTTTTCTTTTGGAACCGGAGTCAAAAATTTGTGGAAAACCGGATCCGGATTCACTTTTCAATGTCGGCAGTAGCAGCAGTCTGTGCGGTCATTTCTTAAGTAAAAACATGGGTAAATTACGGTTGGATCGATGATTGTATCCGGAGTCTGAACATAGTCTGATTCTCAAATTTGAAAAACCCCCCGGACTCGGACTCGGATTAAAAAATTTTGGAACAGGAGCGGAGTCGGAGTCTGAAAAAGTGACTCCGGCCACCTTTGATTTTTACGTTTTAGGCTTTTATAGAGAGTAGGGAATCCCCACGGGAAAAATCGCCATTTTGCAGAGAGCCGTAGGAATTTTTGTGTTTAGAATTTTTATTGCTTTGTTTCTACCTTTTGTTTGTCATACTTCACGGACGTGTGTGGTCAACAATTTATCATCAATTAGTGCGCTTGCAAACATGATGGAAAATGCGTTTTTTTCCAGTTTAGCAGGCAATAAATCCTGGTACTGGCCAAATTTTCTGGTGGCTGGAATTGCGTTCTGCCAAGGAAGGCCTAGCTTATAGACCTTTTCCAACGCGAACCATCGAAGCGGAACGTTGAAAACATTCGGTACGACATGCAAAGGCCATAGGTGAACGGGGGTTCGGGATGTTTTGTTGTCGTTTGGATTGAACAGTACTTCCCTTTTCGCCCGCGTTTCAAGCTAAAATACTTGGAGCATTAGTATGAAACCTGCTTGTAGCGATTTTTTCGTTTCATCGCTATTCCAGCTTTTTAGGATCCGGTGAATGTGTAGTGCCTTTAGTTTATGTTAGCTGATTTTTGCCTGGGAGTTTTGATGCTAGAATGAATGCCTTCATTTTTCTCACACTGCTGGATCCCTGCATTATGATGGGTGAATGACGCTACAATTGGGGTGCTGTTAAAGTGTTTTGCTCCTCTTAATGTTGGTTGTGTACAAACACCGATACTGTAAAGTGCTACTATGGCTTACCATTTTTTTGTGCTCTTGTGTTTATGATTGCATCTGATGATCTGTGATATGGACCAGGAGTCCCCAGTAAAAACTATTATTACAATTATTATAAATTGTGTGAAGTTTTTTGGGCAATAAAGTACAATAAATGATTCCAAGCAAAACTAAACTTGAATGCAGAAATGTCATACCTAGTTTTGTTTCAGGTCAAGGCTAGGCCTATTGATATTTTTTGTGAATCTAGTGGTTTTTGCAAAGAAACCTGTGACAGCACTTGCTTCCCTGGTCCTGTAGTAGGCTTAGTGGTCACTTTCTTTTTATCCAGGGTTATTATATATCCACAGATTCATGCTTCCATTAGCTTTAGTATCAAAGTTGTTACAAAAAGCATCTGAAATTTTCAATGTTATTCAGTACATTCCAATGTTAACCCCATAGCTTTAGCTCACGTATGCTAGGTGTACAAAAATATCAGTTAGCTACAGCTGCATAATTACAATCTTCTTATGTGTTGTCTGTGTGTGGTGCTTAGAATGTGAGTCATGCTATAAAAATGTGTTGCCTAGATTGATGAAAAGTATTTCAAACTTAGAATTTGGCTAATTTTTGTGCTGATCTGCCACAAAGATAAGTTATGGCTACCAAAAAGGCTCTTTTGCTAATTGCTGATGGGTCAGAAGAAATGGAAGCTGTTATTACTATAGATGTGCTGCGCAGAGCTGGTGTAAGTGAAATGCAATATTGTTTTCTGCTTTTGTTACCAACAATATCTGAACAAACATGCTTGTTGTTATGTGCAAATAGTATAATTAAAACCTAAGGTAGACACCAACTAACCAAGTTCATTTTTTTCTTACTGAGTATATTGTAACCATGGTGTATTTTTTGTGACAAACAAATAACTAGGACTGACATATCATAACATGACCTTATGAACCAGGGCAAAACCTTAGAAAACAAAAGAAATGGTCACCCTACAAAGAATCAGAAATTATAGACAATTTTGAACTGCCAACAATATTATTACTGCATACATCAATAAATTTAATGCTACTGTTATAATCAGAGCCTGAGTGGCAAGCGCACAAAGCATCACACTGGCAGCAAGCAACAATAAGGATCATATGACGAGATCACTCTTATTACTTAAGTGCACCACATACAAATGTTTGTTATTCTTATCACATATCTTGTTCATGGTACATTGCGTATTCAACACCATGCTTATCGAGTGGTTGTAACACCTCTTATTAGCTTTATTATTTTTATTTAGTTAACGAAAATACAATGTTAAAAGGTATCCCATGTTACAACCTTTTCAAAAGTAGGAAATTTTTTGGGAAAGAATTCGTTCATCAACAAAGAAACAAGCAAAGCAAAGAAAAAAATCACAAGCCAGCAGCACACAAACATAGTATAGTGGACACATTAGTGCTTTAATGTTTTGTGCATCTTTGCTGTGTAATTCCCAGTAATATTCCACTGGTGATTCAACGTGATGTACTTGTTTGCGAACAGTTCAACTGTCGACATGATGGCCTGCAAACCTACATGACTGCTGTCGGTCGCTGTTTCCTATGGTGCATTCGAACGCCCAACACTTTTGTTCATCGTCATTCTAATTCCGACTCTACATCGAACCGTTACGTTACATGTTTCTTACGTCACGCTTAGGTGTATCGGCGTTTTTGTTGTATATCTGAATATAATCAAAAGAAGCAGTCAACCTAGAATACTACTGAAGAGTTATTAGCAGACAAAGTGGTGAGAGCCTTTTAAATTGCCTTCCTTTGGCTTGGCAACTCCAAGACGTAAGGTTGCTTAGTTGGGAGACTGACCTGTGCTCCTGCAACAACTAGGTTGACCCCTCAACTAGTAGGGATCTTTACAATAACCTACAACCACAGTCCCTACAATAGTAACAAACAGATTTCTAAGTTAAAATATGACCAAATCAGTTAATATCAAATCAATATTCAGAAAGTTCGCTTTTACACTGTACTATTTGTGTTAACTAAATGAAAATAACAGTATATAAAGCTAATAAGTGGCGTGGAGCTTACACATTAGTGCGACAATAATTTTGTTGGCAGTTTAAAATTGTTTGTAATTTCTGATAATTTGTAAGGTTGCCATTTGTGTTTGTTTGCATATTTCATTTGTTTTTATTGTTTGGTTTGTTGTAATGCTACCACATTCTCTTCTGAATATGCTTTTTTGTAAGGTTTTCTATAACATGTCCATTCAATACTGTTTGTGGAATATTTATATTCTACTGATACGTAGTAATATTGCATTGCACATCATTTAGTTCTGCTTTGTGAATGTTTTGGGATCACTATATCGATTTTTGTACTGACACAACAGGATATCATAGCTGTCAGAAGCATATAAAGTCACGTAGCGCACATAGACAATTATGAAAAGGTAGTTCAGTTTCATTTTACTTGTTTTGTACTCTATTCAGAATGTCACGAGTGGTCAGCAATACTCATCCGGGTTTGCTTGTGCCAGGGGCCATCCAGCTGCTTTTGCGGTGAGTGCTACATTGATGGCAAATCAGTGGCAGCACCAAACGTGAACCTTTCCTTTCCATCTACACATTAATGCTGGGCAATCGGGCATGCATTTAAACAGGCCACAAGCACCATTTTTCAAGTCTTCAGTATGATTTGACTGGGAATTGTACCAGTATTGGTGTTGTGTGCTTTAACCAACTGTGCCATTTAGGTAGTTACAAAAAGCATCCGATAATGTTGCTTTACGGGACTGGTAAAAAAGTGTCCTTATAGGTCAGTGGTTCCCAAACTTTTTTAAGTGCGACCCAAATCTGACTTTAATGAACATCTCACAACCCAAGCCGAAAACATTGAAAAAATGTATTTTTTATGTCAGCACTACTATTTTTTCAGATACCTATGCTGTAGACAAGACACAGACAACCAGTTGTAGTACACTACTATGAAACAATGATGTATTACAAACAAATCATTGATTCAGTGCGATTGATGAAACTACAATTTATATTTCATAATATGAAGGAGTGCACAGTTCTATTTGACTGAGTGCAATGCGCATGTTGTCACCAGGATCGAGGCGATTGTGAACCTTGGTTTTAACACTTTGAGAGCCGGTCTACAAATATATCATATCTAGATTTTGGCCTAAAACCAGCGGTTTTCGGTTGCCTTACCAACCTATCAGTGCCGAAAATCCTTGCTCGCATGGACACATGGTTGCAAATGGGAGCAGAAAAGTCATGACTTCGTTACCAATTATTGGTTTTACCTTTTTAACAGAACTCTCCAAGTGACAATATGGATAAAAGTTGTTGTTAGAACTCATCATGATGCAGGTCGATAAGCTCTTCTTGCAGTCCTGCGACGTCCTCTGATAAGTTGTCAACCTTTGTCAGAAACAGATTTCTATCTGGGATGTAGGGATCAAACTCCGTGATAAGGTTTTCCAAATGTTCCACCAGGATGGACTTGGTGGCATCAAACCTGCTAATTGCAATTTGATTCCATTCTTCCGAATACTCGTTCATTGATGGAAACGCTGCTATTCATCCACGCTCCAGTTCCATCTTCCCGAGTTGCAGGTTTTCTTTGAAGACAGACAGTTTTTTGGAGAGAGTGATGATAGTTTGATTTCTGCCTTGCATTGATGTGTTGAAATTGTTCACTGTGGTGAAGATGTCGTTTAAGTAGCATACTTTGAGCATCCACTCTTTATCTTGGAACCGAATGGCAAGGCGATATTTTGTTTCATTTAGAAAGATCTGCAGCTCTGTAGATCTACTACACAGCACAAGAGCTTGCTGCAAGAAAGCCATCTCTCATTGGAGTGGACTAGGAAGTTTTGGAATTCAGACCTGAGGTCAACACACATCTGCTGAAACGGATGAGAGTTAACTGCGCTAGATTTGATGAAGTTGGCTACAGCAACAACCTCCTGCATCACTGCTGAAACATCTGGAGACTTTTTGCACAGCAAGGTTTTCATGGTGCAGAAGACAGTGGATGACTTGGACATTGGGATTGCCTTGCTTGACTCATGTATTCCCAAGCATTGCAGGAATGCCGTCAGTGCTTAAGCTGACACAGTTTTCTCAGTTAATGGCTTTTTGTTGAATGTTTTCCACAACTTTGAAGATGTCGGTGCCAGTTGCCATTGTTGTCAGCAGTGTGCAAGACAGAAATTCTTCTTTGAGGTCCGTGTCACCCTTGTACCTCATGTAAACCATTAGCTGCACATTCTTTGCAGGTATTAGTCGACTCATTAAGTTGATAGCTCCACTTTCCCGCTTTCTTCACTCGAGCCACCACTTGGTCTTTTAGTGAAAGATCTGCAATGTGACTTTTGATCGTGTTGTTCAATAGCGAAACGGACTGCAATTTCAAGGCCACGTTGTCGCCGCATATGATTCTGGCCTTGTCGATAGCTGCAGGCTTAATGTGCTTTTTTCCAATCGTGTGCGGTTTCATCTTCCTCAGAATGCATAGTCTGCTCTGTATGATGCCAGCATGGCTTGCTTGGATGCTAAAAGCGCTGNATTCGTTGTTGAGCAAAATCGGTTTTATTGCAGTTCCGCTTCTCGGTGCTGAAAATAAATACACTCTTTTTCACATGTTGTGGGTGCCTCGTCTCCAGATGTCTCTTCAATTTGTTTTTCTCCAGAGATTCGTTTGACAACACTGCATAACACAGCACACATTGCGGCTTCACGGCACCTAGATTATCGATAGCAGTGAATCCTAAATGCAAAGATTCTGATTGTAGGAATACTTACTCATCCTTAACACTTTCGCACCCGGGTTAATTCAAGTGGTTCACATGAAAGCAGCTGGATCCCACATGGCTTTGCGTGGGAATTTTTCCGGTCCGGTAAGTGCTACAGACCTGATCAATAGCTCAAAAGACTTGACAAGTCTTGTAGTTTGCACTCGAAAAAACTATTATGGTAGTGTTTACTGAAGTTTTTGTTAGAAACTAAACTAAGCTACAATCCGAGTCTTTTCATACTTTGGATGACCTGCTGGGGTTTCGGGTTCAAAAGTTATGATCTAAATTAAAAAAATATTTGATTAATGAGTTAATTAGATAATTGATTAATTTGTTTATTTTAGGTCATAACTTTAAACCAGAAAGTAAATCGATCAAAGGCTCAAAATACTCAGACTTGAGCCTAGTTTCCAATAAAAACTGCAGCGAAATACTTTGGCTTAGCAGTTGGGTCTTAGGCCAGGTAACATGAGCCAAAATTGCCCCAAAACTGCATCACTTATGATGTCACTCACAAGAAATCTACAAACCCAAACAAAAGTTTGTTTTCCAGTGTAGACTAGAAGACTTGCCGAATCTTTTAAGGGTTTGAACAGCTCTCTAGCGTAATTAGCAGAGGAGCTATGGCGTTGGTAAGGCAACTGACAACTGCTGGTTTTAGGCCAATTTCAAAGTACGAATATATTGTACCCTGGCTCTCAAAGTGTTAAGTACTAATTTTTAATAATATAATACGTGCAATGTAATATGCTAGTTTTCAGTAAATTTCTAGTTCTTGATCAACTTGAAGTTTACGTGCTTAGCAAGCGAAAATGTTTCAAACTACTGTACTACTACATAGCTAAACTTTCATACTATCAACCCTGATACCCCACTTATTTACTGAACAATTCAGCCCCAACATACTTTTGTAATCAACAAATCTTAACTTAGCAGCTAGTTGGTTAGTTACGGCTAGTAGCTACACTTCCATTAAAACTCTTGGAAAACCACTTATGATCCAATCATCCAGTTTTAATAAGACGAAGCTAAATGAAATGCGTATGATGCAATAATTCAGTCCGTGACAGAATTGAAAGAACTTGACAAATGAAAAGAAAAAAGTTTGATTTCACAGATTTGAATCACGTTGATGCAACCCATTTTTCACCCTTCGCGGCCCATACTTTGGGAACAACTGTTGTAGGTGAACTGTCATTACAAAATACAATAAATCATTCTTAAAATGGCTTTTTACTTCAATGCCAAAGCCTGGCAAGGGTTAAGAGTTTTTTGATTAGGTTTGCCATTTACTGTATTGTGTTTTTGTGTTTACTGTGATAAGAAAAAGGAATTATTTGGTTTTTATTTTCCAAAACCTGTCAAGCTTGTTAAAATATCAAAATATTTTGCTTGTGCCACTGTCTTGCCAGTTCTGCTGTTGAGCAAAACAATAATGTTATACTTTTTCCATGATGGAATACTGCTTCATTTGTTTAACAATTTCCACAGTACCCCACCGAGACAGGTGATCAAACTGACTACAGTCACAACAATCCCTAATACTGTAACAGTAAAATGCATGTAATGATATGCCTCCATTGCTGCTGATGACAGAATCTTCGATGCCATTCTCACGTCACACCTGCACTTAACTGCATTCTTATTTGGTCATTAACACGTATAGAGCTGGCCTACGGTATATTCGTACTTTGATTTCGGCCTAAAAAACAGCAATTTTCGGTTGCCTTACCAACACCCTAGCTCCTCCGCCGATTGCGCTAGAGA
>JGI24159J19872_10012711_pt1 | contig 10973 bp, 8 predicted proteins | sample Ectturendosymbi4_FD_19872 | JGI IMG/M metagenome (IMG submission 19872)
ACCGTTGCAGACTGGTCACCACACGGAAGGCATTGTTACGTTCATTGATGACACAGAATCAACAGAAGACAAGGTTTGTGACGTCGTAGTGTTAGTTTTTTTCAGATGTTTTTTTGTTAATTGAACAACAGACCTCGATGTCGTTAAAGTCGTGACGCATTGTCATTTGGTCGCGCCGCTTTATTTCATGCACCTGCAGCTGCATTGTTGTCTTTAGCAACGATTCGTTTGCTACTCATGCACATCATCATAAAAACTTGATTTGCTGCCTGCTTTTCTAAAATGCAGCCGAAATATCATTTGTGTTCGACTGTTTCGCAAGTCTGCATTTGTACTGTCGCTCAGTTTTTCTAAGGCGCAACTTCTTCTATTGCCGGCCGCATTGCATTTAGTTTTATGAATTACAGCCGCCAATGAGTTCAAGGCATTTCCGTTTTTGCGTTGCTTCTGATCTGCTTCCACGCAGTAAGCCTACCCTGCTTCCACACGTCTGTTTGTCCGTTTTTCTACTAACTATCCACATACACAGTAGGCAAAGAGTTTTTGTTAATGCACGGCCGCATAACGTGTATTCGAATTTTATATTAAATGTGTGCGGGCGCATAGATATTCGCCGAAAACCGCACGTGACCGGACGGCCGCAGGTTGTGCGCTGCTGTTCAAAGGTTACAATCTGCTTCATAAAGAAAAACCCTGCGGTTGCCACAACAATGTTTTCGTTGCCAGGGCACCAGCGCTGCGTCGACCCCATCGGCGATGAAGTCATGGGAACCGAGCGATTGGGAGAAACAAGGTTTTTCGAATCTCTCTGAACATTCTGCCAAATCTGAATCTAATCAACTCGTCCATGCTGCCCAATCTACAAGTTAGTATTAACTTGTCCAGGGACACCGAGCCAACTGCAAGCAACTGAAAAGTTTTGATGATCTCCGTTTGAAGCGATAAGTGAAGTGCAAAAAAAGTCCATCACTTGTTCGCATGAAATCCGATTTTTGTTGAAACCTTTGACATATTCTCTTCACTTGATAACGTTATTAAACTGCTGTCACCCGGTGGCCGAGTGCACGCCTGCGTGGCACTCCCGGAATCTTTTCGTATCCTGCGGCACGCCTGCTTGTTATGAAAATTCATTTCGCAACCTCAACCACTTTTTCCTTTTTCATAAAAATCCCCACAGCTTTGTTGTATCGATTTGATTCCCGCAATTGATTGACAAGAAACAAAACCTTCTCTTTATTTACGTCGCTACGACACCTCACCTACAGGCTTACGCCAGATGCGCACGGACCTCGTCCAATGGGTGTTTCGGCGATTAGCGTCTTATTTTGTGACGTCACAAGGCCTACTTTGAAAACGACGTCTGCGCTCGACCAGAAGTTGTTGCAACTTTTATTCGATGCACAACTGCTGGTGGTCCGCAGGCTCAAACAATTTACAGTCGAACACAAACCTCGCTCGACGCTGAAGCAGGCTTTGTGACGTCACCGAAGCGTATGTTTGTGACGTCACATATTTCGCACGGCTGGAAATGCTCCAAACAGTTCATTTGAACGAAATGTTCCTGAATAACAGTTCTGTTTGGCAGGTTCCCCTGATATGTCTTCTGCTCCAAATTCACCCAGAGTGAAACATGCCAAGCATGACGATCGTTCGACCGTGACGTCCCGCCCATCTTCTGCCCGTGAGCAGCCAACCGTGAACAAAGAAGCGAAAGTGGTGAATTCCTGTTGTGGCGAAGTTGGCTTTCGTAGTTGTCCGTTGCCTTTTAATAACCTTCTCCTTTGTCACTATTCGAAACTTGCACCCAACACTCGCCAACCAATGTTAAAGGCATGGAGGAGGAGGCTTTTCTCCAGCTTATTTTTCTCTCAAGCGTTTTATTTTTCTTTTCATCACTGGTTTGCGCATCGGCAACTGCGATTGATGAACGTGCTTTTCCGCCTACAAAACATGTTTTTGTTGGTTTGACGCATGGAACTAAGATCTATAGACTTGACAGGAAACTGCAAAGCGTGTATTGGAAGAGCATCGCTTCTGGCTACTTTTGGTGTTTTCTGACGTTTTGGATTATTGCATGAATGCGTCTAAATGAGAAAAAAAATTCACATCGTAGATTGGTCAGTTTTCCAAATTTTCACATCGTAGATTGGTCAGTTTTCCACGTTAAAGCCGTATATGAACCTATATGTAGTATTTCTCATACGCATTATTTTTGGGATCCATAACCTCCTCAAAATTTTGGTTTTGCCAACGATCGCCTAAATATCCTGATGCCCCGACGTCATCACTAACGACGTCATCATCCGCACAGAGTCGTCCATCGCTTACCGGCTCCCTCCTCGACATGTCAGTGTTCAACGACAACCTTCTTGAGACAGTGTTCATCGTTGATGGCTGCGACAGGCGAAGTAACGTCCTCCTCCATTTGATCGAACACAACTCGCCTGGTCACGTGCCATGCGTCAGCGTACAGTCTCTTGTTGATGTGCAGACTGTCTTCACCTTCCTAGTGTTTCAAATACAAAAATAGTAAGTATCGCGTCAAGGAATGTTAATGCGTTTATTGAATTGATGCTTCTATAAAGATTTTACTGATTTACTGATAAGGAATTGCATGAAGTATAACCCTCTGTGTGTGACGTTCTTGACAGGTCTGCAGTTCCTATAATCACTTGCAAAGGGGTGGACCGAGTTTACTGGAAAACTTTGGGCGGGACAAACGCAGACTTTGTGTGATGACGTAGCCATGTTCACTCATCCGTAGTCCGACATTTTTGTAACATTGTCGAAATGGGAGGTAAATCATGGAAATGATATATTTTGCGGACCATGGTCCAAGTACCCCCCTGTCTACACCCCTCGTGTTTTGGAAGTGGCATAGTACTGTGATAGTAGTTGACAATAAATACGAGGTATTTGCTGGGTACACAAAACTTTTGTCCGTTTCAAAGTAGATCAAGGGTCTCAAACTCAAATTGCTCCAGTACCGCATTATGACTGTGACGCAATAATGGCGGTACCTGAACCTTACCAGAAACAGCTTTCACATCTTCTTTCTTGCGAAAGGTATCGTTATTGTAGCTAGCTATAGGGAAATCATCTCTTGCCTTCTTCACGTTCGTTTACAACAGACCTGCACAACCCAGAAAGCTCAAAGGGCCGAATTATCAATATTTGCCGTGGGCCGCAAAAGACTACTTCATTTCGATAAGTAGATTTCGTTGTAGTGTGGAAGAAATTCTGGAAAGACAATTACTTATTCGAGACAGAGCTTTTGCAACATTTTCTACAATCGAGAAAGCTCTCGCGGGCCTGGTTTGCAAGGAACTTGCTCACTCGCTGTAGAAGCACTTTTAAACACCGGTAAATTAATTAAATAACTTAAATATTGATGATTTGAAAATTTCCAAAAAGCGTTGCGGCCCACATGTGGCCCTCGGGCCGAGTGTTTGAGACCCCTGAAGTACATAAAATAAGCACAATACATAATTCAGTTTGCATAGTAAATGTACTGTAGATACAATCCAATGATAATGTCCGTTTTTCTTATTTATTCCCTGTCTTTGTGTTGGGGGTTTTCAGAAGTGATGTAACAATGAAATGCTTGAACTACATTACTTTTTATCACAAAATATTGGGGGAAAAGATATTGTGTCTCCCCGTCCCCTGTGCGAAGGCTCAAGCTCAAGCTGATAGTGTAATTCATCCACAACCAGAACGTCAAAATAGATTTTCTTGCAATAAGCATAGATGCGAGTGATGACCTGCAAAAGCAAACCAGTTTAAACCAGTTTTTGTGCTGATACCTGTTGTGTTTTTGTTTGCTTTGTTGCCGACCCTTGCTTATTGACAAGCAAATAAACAGGTAGAGATCACTAAAGATGATTCCTATCACCATTAATATTCATTATTGAGCCTGATTTTTCTTTGGATGAGGTTTGGAAAGTAACTAACGTTCAGTTTCATCTCGCTCATTACTGAAAAAATGCTGTTTGCAAAATTTCTTCAGTAATTCTTGAGTTTTTATAAACATTTCAACAGCTTTCTGAAGCTCAAGAGTCCTTTGTTTGCGACATACTCCCGTTTTGGACAGAAGCATTTTCACAATTATGTTTTTGAAATCAGTTTGTGGTTGACCTGGCTATAGGGATTTGGGAGTTTAATTTGAATTTCGCTGGTGCCAAGGGCCAGTGATGCTTTTTCTTCCTCTGCACAACCAAACAGGTTACAAGGAAGTTGGAGACGAAAAGTGTGTTTGTCTTCACGAATTAGTATTCTGGAAACATCTTGTAATGGAAAGCAGGCTCTATGAAAAAATAGACAACAGATAGCAGCACGTCATGGGGTTCAATGTCATCGTGGAATGATGTGTGCGTATTGAAGTGGCGGTGCTCAATATCTCCGCGGTTTTGGTTCACTGCTGACAGATTATAATTCAATATTCATTTAATTAAAAGGCGAATCTGAGACACAACGCGCTTGTGATGCTGTCACATTATTTCCAAAAAGCCAACGACAATATTAAAACAGGGCAACTAACCTGCCTTCAGTCATGTTTGAATGTTTATTTTTCTGCTCCAATGCATTGAGTTTTGGTGTCAACACTTTTGATTTAAAAACAGACATAACGTAGCATTTCAAACAATGCACAAGTGCCAGTTACGGCTTACGTGCTGGTGGAAATGTCGACAGTGGAGAACATGTTTGGCCATCAAAGCTTGATGCAAGACAGGTGCTGGCAGCCATGAACTGTGCATCAGCTTTCGACACGCCTTTATTCTATGATTATTCATGGGCGGCGGTGAGCAGCGCGTCCCTGAAACAAGGTGTGGACGGGACTGAGAGTGAAGATCGGTTTCCTGCTTCCTCAGAAAACCAGACAGGCAGACATGAAAATTCAGGCCACGAGGTGACCACTGAATATTTTGTTTCACAAAACTAGTGATGGCTTTTGTTGACACTTCACTTCATTTTAGGGAAATTTTTGACAGTTCTTTCAGAAATCTGATAACTTTTCAGGAAATGGTCACAATCTGTGTCAGAAATCTGCTTTGTTTTGATTAAAAATACACACTATTTGACACTTTCTTCACTCATAGACAAATTATTTACTAAAAAGTCCGGTTTTTAACAACAAAATGATGACTGCGATGTAATATGCCGATCATGCTCAGTAATCACAGCCACCCTCCAATCTATTGAACCTCGGACGGCCTAGTATATATCCCCAACTGATGAATACCCCTGGAGGTAAACCGAAACTAAAACGGAAATTTCATGACTTCGCTTTTGCGTAATTTACACGGTCCACGCACCAACCTGGTCCTGTAAACTTCACTTGCTTCTTTTCAGAAAATCCTGATGTGTTAAGTTTTCTTAGTCCCGCATGCAAAAGCTCAAGAGAAGCAAAACTGAGATGGAAGCACCCAAAAGATGAACATAGCGCACTGCCCCATCTCGCTGCCTCATCTTTTTGCGTTAAATATTTTGTGTCATGTTTCAGCAAATGATAGAGTTTAATGTTTTAATTAAGTTTCCTTTTGCGACTTTTTTGCAGCACAAACAGCAATTCGCAATCGCCCGCACCCCTCAAAGTGGCGGTGCTGGGGGGTGAACAATTGCTGAACTTAATTCTTCGACAGTACGTTAAACAACTGTCTGGCAAGCCATCGGAGTGGCAAACCTTCTTCGCCTTCTACGTCCTACCTCTTGGTAAGCTGTCGTGTTCTCACCTTTGTTGCGACATAATGACGACAGTAAATCAAACAAAAATATAAAGTTGAGGAGGTCGTTGTTCGTTTGTCTGTCTCGATAGTTTCTTGCCTCTCGAAGGGCGATGGAGTTTCACAGTTTATTCATTACAGGGTAGAGTTGGTTGAAAGTCTTGTTGCTTTGAAAGCGAAGTATTTGTTACTCCTGAAGTCATTACTCGCTCGAAGTGAACTATTTACGCTTTTTGTGAACTTCAGATGAAAATCAGCTCCTTTCTCCTGTGTTTGCGTCATCATTGAAAAATGTGAAACACGCTGACCTTTAACCTTTGACCGCAGGGCCAAACCGCATCGCGCGCCACTTGTGTTCCTCCGACGCTCGTTACGCCGCCCTCTTTGAAACGAGCTGGAAAGACACGATAGACAAGTTGCCCGACAACAACACTTTCTCGATGAACGGGGCAGATGCGAGCACGGAGTTCTGTCAAATCACTTCCACCTGCTTCGAGTATTTATTGGATTCGACTTGCACTCTGCCACTCGCCATCGCGGAGGCCATGTTGACCTTCAGGCAGAACAGGTTTGAAGTTACATTTTTCTATGTTTTCAAAGAAAAATGTTGTTGATCTTTGACTTACGGCCCGCGAGTCAATGGTTTCGTTTGATATACAGGCGTGTAATTTGCATACAAACATGTAGTTTGAATACAAGCATACACTTTGCATATGTGGCATACAAGCATACAATTTGCATGCAGCCTGCTGAGCGGTTCGTATGAATTGCTTGTAAAAAATAACCTGTCGGAATGACTGCTGGGATTACTTCATGCACTAGACATTGACCGAATGACGTTCTTTAATTAGTTGTTATGACGCCCCGCCCAGGTTCGAACCCGGAAATTAACAGCTTGGTATGAAGGACATGAAATACTGGGTTCAAGCAACGTTTTCCAGGTTATGTGTTGCTGTTGAGCCAAGCAGTTAAGATGGGGCAGCCCTTTGCAAATGCAATGTTGGTGAGGCAGTTAGTTGGTGATTTAGATAGACAGGGTCGGAACCATCTCAAAGTTGTGTGAACCAAGTGAAGGTTTTAAGACTTTTTTAAAACACATGACAAAATAGCGTTGTGGTTCAGTTAACTCCAGATCAGCGGACCGGAACCGTTACGTAGAAACGCGCAACTGCCCCAGTCTTGCTTTTCGCGGTGGTTCTGTTGGGACTTGATGTTTATTTTCGATGAAACCAAATCTCTCGATAAAGTTACCGACCGTCGTGAACTATATTTTCATAAACTAGTCATTGAACCGTTTATGCGACGGCTGATTTTCCACTTGTTATTGCAATTACAGAACAAACTGTTCAACTTGTTCATTTCAATTTGTCTTTGCAGCTCTGACGAAGACAACGCACAGACTTTCTTGCCCTTCATATCGGTAAGAAATGCAAATTATCGTAGTAAGCAAAAACAGGCGAAAAAGTGTATCAGTAACTTGCTTTGTTCACAAATGGGTTGTTTATGGCGTCGAATAACGGGTCTGCTTTCCATGTTTAGATGAATTGAAGTTGGACTACATCGTTTGTTTAATCATGTTCATGAGAGGCGTGCTTTTAACTTGTAACTGCGATATTTAAATCCGACTGTTGATGTCTTTCAGGACGTCAAAGTTGGTGAAACTGACGTTCTGGCTGTTTCCGAACTTGACAAGGACGACGCTACACTGCCTTCAGTGTCCAGTTCTACGAGTCAAACCTGCCAGCAGGTGTCAGCAGCGAGCGCCTCGTCACCGCCCATCACTCCGTCAATGTCGGGCCCGGTTTCTACGACGTAAGAGTTTGACACGTGGAAGCAAGTGATTGGCAGTGGTCTATTGTTGATAGATGTTACAACCCTAACTTTTTCATGAGGTTATACATCGAATAGTACAGTCATTATGTCTGTGATTCATTTTTAATGAAAATTCTCACGTTTTGACTTTAGCAAAATGCACCTTATGTGTAACAATGCCTCCCCCCTCTCCAGTATGTGACATCACTCGCGCAATCAATGACCTCATGTCAAGGACAGTGTTGCCATCGGTGTAGATGCTGTTAATATCAGAGAATGTGTAGTTCAGACGAGCATTGTTTCTTTTTGTTACGTCACTGTTGTCTTTGTGCGTTGGACGTTGGTCTAATGAGCAAAATGATACGAAATTAATTTCTTAGACTTGTTTGCAAAGTTGTTAAAAGTGGTTTCATGTTGCATGTTTCGTACTTCAGTTTACGTTTTTCTGCTCGTCTTGAAATTAGACTCACAGCCAACGAGTGAAGAACAGCCTTGTGTTTTGTAAACTTCTCCAAAACCTTTGTTCCATTCCAGCATCAGCTCACCTTCCAATGTCGGAAGCAACTTGACAGCAACCGGATCTGACGTCAAGCTCGGTTTGCAAGTGGATTACTGGAAAGAGCGTGATGCATCGAAGTACACGCTCAAGTCGAATTTCAAATCGTTCCACGTGAGACGCTTGCCTCCCATTGGCGAGCAGACTCAAGCACCTGGATTGTGGCTTGATGTCGTCACAAAAGGAAAGAAAATCATCAGTACGTTGTTTGTTGTGAAAATAAGTTTTCCCGAAACATTCTTGCTTTCGTACGGAACAAAAATGGGTCAAATTTTTCTTCTTTTCATCATGTTAAGAGCAGGGTTGCGGGTCAGTTCCGGAAGGAGTCGGGGGTTTTTGGGTGAAGTCGGAATCCTAAGAACACTAGGAGTCGGAGTCGGATTTTTTTATCCGACTCCTACTCCGGAATTCCAACTGAATCACTTGTTACATCGCACTCATAAGTTAGGGCTCCTAACTCGTGCGTGCTTGTTGAAACGGTACAATTTTCTTTTGAAACTTATTGAAACAGATTAATCTTGCTGTGTACCGCGATTTCCATTGATTGGCTGAACAAACTTCACTCACATTGTGTTGAGGAGTTGGAAATTTCTGTAAGGTCGGACATTTTTCCTCCTACTCCGCAACCCTTGTTTAGGAGCGCAAAGTTTATTCTTACCTCCTTGGTGTGTACAAACCTGTTGTTGGCTCTGAATGTGGCAACGAAGGCAAGCGCTTTTCAAAGTTGCCGGTAACGTCGTTATAATGAGGGGATGCAAAATGGGAACCAAAAAGCATTCCTAACTGTCCGGCATTTGCTTCTGCCATTGACTATTACCACCGGCATTGATTGATATGTTGAAGTATAACTCCAATTCTACTGTATTTTTCTAATTTTATCGCATTTTTAACTCTGTTTTTCGGTAAAGCTTTCACTCGAGTTCATGTCTTGGTTGGAATATGTCGCTAAATATTACTATGCAGTGAAATCGTGTTTGCAATTCAATAAATCTGTAAGAAGAATTTGGTTCCGTTATTGCGTGTTGGAATTGTGACGTAGTCTTGTTGGCAGTTTGTTGCTTCTCCCCTTGAATCGAAGCTCATCCATTCAATTCATGCTTTGCATTGTGCTTGATCGCAGTGAGACTGCCCGGCAAGAAAGCCAAAGAAAAGGAGTCGGATTCGAAACCACACATCGTTGGAAACATCAACCGTCTGCTCTGCTCATCCAAACATCAACACAGTTTACTGAAAGGTCGGTTGTTGTTGTTGTTGTTTGAATCGAACTTTTGTGATCACTTACATCCGCTCATTTCCGAACTTGCGGAAAAGACAGAGTGAACTAAAATATATGGGACATAAGTTACAAGCGACTGTGGTCGAAACTATTTTGTCTTTTTATATGCTCGACTGTAGCGCCGAGTGCAGAAGCAATACTTCCTTACGTTTGGAGTGGCCGTGATAAGTTCGCACCTTTGCTAAACGTAATGCCTTCTTCCATGTGTTAGCAAACGCGGTGCATTTTAGCTGTACACCAGCTGTGTGAACAAGTATGCCAATTTCAAGAAGTTAATTCAAAATCTACCGTACCCTGTGAAAGATTAGAGTTTCCAAAGACGGACATCAAGTATGTCTTCCAGCATGGAAGGAGTTTTGATAAGTACTGCAAGAGCATTGTGATCTGGTCGCAGTCGATTGTACGCATCGTATCCTGCCCATAGTTAGCTACATTTGAAAGTACACCGTGGCAAGCATATGTACCAAGTTCTGTGACGTCATAATTCCCAGATTGTTAATGATGTGAGATTGATACAATAGAAGTAGACTACCTGGGTGTATTGATTCAATAATGGTTTTAATCAGGGGTCTCCAAACTTTTTTGTCCGAAGACCACAAAAGCTATCACTCAACATTGCGAGGCCGGGCATCTTACACAATGTGATTGATTAGGGATATGTTACTTTCTACCGAATCAACAAATTTCCGTAGCTATATTATTTTTCCTTATTGGCAAAATGCCTTTGCGGGCCGGATGAAATGGCTTCGCGGGCCGTAGTTTGTAGACCCCTGCTTTAAATAGCAACTGGTGCAACGTCGTGACAATCGCAAGAAAAAGCCTCCGTCGCTTGTCACAAGCACGACATGCCACGATGCAGTTGCATCGACGAACTGTTGCTTNGGAGTGATNTCTATTCACGATAACAGCCTAAGTTGTAACTTGCACTTTCTTTCTCAGTACGTATAGATGGAGTTGAGTGGCGTGACGTCAAATTCTTCCAACTCTCATCTCATTGGTCGAGCCACGTCAAGCTCTTCCCAGTGGCGGTTTTCACTCCCTGCTTGCCATGACCAACGTTGACTTAAAGTCCCATTCTGTGCAATAATAATATGTTTTTTTTGCAAATCTTCTCGTTTTACTCGCTTTGCAACACATACACATTAAAAGTGTTATCTTGCTACAATCGTCGGTCGTGACTTTAAATTTACAGAAAAAAAACGCTTTTCAAGCAAAGAAGAAAGAGCCAGTGCAACAAATACATGTGATCTGATGCACAGCTTGCAGTTGCTCTGCGGTCAGACAGCAGGTGATGACGTGTGTGGCTCTTCAGACTCGATCCACACAAGCAACTGAGTTGGTGACGTACGCCAAAGCAGTGTTTCCTGCAAGGATTCGATTTCCCAGCGAGTGTCAGGCTCGAAACATTCCTGGACTATTTTTAAGAAAACTTGGCCAGTTAGTGGCGGCGAGTGTAAACCAAGGCCGGGCAACCTGCGGTCCGCGTGAACATTTTAAATGGCCCGCATCAGAATTTTCGTATCGCAAGTTGAGTATACAACAACGAGTCAAAACGAAGCTCCATAATAACCAGGTACTTGTAATCAGGCCCGTAACCAGCTTATGG
>JGI24159J19872_10012714_pt1 | contig 10971 bp, 7 predicted proteins | sample Ectturendosymbi4_FD_19872 | JGI IMG/M metagenome (IMG submission 19872)
ACGCGTGTCACGTGACTTACTGCTTATAACTCGTTGTTGAATGCGTTTCTCTGTTGCCATTACTTCCCGTATATTTAAAACCTCACATGTTCTTGCGGGGGTGTTCAGTCAGTGAGTTTGTCAGTTCGCTTGACTGCTCTACCTTTCTGCTACGAGTTTAAGGAGTAGACGCCTCGCTTTGTGTCATGGGTCGATAAAGCTGCCGTTGTTCGCTCGTAACGCAAAATTCGAGCCCTGCCTGCTTCAAGCAGCCGCGAGAGAGTGACACCTTCGCCCTCTCATTGATCAGAGTCAATCAGATTCACTGATTGGACTTATGTATTTGCAAAATTTGCGGAATGAGGCATGTCAGCACGTCAGCAGAATAAAGTCTGGGCCGCGTTGATCGACAGACAGCAGCATGCCCAGTCATCCATTGCGATCAAACTGATGCCAGCAGTGAAACTTGATGCCAACCTTGGAATGTCGCAGCAAAGCAAAAGCGTAGCGCCCCTGAATAAACCACGTCGACTGTTTCCAAAACAACTCTCATCATCGTTGTCAGCAGAACTGAACGAAGCGCGAAACAGTTAATCTCAAACGTCATACATTATTACTCAACAAAGGGAGACAATCAGTATATGCCAACTGTAAACAGGAAAGCAAACAGCAACACCAGAAATTTGGGAAGACTGGTCCACAGGTTGTATGGAATCAGAGGAGCAGATGACGCACCGGCAATTAACGACAGGCTTTTTTGTTCTTCAAAACGATTCCAAAATCCGCAAATGTTTCTAAGGACGCACGGAAGGCCAGGATTGTGGGACATTAAACCCACGATATGACGTGTTGTCTGCAGCGCTTATGCAAGTCAAGGCTTGAACACCTTCTGTGCCCATCAGCAGCATTGCGATGGGCGTGGCCAATATATGGGCGTGGCCAGCGTACGTTCCTGCGCAAGAACATGTCTGCTGACGTATGACCTGTAAAATATTGGGGTTTTTGTGGGGATAGCAGCTTGACCTGCCACGCGCAAAACCTGTAGGCATCGGATTCTAACAACGGACATTTGCTGCTGTTTTCGAAACACCCGACATGTTTCCCTTTGAAATAAAATGACTGGCTTTTGTGTCTTGTTTTCAAAAATGTTACAGGTCCTCTTGAAAAGTTAAGAGCAGATGCGGCCTGTAAGGCATTACCCAGTCACATGAGAATAATGAAACAGGTCTTGAGCTGAGTGCTATTCATACTGAATAGAAAAAGATGTTTTGGGGGCAACGTAACCGCTGTGCAGTGATCCGAGACCACCACATGACTCGCGCAGTTTGCAACAACATGAATCTACGCAGTGTATCAACATGATACATTTTATCGAATGGAACTTTACCGAAAATTTCTCCTACTCCGATCAAAATTCCAGTCAATCCAACGAATTTGTCGGAATCTGACCCGAACCCTTTCGTCGCTCCAACACTGGTGGAATAGACGCTGCTGAAGAATGTCAGCTCCAAGCCGGTGTAGAAGAATGTTATGCTCAGCAGGATCATGTCAGTGGATTTAAACAAATTAAGGGATGTCACTGAAAACGTAAAGAACACGGAATAGAAAACAACACAAGAGCCTCAAATGGAAATTCTAAACACAAGACACTTCAACTCACCAAATGCTTTCCAGGCTCCGCTAGACTTTGAAGTCGGAATGACACTGAATAAGAAAAGTGCAACTGGAAATGAAGCCAAGTTTACAACGACATAAACGTACCGCACACACAATCTTCTGAGTGACACAGCTGACGATGCCTATTGCGGGTGACATCTATGGTGACCACTGATTGCTGTGAATAGACTTCTTCCGAAAATTGGTTGTACGCCATCACATACCACTTGGCACTATCGATACCCCAACCGCAAAGTGAATTGGGCAGCGAAGGTAGGAGTGCACGAGACCTACAATCGCGTTGATCAAGTAGCTTTCTTTGCTGCTGCGGTTTATAACATTACATTGCTCGTGCCACGGTGTGGCTGTGGCGGGAGGGAGGGAGGGAGGGAGACATCGGCAAAGACTATGGAAATACAAAGAAAAAACGACTCGCATTGTAAACCAGGGTTCTCCGTCTCAACTTGCTCCGAGGGCTAAATGAGGACTTATAAGTAACCCGAGGGTCGCATTATGACGCTGACGCAACAATGGCGGTACCTGAACCTTACTAGAAACAGCTTTTACATCTTATTTCCTTCGAAAGGTATCGTGAGCTATAGACAAACCATTTCTAGGCGTTTCTACGTTCGTTTAAAAAGAACTTGTCCACTCGCTAGCCGAGAACTTTTAAACACCGGTGAATAAACTAAGTAACGTAAATGTTAATTATTTGAAAATTTCTAAAAAGCATCGCGGGCCGCGTGTTTGAGGCCCCTGCTGTAGACGAACCTATCGGGAGCTTCGTGCGAGTCGTGCTCGTCAGCTTCGTCAAGCAGAGCGCTGCTGCCCGACTCGCTTGATCCTGCTTTGTCGTTTGTGTTGTTTGGACGGCTTCGCAGCGTGAACAGCAAGGCGGTTCCCAAACCACATATAGCAGTTAGACCGATGTAGAGCGGGACCCTTTCTTTATCTAAAAAATGTAAATGCTTAAAAACCGTAACACAACGAAAATCTGATACATTTTTACAGAAATGCTGATAAACAATTCGAAAGGTATGTCTTTAATCATTTTTCTTGCTTCGATTCATCATAATAAGACCTTGCAGCAGGGACACAACCGGAGAATGTCATGACAGCCCGCTTCTCAGCCAGCACGTAGTACATACTGCCAACCACCGACGACCGCCAACGCAGTTGCGTTCCCAGGCTGGTATGCTACGCTGCTTTCTTCCATGTGCACGCAATCCTTTACGCCAATGTTTCCAAACTTTTTTCTTAAGTGGCCAAACAGCATTTGCTAAAAATTGCGTGGTCCACTATCTTGTTAACATATATTTTTGCTGCAACATGCATAAATAAACAATATTCTATATTATATTCTAAAGCAGCGGTTTATTCCTTCAGTTTGAAACATGCTGCTCAACACAACCAGTTTTTACTGTTGGATATTGGATTTTTCACCCGACTCCGTGGCCAACTCGAAAACTGTACCATGGCCTGCTGGTTTAGAAACACTGCTTTAGGCACTGTCACGGCGCGCAGTGGAGTATTTTTAAATTTATACCAGCCAGAGTTGTCGGCCATATGTGTTTTCAAAGAGTTGAGTGTATTTGACGAAAATTAAGAATTTCAAAGACGAGAAAGAAACCACAGCAATTGAAAAAACGCCAGGGCACCGAAAAAAACGGAAGGTTATCGAGTCGTTGCCCCTTGACTGGGGGATAAGGTGCACAGCAAGGCAAATTACATCGAATCGTATAGCCTGTGGGAAAGAGCTGCTAGATGATCTACATAGTTGCGCAGGGAGTGCTGGGTCGCAACCGGTCTCTCTCGGTGGATCAGATGCTCAGATCCGCAAGAAGCTGAGCATGGCAGAGAAAGTATAAACCCAGCTAAAATGAAACTCTGCCCGGGTTGTCATAACCCTTTCGCATCTGGCAAACTCTACAAATGTTTGCAGCGGTTGTAGATTATGTGAGTTGTTTTCGTAACGTTGAACGACTTGCACCGCATTTGTTGTGAAAGCAGTGCAGTTACAGTACATGAAAAGCGGAAGTGCTCAATGGCCTTGTAATGGAAATCACGGCTATTGAAAACGATATCAACGACATTTTGCAAACGTTTCGGCAACTCCTGTTATCATCATCAATGCATTACAAATTGAACTGCAGTGATCATGCTGCAAGTTCTTATTGGTCAGTCAGGAGAAAATCGCTGTGAAAAATGAAAAACGCGAAGGGCTGTTTCGGCAGTGACGTAGTGGCGCGAAAACTAAAACATCTCGTCACGTCCGGGCAGGATTGAGGTTGCAAGGTTTGCAGTTTTATAATGAAAATCACGGCCAGAAAAAAACGACATCGACGACACATTTCAAACGTTTCGATAACTCCTGTTATCATCATCAGTGCATTGCAAATTGAACCGCAGTGATCTTGCTGCAAGTTTTTATTGGTCAGTCAAAAGTGTTATTTGCAGTGCAATTTATCCCCGATTTAATATTCATTACATGTGCTCTTTCAAATCTTTCATTCATTTTACCGTTTTTTACTTACAAGATTTGCGCAGCTTTTATCTAATGAATGCGGATAATGATTTCAACTTCGCACGTACTGACAGCTGAAGTTCACTGACTCTGCATATCTGAAATTACTGCAGCGTAAGTCTGGCTTGAGAGTAAACAACATCATGTAAATCATTGCTGCTAGTTAAGATTTGTAAAAGCTTAAGACGTTGTTTCGATAATGTGTGGAACAGTAGTATGCAGCCAGTAAACAGTCGTGGCGTACACGACACAAAATGCTGATTAGTTTATTTACACAATTTCAATGGCATCAAACACCAAACTGTCAGTTAACGGCGTGCTTTGCTGGTCAAGAATTTTTCAATGTCTTCGTAGTTGACCTTAATGTCTTGATTCAAAGACATGAGAGCAACTTCACTCAAGCGTATTTCTCCGCAGCGATTTCAAGTAACTTTTTAGCAGTTAGAGCGTTCCGCTGACACTGAAGGTGTTGGTAGAATGATTTTTGCAAACATATGAATATTCGGACAATGGTCCAAACGAGTTTTCGACAGTGTTTCGTCCACTGTCAGACAGGTTACAAAATGCCTCCGCTTGACATACAAGGCGTGCTGCTCCATCAAAGGGCAGTCCAAAGGTTGCAGCTGAAAGAACTCCTCCGAAACAAATAAAACAATCGCTGGTGGTTGAGATGCTCAACTGGGGCGTTGACTGGAATAATCAACCTCAGTTCGCTCAAGAAGAAAGTACAATTTTTCGGCGGATCGAGAAACAGCGATGCTTTCTCAACGGCCAATTGGTGATGCTGCTTTGAGGGGTGACTCTTGAAGAACTTGGGACCATTGCAGGATTTTTGAGCACCTGACAATGCACATGTCACCAGTGAGCCCGGCGAGGAACCTCCAGCTATTCTGGTGCAAGTAATAAACAAAACTTGCAGAAGCAACATTCCTCAACGTCACTATACACAAGCCAGGGAAAGTCAACAAGCAGTGCTTGGTGAAAGAAACGGAATCGCTCCTTGTCTGAACAGATGTGAGAATACCTTGGAATCATGCATGCCTTGTGTCATTCCGGACATGCAGCAATCTATCACTATAGCCTATCCCGCCGTTGACGACGATGAGCTCGGCACTTATCTATTTTTAAACATAGGTTTTGACCGAAGTTGAACTTTCATCACTCAGGATAGCTTGCCACCTGTCGTGGGAACTGTTTCCAGGATTGCGAAGAGGTCTGGATACCAACCATGTCACGCTTGATACTCAAGCGGTTTTATAAAGGTTTGACCTTGCTGGCCGCTGAGACATTGAGAGACCGCAGCTATTTTATCTGAATACCGAGAAGGTCGCAAAGCGAGGTTTTATTGTATTTCGGTGGCGGTAGTAAACCGAGTTTTTGCTGTAATTTGAGGCCGTTTCGGTCTCTGAAAATATTTTGGAAAGCACTGCACAGGACGCAAGCGGAGTAGACGTTGGGTTCGATAGTAAGGTGGTGACTGTTCCAAACTCGAGAGCTAAGCCGCAAGAAATTGTCCGATCTGTTCCTGACTTGTTGACTACTGCAAGAGTTAACAACGGACTCAAGGTAAGAGAACTTGTCTACGACTTAAAGCGGTGAGCCGTCGATGAAAATGCGTAGTGATTTCTGCGGGTGCGCCCCTGAGTAAGCAATATGAACAGCGTCATCGACGTGGAGTTGTTGCTGGACGAGTAAGTGCCTGCTGCGTTGGTCGACACGCTGCAATCACTGCACCTAAGACGTAGAGGCTCTATGCTGCTCTTAGCAAGTCTTTCTCTTTCTTTAAGGAACAGGGTGGATGGTGCTTTGGTCCTTTTTTGTTTGTAATTGCCTATTAAACCAGTTATTTGTTATATGTTTAATGAAATAAATTGTTTTTGAAATATTCAAGAAAGTGTCTTTTTTAATTTACTGTGTTTTTGATGTTGTTTTCAAAACGACTTTGCAAGACTCCGAAGTTTTTATCAAGTGCAGGTTATTACTGTGATTTAACAGACAACGACGATTAACCTGCAAACACGAGTTAAACTTTCCTAAATAAATAACTAAACGCATGTAGAGCATTGCGAAGTGTTGTCTTGTCGTCAGTGCAGCACACGACGCTCCTGGTCTAGCTAACTTACTACCATGTCGAAAACATGTCGGCCACAACGAGTTTTCACACCAGCTAGCGTAGCTTCATAAGGAATAAAATTTTAAGCATTCTTTTCGCTCCCAACTTTTCTGTCTCCTCTACTGTTTGCGACCAAATTGTGACAAGAGATTACAATCAAACTTATTACGCTTAGGGATGTGCATTTAGAGGTTCAGGAATATTCCGTAATCTTTATTTCGAATCCATAATATCGAATACAACCTTATAACAAAAAAAAATTAAATTATTTGCATAGCTGAATCGCAGGCTGCCTTTCTACTACATACTTTGATGAAAGTGAAACTTAATTTCGAGTTCCACGTAAATCAAGATGTACATGAATGTAGTTTGAGAATGTAAACTGGGCCATCTTTGAAATTTTGATGCAGATGGTGAGATAGAAGTTAGTGTAAACGGGTCTGAAAATGATTTCATCCAGTGCTTTTATCATAGTTTGAGATTAGAGTCTTCAAATACAATTTGATAGAAATTTTACAATACCTATAACTGCAAAAAAATGATCAAAATATTTTTAAGTGAAATGTCGAAGGCAAATTTAGTGGTTTGAACAATTAGCTCAAAAAAAGAAGAGTGAGAGAAAAACGAAAAAAGATTAATAATTCTTTTTAGCACTTTGAAATGAGAAAAGATCTCCCAACTTAAATCATGCGCTTCAGAATATCAAAACAAAAACTATGAGCCCGTTAAACTCCCCTGTGCGACGATACACTAAGCGACGTAACGAAGAAAATTTTTTTTAGCAAGTTTGCAAGTATCAAGATATGCAAAGTTTATACAGCAATTCTAAACAAAATAAATTAGCTGCGTAAGCAAGTCTATTTTTCGCAACATTCCAACACAACGCTTTTGACTTTCTCCAAACCAGTGACCGTGTATTTCTGTTTCTGGAGGGACGAACGCAAAAAAAAGCAGCAAATACAGTGAGCTTTTCACCATAGTTGGTACATATTGAGTTCGGTTGCGGGACATCGCTACATAAACTAAGTTTACCAATGAAATGACAAACTTCATATTGCAGACCACAAATTAAAATTTACGGTAACTTATTAGACCTTGCTAAACTACTCATTCATGAACACTTTGCTAAGAATACGCGAATCCCGAAGTAGTTTTCGGGTAAGATTTATTCACCGTACAATGATCTCTCAAAACCATTCAATAACTGTGGATTTCTGATATGTGACAAAATTGACCTCACAGTAGGGTGAAGCACATAACTACAAAATTACACAAGTCAAGTCATGTTTGCCTGCAAGTACACAACAAATAACGCATTTCAATTGACAAATCTTAAACAAACAGCACAGGTTGGGCGAAAGACGGCCAAAGCTGTCACTTGATCAAGCTCCGTCTATATTTTATGACACAAGGACTACCAGTGACTGTTCGCAACGTTTGGATGACCATGGTTAGATGCAAACTAGGCTTTATAAGTTTATCCGATTCCAACTAGCATAGCTGAAAGTCTTGGACATCAAACTCCTAAGCAACAACATGCCCTCAAGTCTACAGAAAAGCATCTATATCACCAAACTATTTTTTCTTGCCATACCTTCTATTGTCGTGACTCCTTTCCAAGAAAAGAACACATACACATTGCCTATCAACAAGCTGCACTGCAACAGCGCCCAAAAAATTCCGCTGTTGCGACCAATTGTCTCTTCATCAGAATTTAGAGTTAAGAAATTACCTTGACCAGTCCACAGAACTAGAAGAAAGTATATTAACTATTAACCTCAAAAATCAGAACTTATATACCAAAAGCATGTTGCTTTTTTCATATCTTCAGTTAACAAGCTTCCAAAATTTGTCACTCATTACCCAAACTTTCAGAAATGTTTGAATGCGGTAATGCATAAGGTACAAGATATAACAATGTGATCATCTATAGTAACCTTCCAATTTATGATCAAAATACGACATTTTTTACTAAAGTTTAACATAACTTGATTCAAAGAAAAATTGCTCCATAAACAAATGTAAACTGCTAGCACTTAACTATGGTTGGTACACAATGAAGTGTGAAAGGAGAAAACACCGACACAGAATGTTCTGCATTATGGAGCAGGTAAAACAAAAAGGTAGCATATACAGAAGTAACCAGATCTTAAATGCAGCACGATTGTTAGCATGGTCTAACAACTATAACTCTTGAGAAAATGGGAAAATGTGAGCTCACACCACTCTACACTACACACACCAACATTCAAAGTAAGTAATTTGTTCTGAGGCCACAAGAAGAGCTGGGGTCCGTTAATTTGAAATCAGTTTTTTACAAATCAGCATTTTACTGCATGTTTGAGCTCACTGCTACTGAAAAAACACTTGGTTTTCATTGTTGCAAAACTCCTCCATATTTCAACCCAGAATTCGGAATGCTAACATATGTGAAAGTCATTGCTGACAATTAATTAGCACTCAATTCAGATGTAGTTGAGGGAATACCACATATACTCGCTTATTAGCCGCACTTTTTTTACCTGGAATATGGCCTGTATTTTGCCTGCAGCTTATACGCGCAACATACCCAGAGGGACAAAGTTTTCGCATGTTCATTCGCGACGACACCCATGACACAGATGAAGAAGATGAAGATGACACCTACGACAATCTACCATACTTATAGACGAACTTCCTTCTTCCGACAAAAAAAATTTCTTAGATTTTGAACAATATAATTGACTTTCATTACATTTGCCTGTAAAAATCAATGTTTAGTGGTTGNTTGATCGCACAGGGTCTTCACCGGTGAAAAGGTCAATTGACCTGCAGCTTATTCGTGAATTACCCTTGATTCTCAGTATATGGACAAAATTTCTGCTGCGGCTTATCTGCGGATGTGGCTAATAAGCGAGTATATATGGTCGTTCACATACNAATACTAATGTAAGTGCAGTAAATTAACATCATTGTACAATGCAACACAGCACCATGAAAAAAGATTCAGAGCAACTTGCATCATAGCCAGAAGTTTGAAACACGAAAAAGAAGGATGTTTAAGGTATATCAAGATTAAACTCATAAGGAATTTTACATGAGCAAATNGTGAATTTACTTTGCCCACAAAAAACACACCATCTTTGTTGAATAACTGTAGCAGAGCATTGATTTCTATATGAAAGCTTTGCAATTAGAAGGGTTTGTTGTTCTTTTCACTTGGTGATTTCAAGCTTAACAAACCTAGGTCTTTCTAACTCTGCCCATTTTCTAGATCAAATAATAGGTGCTTAAAATTGACAGAACTACACATACTTCAAAACATTTGTTTATGATCATCTGCAAAAATTGCTTCCACATCTTTACATGTGGCAAAATGGCTTAAGATGAAACCAATTTGAAGGCAAACTCAAAACTGCTTCAACAAGACAATTTAGCAACCACCACTCACCAGCAGCACCACACCCTATTAGAACAGATCCTATGTACAAAGTGACAGACAATGGTTTGATGAATGTAGCAAGATACAACCTGAAACATAAAAATAATTCCTGAAAAAATGTTCATTCATGGGGCTGATATTGGCACTAAACTTGCGAGAAAGTTCACTTACTTCTTTCAGTAGACACTCTGCAGCAACAAACAACACCTTGCTTTTAAGTGGAAAACCAACTGAAGGAATCAAGAAATAAGTCACAGTACAGACTCCGTTGGGCACTTGGTAGAAACATGCAAATAGACTCATTGCATAGTTTTCATGACCTGGTCCATTGATGGCAAAAGCCAGAAGTACCATGTAGACCCATTTGCATGGACACATGCACTGTTGCCACAGCAAGGAGTTTGCTTCAACTCCTTTTGTAATGCAAAAAGCAGTGAACCTTGTGACTCTTAATAGAATAAGGATGAAAAAGTGCAAGCAGCTCTTTTATTTTAAACTAGCCACAGTGGTGTTGCTAAACTTGGTGAAACAAAGGGAAAGGAATTTCTTGAAAGGAAATTATGAAAATATAATATACAGTAATTATTTTTAGCAACTACGTTCTTGAACAAATCGTCTGACAGCAGCAGATTTTAAAATTTTATTGTGCATAGCAAAACATGGTAAGCTCTTCTCTGATGGTGACATTGTCAGAGGTCATGCTGTCAGGATGTGAATCCCTTTCCATGACTTCCCAAACAAGGATAAAGTTATTCAATGTATCTCTGAGGTGCCACTTAGCAGAAATGTTGTTGAAGGTTGAGTCTGGCCAGTGCTATCAGTGAGCAACTCACCACTGATTACAAAAGGCAAGGTCTGTTAAACCATGTGATTGGATAAAAGCACAGATATAATAATCAACACTCTCAGTTGGTTCTGCACTATGCTGTGGGTGCCATCATGAGAAAAAAGTTAAAAATTCTGGTTTCCTTGCCTCAACGAACACAAGGGATAAATACTCTCAATGATGGCAAGCAGGCTTTTTTGTCACATGACACAGGGCCAGAGAAAGTCATTTCAACTGCAAGTGATGAAGCACCTTTAATGGTGGAAAAAGCATCTAAATAGTTATCACTTATCATTAGGAAAAATATTGAGGGTGGTCCAAAGCTTATATGATCAATTTAACACTTCCGTGGTTAGAACCATCCAAAGCTAATGTTAACTTTAGCTTAGCATGAGCTGCTGTGCTATAACAATTGCAATGCTTTGCAATACCACAGCAATTCTTGTAATGGG
>JGI24159J19872_10012715_pt1 | contig 10970 bp, 4 predicted proteins | sample Ectturendosymbi4_FD_19872 | JGI IMG/M metagenome (IMG submission 19872)
TTTTAGTTTACAAAGTAATTTTGTATTGTTGCTGTTGTGCTGCAAGGACTGTTAATAAGCAAGGCCACATTCATGCTTCTTATCAGGTAGCAGAAAGAGTATTACGAGTAGCCTACTCATTATTTCTACAGATATTTTAGGTGGTTTGAATGAACATACGCTTGAAGTCACAGGTTATTTTAATCTTGACTAGTAAATGGTTGGTTAAAGGTAGACTTGGTTAGTGATGTTAAAGTTTTTTTGACAGCCCTTAGTCAGTATAACTTGAACTGTTTTTTCTTAGCATAATCAATTGTGTAGGCTACTTGCTGCAGTAGAAATGTTTGCGATAAGGTATATGATGAATTATTTCCTTCTTTTGCGCATTTATCAAACAACTGGTGTCAATTCAAGATGAGGGCAGCATTGATTCATCCAGCCTCAAAGCTTTCCAGAACAAGTGTCAGATTGGATGCTTTTGTATGCTATTAGTTAAAAGGATAAAATTTAAAACAAATTTAGTGTTTCCAATCTTCTTGGTTGCTGTTTATATTGTATTTTCATGGATTCCCATAAAGAAATGAATGTGAACAAATCCAGGATACCAACTACCAAGCATTTTTTCAAAGGTGGAAAATGTGAAACTTTCAAAGGGGTAAAAACTTTGTAGTTTATTGATGGTGAATGTAGAGAAATGGGGCGCGAAAATGAGCAAGTGGGGGCGATGCTAACTTGCTGTTGGCTTTAACTTTTGTGTTGCCAGCCTTGTCTTGCCAACTTTCAGTGTTTTCCAAGTTTTGTATCATGAACATCACTTCCGCATTTTCTCCCTTTTTTTAGAAAATTTCTCCTTTTTAGTTTTGCCTCGGGCCCCCCATCCCTAAACCCACCACTGCCTAGGGCCGACGCTCCCTAAAACCGTCCCTGATCAATGGTATTCAAATGCTTGCAGTAGCTTCAACACGAACCTTATTTGTTTGCTGAAATGAAAGTAAGCCATTCAGTGTGCGGCCCTCACGAAGATAATGACATAATTTTTGGCCCAGTGAAACATTTCTGCTGGCAAAGCTGCTCTACACCTTTTTACCACAGGCTCTCTCCGAACCATATTCAACCCGCACCCGCACGCATAACTCCGTGGGTTCCCACACCCGCCCCGCAAATACGGGAACCCGCAACCCGCGCGGCTTAACCGCCTTGCGCAAGGCTTCAGCACGTGTCGTACAATCGCATCACCGGCCATCTGTAGCGTGATAATCGGCGTGAAGCAGAAATAGCAATTTACATTGTTATTAGTAACGTTAGCTGGAATAATTAGGCTATATAATGTTCTTTTGAGTAATAGCACTTGCAAGCTTTCAAACATATCGGTTCTTTTGAAAAAAGTACCTACAAACACTTATTCTGAAAAATCGCATTTCCGACCTCCGAAAATCTTATTTCGGACCCTCAGGGTTCCGGGAACCACCGGTTGGGAACTGCTGAGCTAAGCGGTTGACAGGATAATTACCGCTAATTGTTGTACATTTCATTTCACGCGATTTCGGGATGAATTGATTGTAAAATCGTTGCACAGTTTTATTGTAAATGTACACACGTGCACTGTACGAGCGCATATGAAGAAAATCATGCATTGTTAACATTTATTACTTCTGCAACGCATCAATTGTTTTTTTGCCGCGTAAACGAGACCAGAGTTTTGTAGCAAGAGTCCACATGCTTTAAATGACTTTCCTGCTTTCGCAGAAGTGGTTTGGATAGTAAGCAGAGTTTCATAAAGAGTTGAAAGATTGACAAGCCCTTAACCCTGCAATACTATCGCGGGTCTCCCAGACCCGGGTCAAATGAGGTCATCTACGTGAAACTACGGAAGCGGAAGTCGGCCCGTTTTCAACTCTTCAGTAGCTTCATGATTTTGTGTGACTTGTAAATAGGTGCGCTTGAGGTCATCCACGTTCTTCTAGATTTTGCACAGGGAGTGAGTCCGGGTCTGGCAGACCCAACGAAAGTATTAATGTGAGTGACTGGGTAATGCTGACCCCACGTTATGGTTAGAGGGAGTTTTGTTCCAGGTGGCTGTAAAAAGCTGAAACTCACTCAGTGCGTGCTTCTACGGTCTTGTTAGCAGTATACAAAAGGAGAAATTCTTCACGCCCATAATTTTTTTATGAGTAATTCAGTTCAGGCATATATGACACCTTGGCTTACATGTAGCCTACTTACTTTTCATCAAAAATCGTATGATATTACAGTACAAAGTAACTTTGTTAGTACTCAAACTGCTCAGTGAGACATATTTTCAGTGTAGTTTTCGCAAGTCTTTTTAATCATAAGACATAGTCTTTTCATGTTATGTTTGTTGTACTGTACCTAAATTTGCAGATAATCTAACAAAAAATTGTTTGTACTTTGAACACACAGACGGCTAGATATTAGAATTTGGTGGTTCCAAACATCGCTACTGCGAAAGGTAGATGTGGAACTAAGTGGATAAAAGAATTAAATTTGTTGTACATTTGAATTTATCAACTAAATATTTGTTCACATTATATCAAAAAAGGGCCAATATATTTTGCACGTGCTATATACACAGCCAGTGGCGTATCCACACCAAACGTTTGTGGAGGGTCAGTCAAATAGGGGGGCGCCAAAGTCGTCACAGACCCGTTCACAACAGACAACCTTCATAATGGGTCTGTTATGAATGTAGTGTGTTGTGAACATTTTTGGTATTCTCAATATAAAAATTTTTTGATATTCTTAATATAAAAACGAAGGAGTATAGCAGTATGTTATGGTCCTTACGGATAATTTTATTTGTTGAAAAGTAAAAAAAAAATTAACATAATTTTCCGTTTCGAAATGTCGATTTTTTTCATGGTTCATCTTTCGTAAAAATTGTGCCTGGATCTGATACAGTATTTGTATGAATAATTTAAACTTTGCCGTGGGCGCCATTTTGCATAGGCGCGCTAGTGTGCATGTGCACGACAGCATTAATTTTATCGGGGCCGCAGATCGGGGACCCTGTTCAGGAGTTCCACGAAAGGTTTTGGTTGATGTACTTTCAAAATTAAGCATACAGCCTAAGGCAATTTTCATGGCCGTCTTGATTAAATTTTTCCCCTGAAAAAACAATATATTACAATATCATTAAAACAAGTGGTAAGAAGCATAGCTCCAGTGAGGCCTTTAAACCCCACAGCACGTTACCAGCATTCACACAAGTTGAAGTAAAATCAAATAAAATAACTTCAATTTTTGCGAAGCAGTCCTTGAATTCGTAAGTCATCATTATTGTGCGTAGATACTATTCAAAAGGTCTTTTAACGGAGGCGTTTGATTTGCATGTAAACATCTCGTAAGTTCTGAGAAAAACTGCAAACTGTGCATGTTATCTTGGCAAAACATTGACGTTAAACTCCGCACGAAGAAGATATTATTCAATGAAAAATAAGAAGCGGTACTGATCCCCAAACGCCACGGGCACGTAGCAAAAAAATAACATCGATTACTTTCGCGAAAGCGAACCTGCAGCACAGATGCATTCGATCGTGCTTCTCAACGATAACTGCACGAGTTGACGCTAAGCTGTCATTGAATGTCAAAATTTTTGCTCTTAAGAAGCAGTTCACAGCGATGAGAGCCGATTTCGTTTCATCAGTTGGCAGCAGTGTATGCTTGACGCACGCTCATCTCCCAGCCAGTTATTAGCGAAGAGATGGTGCAAGAAGAATCAGTCAGTCTCTCAAGTCGTTGTCGCACAATCGCCTCGAGGTCGTCGAGTCCGTTTGACGCTCCTGAAAATAATTGTTTGCATTTAAGATTATAACGTTTCAGTTCCATGAACACGTGGCGGAACTTTGACACTAGTCTTCGAAAACATCATAATTTGTCGCCTAGGTTGACAATACGAATTGTTCGCATTTTATGTTCAGTTTATGTGCAAGGTCAGGATGTACTACTAAATCCAACACACGCCGCTTAGAGGTAAACGACCCACAGAGGAAGAATAGTACCACCGCCCAAGCTTTTCAGCTATACCGAGTGTACAGGGGCGTAACAAGGTTAGATGAGGCCCAGGGCAAGATGCAAGTTTGGCGCCCCCATGTTCTAGCCTGAGATTAGTGTTTCCATCCCGGGTTTTCCCGAACCAGAAACCCGATTTTTTTGGCTAATTTCTACTGCCCGAAACCCGTTTTTTTTCAACCACGAAACCCGGATACTTTAAAAAAAACTGGAATTACTGTTGCATTCAAATATTAGTGATTCTGATAACACTGAAATTGCAGATTGGGGCGTGTAACGGCCAAATTAGCATGTTTGAACCTTCAACTATTATCATGAGCCACGAGGTGCGATTTTGCCTGTTGACCATCATACGTTCGTTGTTGGTCCGTTTGCAACATCGTTCAATTGACCTATTCAGGCGGATTGTGACGTCGTTTTGCCCATAACAGGTNTCCACGCGAGCTTTAGTCTTTTCGCTAACCTAATTAAATAACTACAATGTAAGGTAGTTCTTCAAAGCTACGCCGTAGTTTCGTAGTTACGAGTTAGTTCATTTATGCGCAGATATGTGTTGGTTCACATACAAATTGCGATTCTTTGCTTTTCAGTTTGCGAGAACTTTCTAACAGACATTAGGCTTTCCTTTAGAAGCGACTTTAAATAGATCTTTAATCATACACGTTCAGTTTAAAGACGTTATTAATCAAAGAAAGGCATAAGCTTAAAGCCATTATCTTATACTGTAAAATAAGGCTCAACAAACACCAAATTGCAATTCGTGCTCCGTTATAGAAAAAAAAGAGTGTCAAGCACTGAAAGTTTAATAAACCATTTGAAGTCAAAGCACAGAATCCATGTTGCCAATGAGAGCGAAAACCACACAACTAGATCATAAATTGTGAAAAAGAAAATTAATCTTTTTGAGGTTACAAAGTAGAGGTCAAATAACCTTGAAAAGCTGTACCATGCCTTAATTACAATCAAGCGCACATCAGTGGAGCCAGAGAGGTTTTTTTCAGCCACGTTACTATTTGTCGCAAAACTCAGAAACAGACTGAATGGCAAAAGCATGCTTTGATTTTCATGCGTCAGTATTATAAACATCATTAAAAACTGTGCTTAACTTAATTAATAAATAATTCGCTAATAAATTGCGCAAGGACCAACAGTAGTAATTTCACAATGATATTGAGTTTTTATCGGTCAAATCGCATTCATTTCAAAACCCGAAAAAAATTGGGTTTTAAAATTTTGCGCCGAATTGGAAACACTACCTGAGATCGTTCGGAAACAAATTTACTGTATTGATGAAAGTACTTGTGACATTGTTGGGACTTTTCGGCGCCCGGGGAATTGTGTCTCCCTTTCTCCCCACTGGTTACGCCCCTGCGAGTGTAACTAAACCGTGGATGTTCACCACTTATAAGAATATGAGTAACTGTGTTCATCAAAACCACTTAATGTAAAAAACTGCATCAGCAACGTGCAGAAAAGTTCCGGGTGCTTCTCAGTGGTAGCTATTAAAAATGGTATACTATTGCAACCAGACTGCAACCGGCACCAGGACTACTGCTGGCTTCGATGATCGCCACCCGGGAAAGTGCCGCCAAAGACATATTGACTTCTTTGCATTTATTGTCATGAAGGCCATTTGAACTTCACAAGAATGTAGTGTATAACAAACCTTTCTTCATCCTCTGACCACTTTAAAGAAACGTGACTTGACTTTGAAACTTGTGGGTGGAAAATGTCTTGTCTATATCATTAGCCTTAGCCCACATCTTCACAAATATTCTTAAGCCACTGCAAAACTATTTTTTATTGACCTTTTCAAATTTCACACAGCAAACTCTTATACACATTATCGCATCGAATTCATTCCACGCACTTAAAAAACGCGTTGTTTGCGTTCATTTTACGTTCNGTGCATTCTTTNACCTTAGCTTTTGGTTTGTGAATTACATCATTAAATGGCAGCAACGGCAACGTTGCAACTCACTTGTGCTGCACTATGTTGAAGCAATATTATCGTAGAACAAACGTACTTAACCACCGTGGCGCGGTAACTCCTATACATGCCGCAACGCGATTTACAAAAGTGAATTTGATAACTTTTATGTGATGCGTAAAACGCATTACCCAAGGTGGCAGTTGTCCGGGTGGCGCAGGGGTGTAGTGCTAAAAAAGAAGTGTGGGAACGCACCTGATGAACTAGCCATTTTAAACAGCACTTCCAACTCGTTTTTAAGCTAATTCTTGTGACAGTTGTCCAGGTGGCTGCAGTGCGGATACCCAGCCTTTGACCACAGTGAGTACTGATCTGTAACCGAGTTTTTCAGAACGTATTTTGAGGTTTCGACAACATTTCTGCAACTCACGTTTGCCGAAGAATATCGCGCATGGTTGTTAGGATTTTGAGCGTGATGTCAAAGTAACCTTTTGTCCTTTCGTTTAGCTTTTCTTATTCTGCAACCACCCACCACGCTAGTGCCTGTGGTGCAAGCAAGGTAGAATGACAACGTTAATATAACTATGCGAAAAAATTTGGCGCACGAAGGGATCTGCCTAAAAGGCAGTCAAAGACAACACTCAACGGACGTGAACACGACCGGGCAAAACACCGTAAACATAGCAATAGAACTTAAACAAGAAGATAACAAATCCTTCAACACGTTTTTACCAGCGATAAAGCTGTGTCGCCTCACGAATGGTTGGTTTCGGTGACGACCAAACTAAATGCAAACACTTGCGTATATTCGCTAGCGTTGGAAAAACTCTTGAGGGGATATCAAATCACAATAAAATTGAAGTTAGGTAGTTAATTTGAGCCTGGGTGTTGATAAATGCAACAAGCAGGATCGTAGAATAAAGCTTGAAATAGACGCTTTTTTCTACAATCCCCTATATTCTTTCACATGATACATCAAAATTTCTTCCTAATACCGGTGGTGAGCGAGCGCCTTGAAATCCTTCCAGCAACTAGATATTAAAATCACGGGTCTGCTGTCTGCGCTCAAGTAATTATTCCCACCAACGCGAAGCAGTCGAATCTACCAGCAAATTTTTTGAAAGTTACGAAAACCAGTTGGCTAATCCCTCAAAAGTTTGCAGCAAACCTTTCAATTGCACATGCCCACGCATTTACATTGGCTGTGATTATTGTCGCATATGTAGATTTATCGTACAAGTTGCAGAAAGCGCTTCATACAATAACTCTGTAACCAACCGCTCTCACCTTTCTCGCTAGAGCCGTCGCCCTCGGACGACCTGGCGCTGTTATTGCCGTGTGGCGTCTGAAACATCCAATCCACGCTCTGGTCAGGATAAGACAGAGGCACGGAAAGCACCAATGGAGGAACAAATGGCAACATAGGATCATCTGCAGCATTAGTGTAAAACGTCAGTGGTTCGAAACATTATCATATATTGCAACACAGCATTCAGGTTTGCTCAAATTTGCATGCATGTTTCAAATTTTTGAAATGCAATACTACGGCCCACTGCAGACGCACCTTGCGACCTGTTGCTGTTTAGTCTATAGAAAACAAAGAAAAAAAACAGTAGGGCTAAAAAACTCTTCAAGTGGCGAAAATCGTGTGTTTTGCATTTCCGAATAACGCAGCCCATGGCTTTACAGATAACGCAAATAGATTCAGCAACATGCACGTGGCAAATCAATACGCAGCGAATAGCTTTTTACCCAAAGAACACAAAATCCGTATGGTTCCGTCATCTTTATTATGTGTCTGATCAATCTTCATCTTGAACCTTGAATCGAGGCGAGCTATTTCCCCTTGCACCACGTCTGGTATTTTTTGTCCTTCTTTTTTAGCTTTTAGCTCCTGCACCGCCCGCTGCAGACACTCTCTTTTATTGGGTATGTAATCCGGTCTAAAAAAAGATAGTTTTTCTTGCAAAGCTTTCGCCACATACAGTAAGAAGCTTGGGTCAACTGAATGAATCTGCTGAGTTTAGCCCGGGCCATAAAAATTGAGGAGTTGATGTCAAATTGCGAATTTGGATTGGTGGGAGATCCTGACAATCGTGGGATAAAAAGGCAAAGTATGCGGCTAAAGCCGTTTTTGCATCTGAGGAAACGCACGGGAAGCTGGAGTGTTTTCGCTTTCAGGAGCGCTCAGCTTACGTTGGAGTGATTTTTTTCGGTTATATGGCATGCTTACGACTAAGTTGATGGATCTGATTCTTATGGCATATCGTTAGAAAGTTCTGCAAAAAAATATCCGGCATCCTACAGATTCGCATTATATACTGATCCAACAGTAATTATATTAAAGAAGCGCAGATAAAACAGGTATTTTAAGAGCTGGAGCATTTGGCATTTCCAGAGGTTTGAGCCAGGGGGAAAACCTTTGCTGAAGCTTCCAGCTTTGGATCAAATAGTCTATTAATAGAGGTGGCACATAAAAATGTAATCTCTAAAATCTCTTAGGCCAGGGGTGGGCAAATAGCAGCCCGCGAGCCAAATGTGGCCCGCCACAGCGTTTTCAATGGCCCACTGCAGCATTCACGAAATATGTTCAAATCTGAAATTTCCTCCAACTTAGTAACTTAACCAATATTTGCTTCTATTTCTATTAGAAGGTACGGCCCTCCGCTGAATGCGACCTTCTCAAAGTGGCCCCCGAGCCAAATTAATTGCCCACCCCTGTCTTAAAGGAAAAGCTTTATTTGGTGTTGTTCAGTCTTCTGATCAGTTTGGTACTTTTTTCTTAAATTCGGTCGAGAAATGAGTTGGTGCAGGCCAAAAAACATATACAGGGTCGATTTCCCCCCACACCCAATTCGGCATCTCGGCTCCCCTGTTGTGGAGGCAATTCGAAGTTTTGTTCTCCCCTGGTGAACATAAAGTTGTGTGGCATGCTTTACTTCATATTCCTGATCGACTCTCACCGTTCTTTTCAAAGCACCATTGCCTCTTGTAGAGGTTCTACCCCACTAATATTTTCGCGCTTCCATCATGGCAATGAAACTTTTAAGGATATTTTTTAAAAGCGAAAAAATTGAGCAAAAATATTTAGTTTATTTGAGAAGTTGTCGTTCTTCCTGAGCTGCACTGTAATGTTTGGCGTTATTTGTTTTCCCAAGTTTCAAGTTCCTGGCAATCCTGAAGAGATCGCAAAAAGAACAAACAACAATACTCACGTCGAGTAATCGCCGCAAATGGTATGGAGAGCCGGCTCAAATGTTCTTTTCAAGGTATGATTCAGCAACGGTGATTTCGTTGCAGTCGCAATTACATTTAAGAACGGTTGGCACATGTGCTGGTCGGGATTGCGCTGAAGCAGGGGAGGCTGCAGGAAAACTTCAGTTCGGTAAAGATCTTAGCGACTAGACGTGTAAAAAAATTGACAACACGTCTGATGACGTACTGGCTGGTTATCAACAAAATCAAGGTGATCGAACAGCTAAAACAACTCCAAATAAACGTCGAACATGCTAAAAAACTAGTTTCGTTTCTTCGTGTGTTTACAATACAAAATGTTTAGCTGAGCGGATTATTTTCAAAAGCGCGCGCCATTCGTGGTGCTTTGAAACACTTTTGCAGCAGTGACGAAATTTGTACCGTTTCTATATTTTGCGTTGTTTGAACTTATCATTTCTAAACCCCTCAATTTAATTGAGCACCTTTAGTTACCAAGTACCTTGGCTGCTTTAGCTCCCAGCCAGTTTTGCAAGACCTTTTCGCACTTGTCCAGAGTACCCATTTGAAGGCGTTTTGTAGGATTCATCAGGATGTCACGAAGAGTTTTCATCTTGCTCATTTCGTTCGTATAATTGTCCTCATCTTCGTTAAACTTGATAGAGACATAACAGATATTTCGACATTTCGCTTCGTTTTTTCCTGTTGTTTTTTTATTAGGTTCTAGCATTTTTACTAGAATTTTTGAAGGTGGTTCTTCACATGGGCGCGATTTTGTTGCAAAATGTGGGGGGACAAGTTGGTGTGGAACCAATATAGTCATCTGGTCCATGCAAGGTGAAGTTTTACAAATACAGACTCCAATCTTGTTTTTTTATAGAGTTGAACAGCTGCACGTGTGAGGTGAGATGTTTTGTTTAAGTTGAATAGCGTTACAAAGACGATAAATATGTTTCTTGCACATTTCCGCTCTTTGACAAAGCTACAAATATTTTGATGCTACTGAGAATCATGCATGCAGCCCCATATCTACCCAAATTTCCATTGATANCCTCTTACCAGAGGCAAAAAAAGTTTGGCTAAAAATTANCGNAGCCTACTTCACAAAATGATTTTCAATCTATTTTTANTGCTGGTGGGTGGAGCGTGGAGAATGTATCCTTTATATCTTCCATTGTCGGCCTCTGCATACATACCTATCCCCATACCTATCTACAATGTAATTTCTGCGTACCTAATCGTCTGGTGACTGTTGCCTTGTGACTTCTGTCAGTGATGCCACTTAGCTCAGTCTTTTCACAATCCAAATTTTCAGGTTTAACATCAAATTTTAATAAACAAAATTAATGTCAAAAATTTCACTATAAGAATTATACTTGCATAAAGACACGAAAATATAATTAAGATAATTCTAACTTCAACACCATGTTAAGCTGAGCAATAATCCGCGGAGTATTTTCTGCTGTTTTGGGGTTTCAGTACATAGCCATCCACGTATGGATCCACCAACGTTTCTCAATTTTTTTTCCGAGTGTTGGCTAGTGAGCCCCCCCAGTGGCCAGCGGGCTTCTTTCAGTTCAGTTTTCCCCCTGGCTCAAACTTCTAGTTACGCAACTGGTTTATTGTCGGCACAAACATCTCAGTCAATAATCAATGAGTTAAATTTTTCCGGTGCTTAATCCTTACAGATTGGTAATTTCGTTTATTGCATTCATTCATATCGTTGATACTTAAAAGCACTAGTGTTTCTGTATGCTTTCGAGGAATCAGTCGACTGCCATCTGCTTTCGTCTTTTTGCGATGATTCAAACTTGCACAT
>JGI24159J19872_10012716_pt1 | contig 10970 bp, 7 predicted proteins | sample Ectturendosymbi4_FD_19872 | JGI IMG/M metagenome (IMG submission 19872)
TTGTTTAAAAGTTTGCTTTACTAACAATTTTGAATTACTTTTTGTCACAGCTTGCCCCACTAGTAAACAATGCGAGAAGACCTGATTGGCAAAAAAATCCAAGAACGCCACTTTTTTACAATCAGCTAGAGATATTCCTTCGCGCACACAACGATCGCATCTACATCGTATGGGTTTTTGCGAAAATCTTACTGGAACTGGCTTCAGCTGCAGAAGATGAGGCAGTGGTGGCAACAGTGCTCGGCGGACAACTCGAATCGTCATGAGGGGCATCGTCAGCCGAGTTGACTGTTGTTTGTTCTTTTTCGCGTTCCGCATCGGTGATTTCCGCGGTGTTGTGCGACTTCACTGCAAATACCGTAAAGATCAGATTGCAAAATCGCATTCGTCAAATGGATTTAGAAATTACGATGAGGCAGGTTCTGCAGCAAAAAAAACAGAAAAAGGTTTGGACGCATAACATCGAAATTTTTATTATAGAAAAACAGGTCTAATTAGGAGATGCACTGCCACATCTCTAGAGTAAAGCATTCTGTGATCAGCAATACGTGTTATTACATATCCAAGATTTTTGGTTTAGTACGACGACTGTTGTACAAGTGCACATGAAAGAATTCACTGAACTGAGTTCTGTTCAAAATTAATGACATAAAATGGAGCACCCGACTGTCGCATAAAATGCGATTTTGATTATTGTCAACGCATTGAGAATTGATAACATTTTGACCATGAACTCGCTTTCAGTTCACGGTTGATGTTGTTTTATAGCTTATCCTGGATTATGGTGATGAAGCATACATTATTCTGCTGCCAATAATACTTTTTCTACCGGAAATTTGCCACGCTGACACCTAAGAATTTACGACGTAGGACAATTTTTAAAAATACAACCCTTCTACATATTCAAAAAGAAATGCAAGTTACACTTCTTAAACCAATATTAACTCGTGTCAATTATATGCTACCTTAAGTATTCCCCATTGTCATAATAAAAATTTATGATGGCACAAACCTAAAACGCCATTAACATAGCACTATCTTAACATTAGATTAGTGGGGACCTAACTAGAAAACCACCTGGTTATATTAGGTACTCCGGGGAGATGCAAATATAAATTTGATTGATTTCTATTCATGAGTTTGCTTGTTGATTTTATCTTGTTTATTTGTTGTTTTTCGTGCGTGTTTGTTTCCCAAACAAATGAATACAATACAGTCTGCATCAGGAATCCACCCCACTGCACTTAGAGGCAAAAACTGAAGTGCTTGACAACACCATCGAAAACCTTGAGCTAATAGAGCCACATTAAGCATTTTACAAATCAAACAACTGTCTCTCAATCCCTAAACCAGGGGTCTCAAACAGGTGGCCCGTTGCATGGGCCGCCTGTGGCCCATGAGGCCATTTAGTGCAAATATACCGATGAAGAAATAGTTACGAATGTGATACCGCTGCAATGTCACGCTCTCCAATACTAACTCTGCAGTTGCAAAACACATTTTCAATTCCACCGCCTGGCTGTACATACCTGGACATGATAGGCTGATTTTTGAAATCCCAATTCAAATGGACGAGAAAGTCTCTCGGAGGCTTCACACAGGAAGAACACAAGTTGAAAATTTCAGAGCATCATTAAACGTCGGAGAGAGTATTCTGCGGAAAATACATTGAAACTGATAGCAAACAAGTTTGAGAGCAAAACAAACAACTAGCATTAAACAAACTGGAGCAGCAGGGTAGGAAACTTACCAACAGATCGCTGATATTCAAGAGGCAACCAGTGGCTGTACAAACGTCCAATATATGATGTCAAAAAATCAGTATTTTTTCACTTTCTTTGTTCATTAAATAATAAAAAATTCTGTAGAAATTGCCAACAGAAAAAAACACCTGAAAAATGACAAAATGGGAACGAGTTACACACAAATTTTCGTGCATAATTTTGCAAGATCTTTTAAAGTAGAAAGGAACCATCGCTTTATAACAAACTGAAAAGTAAAATCGGATGACAAATTTGCTTATTTTCATGTGGACAACTTAAATCGAAATAGCAACTTGGAGAATGAGCATTCTCGTGTTCTGGTGGATTTAGCGTTGCTGGACGAGAGTAACATATGACAGGGGTGAGGTTCAACTTCTGCAGATACTGTATAACGGAGGTGGCCAACGCGTCGATCGCGATCGACCGGTCGATCGCCGAGTCTCAGTTGTCGATCGCGCCTGATTTTGCATTTACTTGACAAGATACTTAAAAAGAACATTTTTCATTCAATATTTCAGAAAGTGCAGAAAAATGAAAAAGGTTGCGTTTTACGACATTTTGTACTTGTGACTTTATTACCGACCGGTCATTCGCGAGTTATGAAAAAATTTTCTAGTCGATCCCAGTCGAAGACAAGTTGGCCACCTCCGTTGTATAAAAATCATGTTTTGTTACCTGTTGATCAACTCACTACATGCGTGACAAAGCAATTGTAACAGCACAAACGAACAAAGCAATTGTGATAAAGCGATTGTAACAGCACAGACGAAACCACTGCAAAACAGAATACACGCACGAATTTCGTGTTACGATATTCAGGTCAGTACAACTATAAAGAAAAAATAGAAAAGCGACAGAAAAAAAACGCATCAATTGAACTTTTAATCTGATGCAAACAGCGTAGGACTAGTGTGGCACACAGACGGGATGTTTGCAGATTACAGCAGACGCGCACAAAACGTCATGACATCATAATGGCTTTTGCAATCAGCAGTTCGGGATGGTGAAGAGCAGTTGGCGCGAGCGAAAGTTGTCGACTGCACTTCGCCGAAAATCGGCGTTCATCGCTTGCGAAGGGAACAAAGAGAACGACAACTTCACAGAGCAATCTATCATTCACAGATAAGAGCACATGCAAAACAATTTCGCACCTCCTCTGAATGAATTTCGAAGTTATTGCCAATTTGCGGAGGTTACGCAAATAAAAGTTTACAATTCGCAATCCATTGAGACAAGTCTGAATGTAACGTTTCGTACGTGCTTTCGTCTTGAACCTTCCTGCACATGTTTCGAGTCGTGCAGGGCGCCTCGGAAGCCAAGTCGGTGATAAAACATATCGTCCCTGTGGCCAACTCTTGCTTTGATCAGTTTTCGTCGCTGATCATCGCTGATAAATACATTCGGGACGTTCTAAAATTTTCAATTTTCCTCCTTGAATATTCAGGCCATCAGATCTTACGTTGCGAAAATTGTTTAAAATATCAAATTCTGGTAAGTTTGACAAGCACTCATAGTTTCTGGAAAGAATTTACACGACTACAAGGCTAACGCTATTCGAGTACCACAAAACGAATAAACACGAGTCAATCGAAACATTTTATGCACTTCAGATCATTTTGCTGCGTAGTTGTAAAAGAACTTCGAAAACGGATATGTTTTGCCAACAACCATTTGGGATTAACAAATGCCTGCCATACATCGGCGAATGAGCTGATATGAAAACAAGATGTCAGTAAGTTGAAGATAAGTAAAGGTCATTGAACAGAAAAGCACGTCACACTAGAACACAGCAGAATTAATGTCTTCACAATAGACATAGTAGAGTTTAAGTCGACACAAAAAAGAACACGGAAGAGTTCTTGTCGTAACACGCAAGTGCACGATCCACAAGGACTATGAACTGGATTGCTCGGAATAATGTGAAATAATATCAAAAACGTGAATGACGCAACATCGGTACACCTTAAAACAATAATTATTGAAATTTGCTGGCAAACTACAGCATCATCGGCATTTCTACGTTGCCAGAATAGTGGTGAGAGTAATAAAGTTATTTTATCTAATATTGGATATTCAATTACCTTACGTGTGACACGTTTGAGATGGGATGTTTGAAATGGGAGTGTCAGTTAAATTATCTAATACAGGAAGGAAGTGAAGCAATCACTGCGGTACATGTCAACATACATTACTCTAACTTACGAAGTTGCTACCCGAGTGTAATTGGCCCATATCAGTAGCGCGTTAAGAAAATTATTAGAGTAAATGCTAAGCTTCAAATCAAAGCACCGGCCATTTAATTGACAAGTGGTTAGATCAGTCTGGTGCAGTGCGCCTCTCCAAAGAAGTTCAGCGTTCACAGTTCGAGATAAAAGCCGGACATTAAAAGCATAGTGAGGGGCGCAACACGCAAGGCTTTGCTGTAACCAGCACGTTTCACATGACAAGCAAATCAGATTGAACATTACACAAGCATCGACATGATGACATTGTTACAAGCTCAGTTCAGTTTGCACTCGCAGTGCGTATGAAGTAGTCAGCGACGCCCGTCTAAGCTCGCTCCGCGCCGGGGCCCACTCGGTTGTTTTCGCAGCACATCGGCTGCTTTCGCAGCTAAGACTGATTTGATGGTAGTCAGTGGCAGCAGGGCCATTCCGTATCAATTCTCAGATAGTGGTCAAGACACCCTCTCCAATTTTCCTGTTGCTTGTTTAAATGGAATGAAACTGAAAAATTTTGTTTCATTCCGTTTAAACAAGCAATTGACTTTGCACAAGATACAACAGAATTCTACAATTTAATAATGAATTTTTTAAGTAACAATGCTAGCTTCAATAACAATGGTATAATGAAAAATAGTGAATATTAAGACCTCTGTATTACACAAAAGTTGTAGTTTTTGCACAAACTTTGTCAAAAATTTTCTGTATGAAAACATTGAGAATCATTCATGAATTTTGTATGGTAAATTTACCATATCATAATCAATATGTGAAAAAATTTTCAAAGCAAATTTTCACTGCGGCCATGGGTGACCGAGGCGACAAATGTACCCCACTTTTCTAGTTTTTTCATTTCGTGCCAAATTTGGCCCAAGATATCTCACAAACCTTTTGATATTTTGCAACAAAATTTTCCAAGGTCAAAGATAATTTCATCAGCAACAATTCTTCCAAATATGGGCGAAAACTATCAAGAAATAAAACCGTGGCGAGGTTTGAAAATTTTCGAAAATTTGCAGCATGAGCTAGAATCAGTCAACTTTGGGGGTCTATGACCTTTGACCCTTGAAAGTCACAATGTAGATAATGTCATTTTTTCAATATTTGGCAAAGTTACTAACATCCCTGAAATATTGGGGTTGTTCACTAATGTAGTTTGGCGGTAATAAGGCTTTAAACATGGCCAAATATGAAAAATTTGCAACTCCCTGCTTATGCCCCCCCAACTAAAAAGCTTTATAATCATGCCATTTCTTGACTGATTTCATTCAAATTTTGCAGATGTTCATCACATAGGGCAATGACAATTTGAATGAAATTTCAGGAAAATTGGTGAGGGTGCCTTGACCACTTCATGAGAATTGACAGAGAATGGCCCAGCAGTGCGTTTCTCCTCGTACAGACCCATTAACGCCGAGCACGTGGCTGCACGTAAAAATCGTTTTTCAGGTCTTTGTTATCACCCTACTGGATATCGAACCCAGCCTATCAGCTTCAATAGTGCATGTTTGCCGGTGTTCGTCGCATGTAAGAACTATACTTGTTACAAGCCAGAACATAATGACCTTTATTTCGTATTTTAGTAAATTGTCTTGGCCTCAACTGCACGTTCATTTTTCTATGCTTATTTTATTTTCCTGGTGGCGATGACTAAACAGAGACGCTGGATAAAATTACACATTTTCTCTGAACAGGCTGTCAAATTTCACGATAAAAACATGAACAAATTATGCGAAGAATTAAACAGAAGTTATTCTTCTTATCCGTCCCTTACTCTCTTTACCAAGCAGCAGTGCTACCTTGACAATAGCGGAGAACGTCGACTCAGCATAGCTACTTCAACTGAGGGGGATCCACCGGACCCCTTGACCTCTGCCTGGGTGGAGGTTTGGGGTACTCCGGGGTGTCTTGAGAGGCATGTTGGGAATTGGACTGAAAGACTTTTTCCGTTGTCAAACCTTGCGCTGAAACAATGGTTGGCATAAAAATGAGCGCATTGGTCGTTTATTGATAAAACAGGCGAGTCAAATCAAATAGTTCGGATTAACACGAACGCATCAAATGAAACTTTGTGAATATCCTCGTACATTACAACTGAAACCTAACCATTGAAACCGATTACTTTCACTATGATGTAAATGTTATTCGAAGAACAGAAAAAAGAAGAGAATTAAACCCACTTTGACAGAAGTTCCAATTTTCCCGCTAAGTTCGCATTTATTGGCCCACTTTGTACACATAGCAGAGGTGGGCAAACATGCTCAAGGAAAGAGTCATTTGCAGAAAATTAAAAACACCAGCGAGTCGCAATATCAGTTTGTATAGGGCAATGCAGCCTGCAAGTTTTACAGAAAATGACCTACAGTAATGGAAACACAACAGACGCGTTGTTTATCAATATAAGGTTTTTGTTTGATTTGCTAGGCTCCGAACAACCTGGACCAGCGTGGTCCAAACACCGGCAACCTGGTCCAGCGTGGTCCAAACACTCCAAACTAGGCTAGGCTAACGCTGCAGTACTCTGTGACCACAAGTATGCGTTTATTTTTTATCCTTGTTGCAAGCATAGATTCTGTAATTAATTTTCGAGTTAGATTAGAAGACGTGCATTGTGGAAGTAATGAAAAAATATTTAGTCAAGTACAGAAATGAGTGTCAAAAGAGAAGTGTCAGAGGAAAACAGAAAATGTGAAAAATGTGCATACAAGAAATGCCACGAAGATTCTAGGGAAGCATTTTGAAATAATTGAAGGGTAACCAGGGGGGCAACCGGGAAATTGCTCCCGCTTAAGAGACTTTGCACCGAAGATGTGCTCCCCATGACACCAGTTGCGACCCAGCACCCCCTGCCCAACCGTGTGGATCATCCTGCAAACACCCCCCTTCAATTGTTTTGCTAGTTATTTTTTGCATGGCCCTTTCATTAACTGAAATGTGTCTTTAATGTTAGCTTTTTTAGGGACACCAGACTTGATAACCGTACTGTTTTTTTCGGTGTCCTGGCAGACTGTTTACTATGAAAATGCAATACCTTCCTTATCGCCAATAAACTCACTACTACCACTACATGTTCGTAATTTGCGAAAGTGCTTTCTCAATTATGACGCGATTGAAAAGCGACACACGAAATAGAATGGCTGATGAAGCCTGCATGCCTGCTTGCGTCTGCTGACTACGGAAATCAAAGGGGACATTGACTTTATAACCAAAACCAAGAAACAAAAAATTGTTTTAGTATTTTGTTGGTGTGTGGCAAATCTTTTTTCTAGCCGAAAATCTCTATTTTGAATCGCAAACAAGCTAACAGAAAATTTAAAAATTACCCTAGAATAAAAAATTCCGTTAGGCGTGCAGCAAAAATTAGGTCTATTAGAACAGCAAGCCAGGCGAGCAATGGAGTTCTTCTCTTTGCGGCCTGCAAATTTTCCGTCAAACCGTAATGTGACTCTTCATGCTTGTAGTCTTGGGCCACACTGATCTGGTCAATACGTTGGTAAACCACTGCGAATTGAATCTCCCAAGTGTTTATTTGTTAGGGTTGCATGATCGTTTGGATTTACGAACTTCATTACAGAGAATAAAAATTTACAGCAATGTGTCCGTGCTAAGTACAAAAATGAGTGGTACACTCGTCTTTTCAATTGTCGGTAGTTACTTTCTGGAATCTTTCGCCACAACACAATTGTAGAGTGGCACTGACTGAAATTTTTTATTGCCAGATCTTGCATTTCGGTCAGTTTCATTTCTACAGCAGACAAGTTTGTGACAAACGGTTGGCGAACTGGATAGCTATCAATGGCTACATTAACGTTGAATGAATTTGCAAGGAATGCAAAGCGTTGTTTCAATTCCTGCAAATGGTCAAATCTGGCTTGGAACTCCTCCAGTAGGCTTTCAATGCATTTTTGCATTCTTCCAGTTTGTGGCACTCGGCAATCACCTTTTTCCGACATTGGGAAAACGTCAGAATGATTATGACAATGTGTCTCTTAAAAATTTTAGAAGAACCACACAAAAATCTCGGCGGGTCACAGTTTTTGACATATAGCCCAGCGTTCTTTGTATGCAGTATAAACAACCACTTCGGCTCTGCGGCATTCCCGGCAATTACACACACAAGTGAGCACTTGTAAAATAGATTGCAGTCATAAGAAGTTTGTTTTCACAAAAATTATCGACTACTTTTTGTCACAAATTGCCCCACTAGTGCCAAAACCACAAGACACGATAGGCAGAAAGATCCAAGCGCGCCACTGTTTTACGATCAGCTACAGACTTTCATTCGCGCACGCAAAGATCATCTACGTCGTATGGGATTTTGCAAAATCTTACTGGAACTGGCTTCGGCTACAGAAGATAAGGCAGTGGTAGCAACAGTGCTCATGTCGTCATGAGTGGCATCGACAGGCGGGTTAGTTGTTGTTTTTTCTTTTCGCGTTCCGCATCGGTGATGTTGGCGGTGTTGCATGACTTCCCTGCAAGAAAAGAAAAGTTCAGATTGCAAACTCGCATTCGCCAAAGGGATTCCGAAGCAGAGATAACGAGACAGGTTCTGTAGTAAAGTAAAGATACAGAAAAAAAAGCTTTGACGTTTCATATCAAAATTCTCAAATAAGAAAAACAGGTCTAATTCAGATGCACGGCCACATCTCTAGGCTTATATTGTAAAGCAGTGTTCCCGCAGTGTTTCCCTATCTTTTTTTGGCTAGCGCCCCTTTTCTGACAAACAAATTTCTATCTCCCCCCTAACATGCCTAGCACACATATCAACACAATTTTTTCTCATTGCATATTTGGTATGTTTGAAAATGATTAAAACAAGAATGAGGGCAAGGGATGCCTTTCACTATAAAACTTAAATCAGCAAATTAACTAATTTCGTTGTCGGAAACTGTTAGAGTTAATGATTTGGAAACTGTTAGAGTTCATGACGGGCTCGATTTCGTTTGAACAACATTAAACTTGGACAAGAAGGTGAAGATTGCTGATTTGGCTTTAATGAGGTTAACATCATTCCCCTGCAATTTCAAATTAACTTAATTGAACTTCGTGAAGATATCTGCGGACTGTGACAGCCAAGATACTGTATCTATGACCTTTGACAGTCACCTTCTGTGTGCAGTAACAGGCGTACAAACTCTCTTCATCATTATCCGAGTGCACCACATTGCTTAAACTCAGAACACTTCTAAACCCTTTGGTGTGCTTTGATCAATCAATCCATTAATACTCTGCCACATTTTTAGTAAATTTTGAGTTCGGAGCAGTGCAGGATTGAATTTTATCTGCATATTTTAAAAGTTTTTTAACTTAAACGTGACACTTGTAGTCGTCCACTGGCTCTACCATCTCTCTATCGCTGGATTTCCTTGGCGCTGCTCAAGCTAAAGTCCGCTCTGAAACACACATTCTGTTTTCCGGAATCTTTTCGATTCCCCTTTAGTTAACGTATTCTCGTTGGCACTTAACACTATCAGTAAAACATAAAATTGCCTTTCCACTTTCGAACTTAATTTGTACAAGGTTATTGTTATATTTGTGATCATTAAACCACTCCATGTACAATTAGCTCACGCTTTTGGTTACAAGGTGATTGTAAGTGCAAGTGTGCATTCTCACACCTGACCGGTGATAGTCACTGTAACGAAACGGGCATTATAAAGTAGCAGTTTACCCGTGCCAGGAAGTATAGCTGACGAAAATTCCAGTCATAATCGTTTCATTATAGAGGAGGTCAGTTTTACTACGAAGTTTACCTTTAGTGATGGAAAGTGCAGTTCATCAATTTATCTCCTGGCATTTCACCTCTGTTTTGTTTCCAAAACGCTAAGTTTTTGTTTACAAATCATACGCATACATGTTTGTTGATCATACTGTTTTTTATGGCATTTGGTCACCCAAAGTTAGTAAGACAACATAAATGTAATTCTTAACTGGGTCTCCTATCGCCCCCCAATTTCTGTTTGCCCGCTCCCCTAGAGTTTCCCACCACCCCCAGGGGGGCGGTACCGCCTACTTTGGGAACCACTGTAGAGTGATCAGCAAACCTTTTAATAGATTTCCCACATTTTCATTTGTACAAGCGAGCATGAAGGAATTCACTAAAATGAGTTCTGTTCAAAATTAATGGCATCAAATGGCGCATTTTACTACCGTAAAAAAGCGATTTTGATTGTCAGCGCATTGAGAATTACAGTAATATTTTCAACACAAGTCCAAGCACACGCCTCACGTAGCTGTACACCCTCATTCGTTCAAGGAACAAAATTGAAAACTTATCACCAAACTGAACATCATCTCATACTTCTTATCGTTGCTCAGTTGGTTGTTGTAAGCTTTTCTATTGGAAATATATTGGTTGCCACTATTCATTTTCATGCGACATGAGTTATTTCTTTTCCTGTTTTTTGGTACTTGCTTAGGCAGTGCATATACCAAAAAAATGCATTATTTTACGCATTTTCTTATGATATTATTCCAGCACTGTGTGCTAGTTCTTTTCAGTTATTATTTTTCGTCTTTTTCCGTTTTTTCTACGCGTTATATAAGTTTATGGTCTTCGCTTCAAAATATCTTGTAATTTATTACTTGTTTATCTTATTAATTTGTAAGAAGACAATACTCTCTTTGTGGCCATGTCCTCACTGGCGAAGTTCAACAAACAAGGCTTTTGAAACCTTTACCGAACCTGGTGTTTCTTTTATGTACTTCAACCATCATACCATAAGCGTGCAAGCTGACCGCTGCCTGGAGACTGTGTTGCTACAAAAGTTTGAATGCACAAACTCGTACTCACCAGCATCGGGTTGGTCGGGTACGACTCGACGAGCAGCAAATTTTACTTCCCTGGCGATGTTTGGCCTCGCGTCCCTCGCACCGTTTCCGTCAACGGTCGTTTTGTCCGAGAACGGCTCGCTGCCGCTTTGCACGGGCCCAGACCCGGTACACGGGCTTTCGGCATCGGCCTGCGGTGCTGCGTAAGTGG
>JGI24159J19872_10012717_pt1 | contig 10970 bp, 6 predicted proteins | sample Ectturendosymbi4_FD_19872 | JGI IMG/M metagenome (IMG submission 19872)
TATAGGCAAATTCTGTAGTTACCTTGCTTGTACTCAATGGGGTGAAGTTCCTTGCGTGTTGTGTTCTCCCAGACAAGAAACTTTATACGCAATTTCTAAAAGCGACGGTTCCAAACCGAAGGGTCTGTCCCTACACCTGCCTGTGTTATCGTAAGTGCTGTAAGGTTGAGCAAGGCACTACACGCCCGCTCAAAGGAGCTTACTGAATTCATAGATCAAGCTGTTGACCTACCGACATCCGATTGTTCGAGTTTACAGAAAACGAAGGGTTGGTCTAGATGAGCTATGTACAACCCGCTAGCCGCATGCGGCCCAGTTGAGATTTTCGCTGTAGTAAATGTATCCTATATACTGACAAGCTGTCCTTATTTTGATAATCCTGAATTTGAAAATTTTGATGCAGTTGGTTTTCAGTGCCACTTTGTCACGTCTGTTACCATTGCAATGAGGATTCGAACGCTTTCAGTACATTAGCTTAAGCTAAAATAATTTGAAAAGATCAAAGTAATCCATTCAATGTGTGGCCTTCATTAATATGTCTTTTAATGTGCGGCCCTGGTCCAGATAGTGACATACTTTTTGGCTCACTAAGACATTTGGGTTGGACATAGTTGGTCTAGATCAAAGCCATTATGACCAGTCACGTCTTTAGTCCAGATTCCAAACTAAACTAGCCCAATTTACACGGACCACCCCAAGTGAACATACACTGAATAAACTGCATTGAAAATTTTTTCACTGTTCAGAATTTTTGAACAACTTGCGCTTGCCGTGAAAAACAGAGTTTTCCCTGAAAATTTTCACTGTATTGTCTATATACATTTTATCATTCAGGATTTTTGAGCAACTTGCGTTTGCCCTGAAAAACAGATTCGACCTGAAATTCTTTACTGTATTGAAATATTTTTATCTGTGTTTTCTTTAAGCCGTTTTTGGGTGTCACAATGACACCCTAAAATTTTGCAATGACACCCTAAATTCTGAAAGTCAAGATGTGGTTTTGTCTTGTATTGAAGCAAAACGATTTGAGGAAAGCATTTTTTCTTGCACGTAGCTATTGCAACAGACGGCTGTAATGTTATAGTCCGACACAATTTTCTGGCACAGAAATTGGAAGTGAAAATTGTAAGTTTGGTAGCTGTACATTGTCATGTGCACCGCCTCGTTTCGGGCTCTTTACTATACTGCCACAGATTTGTGCAGTATGGTGTACGAAACTGCGAAAGCACTTTAATGCAATTGTAGAAGTGTTTTACTGTCTCACCGTTGCAATCGGCTTGCCTGGCAATGCATTAGACTGCGATGAAGACAGAAGGTCGGCAGTTGCAGTGCGCATGCAAAAAAGGTGGTTGTCGAGTGAGGCAACAGTGAGAGCAAGTCACGATTTTGGCTGCTTGGGCCCCACTGAAGCAGCTGTCAGAAAATAAAAATGATGCAATGTGCATTGTTTTACTGAGACTTATGAAAACAACAAATTCCAACATGCTGCTTTCCATTTGTCGACACCGGCACCTCACCTGACAGAACTGAACAAAGTTTTCCAGGCGAGGTATTTTAACTTTGCACAAATAAGAGCTTCGGTAGCACTGTGCATCCATATGCTCTCTGATGCAGCTTCTAAATCCGAACTTAACAGCTAATTGCGAAAAGTTTGATAGTGAATTAAGGGAACTTAGAACGCCGGATAGTTTGGCTGACTCGTGTGTGTCAAGTGGCATGGCATTTCGCAAGGGCACCGAAAGATTGGCAAATTGATCATCCCCATACACAAAAAGGGAGACTGGAGTGAATGAACCAACTACCGTGGCATCTCTTTGTTAAGACTCCCAGGAAAAGTGAATGCCAAGATGCCGCGAGTATAATAATTGAACCAAAAGTGGATGATACCCAGTGCGGTTTTCGTCGCGGCCACAGAATCACAGACCAAATTTTCACTCTCCACCAAATTTTCGAGAAATCCTGGGAGCATTCCAAAAGCGTATACACATGTTTTGTCGGCATCGGGAAAGTGTAAGGTCGGGTTCCTCATAAAAAGCTTTGAGGGGTTGTGGGAGTACGGTGTTGACGGGTGCCTCTTGCTGGCAGTCAAGTAAATGTATTCCTGCTCAGAAAGAGTTAAATCACAACCGTCCAGCGTTGGTGTTGGACTCCGACAGTTGTGTGCTGTCACCACTCCTCTCCATAGTCTATATCAGGGTTCTCCACACTACGGCCGCAGGCCAAATCCGACCTGCAAAGCCATTTCTTCCGGCCGCAAGACACATTTTTCAAATAATGAAAAAATGATATATTTACGAAAAATGTGTTGATTTGGTAGAATGGAACATATCCCGAAAAAATCACATTACAAGATGTCCGTCCCTCGAACTGTTGTGCAATAGCTTATGTGGTCCTCTCCCAAAAAATCTGGAGAGCCCTGGTCTATATGATTTGAATGGTAGACAGTCACAGACGCGTCGACGAGGGTGTCATTGTTGGGAATTGCAGGATGAACCATTTTCTTTTTGCGAATGAATTGGTACCAAGGCCATAACCAGCTTGGGACACCAAGAAAGGCGAAGAGTTTTCTGAGAGGGACCCAAATTTTTTGAATTATGTCCAATAGTTTTAAATTAAGTCCAAGACATTTTTCCAAGGGGGACGAAAAAATTTCTAGCGGGGGCTTTGCTCCCCCCTGGTTACGGGCCTGATTGGTACTGCATGCATGGATCTTCTCAACAGAGTCTTCAGCCCACATTCGATCGGTTTTCCGCTGCGTACGACCAGGCAGTAACGAAAATCAGCACTAAAAACATTGAGGTATTCTGTCTCTCAAGACGCCCAAGGTAGTGTTTTCTGCAAGTGAGCGGAAATACACGGCAGAAGGTGAAGACGTTCAAGTACCTTTAGGTGGTATTCACTGGTGACGGAAGTCGGAACAAAGGGATTAATACACGGAGTGGTGAAGCAAACGCAGTTCTGCGTGAGCTTTTCCGCTCTGTAGTGACAAAACGGGAGCTTTTAAAGACCGCAAAGCTTTCAGTTTTTAAATCGGTCTTTGTTCCGATCCTCACCTATGGTCATGAATCTTAGGTGACGACTGAAAGAATAGGCCTACTGTCAAAAGAGCAAATGGCAGAGAGGGATATTTGCGAAGAGTTCTCGGTGTGACACTTTGTGACAAAGAACACAGGTCTGAAATGCGTAAAGCCCATGATGTCAAGCCACTTCTCCGAATTGAGAGATCTCAGACATGTTAGTTTGGCCATGCATCCAGAATATCCCAGGAAATATTGGCCAACTAAGTCCTTCGGGCTACAGTCTACACCCTCGGTAAAGCAGCCCAGAGTTCATCCAAGGACCAGGTGGCGTGACTACATCTCCGACCTTGCTTGGTCCGGTCTAGGTGTGGAAGCCAGCAGAACTATCTGAAATTTCTGTTGATGGTGAGGTACTTCGGGTCCTCCTAGGGCTGCTGCCCCCGCGACTCTCCTCAAAGGTAAAGCTGGCATGAAAATGAGTGAATGAATGAGTATGCCAGCCTACATTGAACCTTTCAATTTATGAAATTGTCTTTAGGTTGTTCGTCAAAAGTGAATGTCGTATTCAAATAATTAAGCATACTTGGACGAAAACGTGCTTTTTTGTGAAAATCAGTTAGAAGTATCAAACATAGAAGAGAAAATGGAGTTGACACCCTAAAGCTCCACCACGACACCCTTTTCAAAACCTTAAAAAAGACACTGATTTTTATTATTCAGGATTTTTGAGCAACTTGTGTTTGCCTGCAATTTTTCACTGCGTGGCTTATGCTTTTTACATTCAGGATTTTTGAGCAACTTGCGCTTGCCCTGAAAAACACAGTGTGCCTTGAATTCACTTACTGAATGCATATTTTTTATCATTTCGGATTTTTGAGCAACTTGCGCTTGCGCTGAAAAACAGAGTTGCCCTGAAATTTTTCACCGTTTTGAAATATTTTTTATCATTCAGGAATTTTGAGCAACTTACGCTTGCCCTGAAAACAGAATTTGCACTGAACTTTTTCAAACCGGAGGGCGGCAGCCTCTCCCCCGCCACCCACCTCGTACGCCTATGGTATAGAGGATGAAAACACTACGTTTTAAACTGCTTGGAAAATGACCATTTCAAGAAAGGCATGAATAAGCCCTGTGTCCACTGAATGGATTGTGCTTGTTTGGTTCAAAAATTAGGGGTTACTATTACTACGAAAAAGGAGTTTACGTACAGGTAATCAGATCGACAGCTAGACGATATTTTCAAGGGAGGCAACACGGTCCTGCATGAAAATGTGTATAGTCGAAAAACAAACCTACAAAAAACGCTAGAAATCACGGAAATTTAGCAAAGAGAATTTCTGAAGTACACGAAAGAGCTACTGTATAAACTCCAAGAAAAGATCCCAATGCCCTTGGTTCTTTAGAAGGATGTAGGAAAGGCTTTAATTTCTGCTGAAGATCTAAGGCAATTGTGGAACCAAAGTCGGCACCACAAAAGATAGATTTTGAGGGGACACTACACACAAGAGCAGCATACTTTCACGCTTTGCACACAAACGGCCAAATAGGTCACACTTGAGTAGGGCCCCAAAGACTAAGATGGCCTAGGGCCCCGCGCGCCCTAAACCCGTCCCTGCCTATAGGCGACGGGGCAGAGGGGCTGGAGGGGTCTGAGATGCAAGGGAGACCCGTAGTATGTTACTAGATTTTTGTTTTTTTACGTAAAGTACATCATCTTCAAAGTTTTACGTAGTTTCTGACCTTATCGAAACCTCTAGCTCAGAGGTTCTTTAACTTTTTTAGTCGCGCCTCCTTTGGCGTTAGCAATTGTTACTCGTGCCTCACCTAATCTGCAAATCAGCCACAGAAACCTGAACAAAACTTAATTTGGCATTATCCTGTTTTTCAATAATATGTCGCTGCCATGTACTCGGGCCCCCTTGCGAACCTTTCACGCCTCCCAAGGGTGCGCGCATCCAGTTTCCACTGCTCTAGCTTATTTTTATCTCAACCTGTATCATTGTATCATGCTTGCGTCGCTCGATCCGTAATGATGGTCTGATATAGTCCCGTCGCCACGGGGGGGCTTTGGTGGGCTTAGCCCCCCATACAAAACTCCAAACCCCCCAAATTGAAACATGAAACACTTTAAATTAGTGGAATGTTTTTCAAATTTGAATGTCAAGCCCCCTGCACGAACGTAAAGCCTATTGACGACTTTCTGGCGACGGTTCTGGTCTGATACAAAACATATGTGGAGAAAGTTGATGAACCTTCTGTTTGCAGTGGTGAATCTCTATATGGTCGTGTGTGTGCAGTAAAACTTGAAAACTTTGCGTAGTTCCATACACTGCACAGTGCACATAATTACTCGCACCAGAGGTCGGTGCCCAGAGTCTAAGGTTAGAGAGTCCTACAAACCGTACGTTTTCGCATTTCATTATTGTAAGAAATTGTGCAAAAAGGCATTCCAAGCTTGATCACCGATGACATCACATAATCAATCAACCACAATGTAAGTCGTAGGCCTAGATCGGACTCCCACTTTAAAATTCGTTCCCCCGCCCCTGGTCATAACATGATTACGAGTCTTTCAAGTCAAACTCACTTCACTTTCGATAAAGTGCTGAGTTCACATTAGAGTGAAACAAAACTACACTCAATCACCACTTTCTACTTCAAGCCCAAAATATTCCCTGCAAACGCATTTTATAATTTTAACCGAGCCACGAGTAAAAAATGTCGAATAACTAAAATCCAAGCAAACTCGAGATAAGTCAACTCATCTCGCAAAAAATATAATTCGAGTGCAGCCATTGAAATATTTTCAAAAATGTGACTCAACTTAAGTCGAATCAAACAGATTCGTGATTCGAGTCAAGTTGAGTCAATATGACTTGATTCCAGCAATAAATTATGCATAGTAGTCTAAACACGCTTGCATATATTACACCGCATGCATTTAAGGTCGTTTTGTTTGCAGAAACTGCCATTAGCACAAGTCTGGGACACCTCTACAAATATTAATAACTCGGAAAAAGCTTGCGTAGCGTGCAAAAGTAAGTTGCCCTTGACTTCTGAGATATTATTTTAAGCTCCTAAATTATAACAAAAGCTTGAAGTAAGCCTCTTGATCAGTTTTGAATGTGCTGCTGCTGGGTATTTTCGTTTCTAGAAGGCTGCTGATGTTGCTAAAACATGACTGTCTCATGTGCAAAAGCTATGCAGGATATTTAGTTAAATTCTTGAAACTTGCAGAGGATAGCGCAGTTTCACAGCAAATGACCAGCCTCCTGAACACCATGGATGGCTTCTTCTGGACACTTTTCGGTTACGGCAGCCCAAGGGAATGGTATCCCATAGACAACTGCCAAGAGCAATTCTACTTGCAGGAAGCGGTAAGTTTGAAGTGTTGAAACTAAGAACATATGTAAAGAATTTAAGGGGTAGCGCTGTGACCACTTCTGCGAGGTTTTTAACTGTTATTGATGAGCTTTTTTGATGTGAAGATGAGCATGTAATTGCATCTAACTTATTTTATAAACTCTTTCCTACCAAAACCATTTTGGAAGGGCTCTGCAGCTAGTTTAAGAATACTTGCTATTACTTAGGCAAAGCCAGTCAAATTTGCGTTGTCTTTCATCATTTATTACATTGAAGCAAAAGTTATGACATCTTTGGTAGCTTTTACCACCGAAAAGCAGCTAACGTTTTTCATTCGTTGAGATCGAATCAGTTTCCTATGTAGTTGAGTTGACATAGAAAAACAGTGAAGAACGTTCTTCGTATGGGAATCAAATGTTTTAAGAGAATACTGACAGTAATATTTTTTCCGTCCCAACTGAAATGAACTGAAGCAAACAAAATTCTGGAGGAGCATTCTTCAAACCCTCTGCAGATACGTCTTTCGGCGAAATAGCAGCAGAATGATTTTAAAATTAAATTTTTCAAAGCATAACAATTGTGCTTATCTGCGTGTTCGGCGTGATAAGCCTTCACGCTTATGGACTTCCACGCTTGCTCCTATACTTTTTCGTACCGAGTTAATTTGCTCAACTTCGCCTTATTTTCCATATGTCTGCTTTACTCTTCACGCGTAATGCCAACGTTTTCCAAAATTGCAAAGCAAACAAACGTAATTCATCGTACATAAATTGCACCTATCGCTTTATGTTTCTGCATCGGAAGTGCTGATAAAATGGTTTGAGGCCTTCAAACAATTTCTGGCAACTGTTGTTTTTTACTAAATTTGTTAGCTTTGTTGTTCTTTAGGCCGGTGGAATTATTATCGGTTTGTATCATTTTGGAGCTATAATTCTTTTGGTGAACGTACTGATAGCTATGATGAGCAACAGCTTCCAGAAAACTCACGATGATGCAGAAAGAGAATGGAAATTTCACAGGTAAACAGAAATTTGTCAGTTTATGTAGTTCAACATTGCAGATGCTTGCGAAGAGGAATCCAAGAAATCACTGCTCGGTCGGGTGGGTGATGTAAAAATTGGTGGTGAGCATCATTAAAGCCGCTTGCACTCGTAAGTTTTCTTATTGGTCATAAATGACTGTGCTGCGTAGTTTAGGAGTCTGATCACAGAATGCTTAAGCCAAGAGATTGCACACAGGGGTAGATCCATAGGCGTAGCCACGGGGACCTAGGGGGCCATGCCCATCCCAAATTTTAAGAACTTATAGTCATTTTGCGCTTTGACAGGAGGTATCTCAATTTTATTTTCTAGATTTTCCATACCGAATTTGTTTAAGGTACGGGTAGTGGCTGCTTTACATAGACGTTCGATCGTTCATGCTCTATACTCTTTTGAATCAGGCTGTTCAGCTTATTTTGTCTAATGATTCTCCTTTGTTCATTCTACCATCTTAAATTTAGAAAATGACCGTTCTCAACTGCAGTTGGTTGCTATGAGAGATAACTAAGTGCGCAAATCATTTCCCACATTTGTAAAAGAAGATTGCAAGTACACTACCCAAAGGTCAGTGAATAGATGCCGAATTCGGGGCTGGAAGTGAGGTTTTTTAAATTCTGTATTTATAATCAAGTGTGGATTTCAGGGGATACGAACGAGGCGGTAGCCTCGGGCCCCCTTTTTAACAGATGCCGTAAGGGCCGTCCTTTTGAGAGTTTCGCACTTATTTCTGCATCGTTTTGTTAAAAAGTTCACTCTAGAGCCACATTTAATAAGCTCTGAAGCTAGTCAAATGTTTGTCAAAATAAAGCAAAATAATGTGCAAATATGCCAAAAAGGGCCCCTCAACAACTTCATTGTGTAGACAAAGAACAACTTAAGATCAAATTTGTGTAGACAAAGAACAACTTAAAATCAAATAACTACAAATAATTTACAATGTAAAATGCACATTCACGCAGAAGCAAATTCCCAGACAGAATGAAAAATGTAACTTTCAGCGAATAAGGTTTCTGTAGAACATGTATAAAATATAGGACCCCTTTCTGAGAATTTGCCTCGGGCACCTACATTCTAATATCCACCCTTGCATATAATAAAGAACAAATTTCACCCAAAGGACCGCCGGGACCCCAAAAGCGCGGGGCCCGTAGCAATTGCTACATTGCTAAAATTGTTAAAATCCGGCACTGATTTGCATAAGTACTGAAGATGCATATAAAATCATGTGAAATCATTTTCTACTAAAACAATTTGCTGATTGTTTCGGCTGCGTCATCTTTGTGAAGACGAATTTCCAAATACCTGGTTTGATAAAAAAGTTTGCACGTGTCCCTTTGGTCGAGGAAAGTCAGTTTGCGTCAACACTACTGAATAGTCTTGCTATGCTAAAATATGTGACGTAAAGTGAATTATGACCAAAATAGGTAGCTGAAGTAGCAGAGCAAAACTACCCAAAAACTGATCCTGTCGTTGGTTGACATTAGTTTTTACTGTGTTTCACTCAGCAACCTCATTTCGATAAAGCAGGTGTCAAAACCTGTATTCAATAAACTGGATCAGGTTTGAAGGTTAAAACTTTGACCGGCTACGTATCTGGTTTCTGTCCGTGTAAACCTTGTTTGAGTTGCTGACCGTTTCTTTAAAACGAATTAAAAAGGCAATAGTTCTCTCGAGCATCTGTTGCAATGGCGATGGAAAATGATGATACTTTCAGAACCCAACTTTGGTTGAAGTTTATTCGAAACGAAATCAACTGCCCTCCACCAATGAACGTGGTACCGAGCAGAAGAGGAGTGCAACGTTTTGTGCAACGTGTGTGGAAGTTGCTACGTTCTATACCATCTCCAATATTCAGGAACAACAGCGGGGAAAATAACGCATTTCCTGATCCACGAATATCAGCCAATCATATCAGTTTGGTGAGAAATTTTTGGATATAAGACATTGGCTAAAATTGAAACTTGTGTTGAAGATAGCAACATCAAGACGTTTATCAGATTAAAAAAAACTAGACTAAACAGTGCATTTATCGCAGTTCAAAAATTTCTTTACCAGTCGAAACTTACGCTGCGTAGAAAATAGTTTGACATGATGGCAACTGGCAAGTAATATTTTGATGACTTTCCCATGCTTTTTTGAAGCAGTGAAAGGCAGAAAACCATGCATGTTTTCCCTGCTGCATACTGATAACGTATTACTTTCAATATCGTACTTGGCAATATGATAGAATACTAAAATCGACAAAAACTTCTTTCAACTTCTAAGGCAAACTAGAAAAAGTCAGTAAGCTTTCGTCGAAACTTCCACCACTACTGCTCAAATAAGAGAATCGCCAGAAGAACTAATTCATTTGCTTAAATCGTTAGTTAATCCCAAACAGATGTTTATTGGCCCTTGGAATTGTTTATCGGATGCCCTAACATAAGAGTCTTTTGGATTGCTGTAACCTGTGCATACGAGTAGTGCCGTGACGTGGTCATGCGATGCACCCAAAGTTGTTGGTTAAGGCCCCGTTGATGACGTTATTATACTACTATGTTTTGGTGAATTTTGTCGATTATGCTCATCTAAAGACCTGTAAATGCAGCTACCTTGCAAACAAAGAGCTATAGTTTCCCTCACTAAACTAAAAGCAAATACATGTTTAAACCATTCGTCACCATTTCTAAAAGTTGAAATACTTACTCCAAAGGCGACAGCGTAATAGTCCTTTCAGTTGCACCACTGAAGCTTTCCTTAATGGCAAAACAATTCCGAATCAAAAGCGGCCGTTTTGAGATAACAAATACGTTTGGTTTGCCAAAATACTGAATCGGAAAAGCTTGCTTGGCAACATACGAACATTATCATATGTTTGAAATTTGTAAAAGGTTATTGCCTGTCATGCAATGCTAACTTACGAGCATTGAGGTAATATTTAAATAGTTCAACGATGTTCATTTCAAAAATGTAATGTACCAGCTCTTCTTCATTGATTGAGACTGCATGTATCTATTTATACAATGCTGTACAATCAAATTTTGCAACTTGCAAACATTTCAATTCTGCTTAACGTGGTTGCATTACCATCATATACAGCAGTGGATCCCAAATGGGGGCTAAATTACCCCCTGGGGGTAATATTCTTCGGGGGGTAACGCGGAACCAAAACCACAATGTTTTTCTGTATTATGAGCGATCACTGCGAAATTTTGAGAGTAATAAGACAAAATCACTACCTTGATTAGGATAACGGCTGGAACAAGTTTGGGATAAAATGATATACAGAGAACTTTTCGTTTTGTCTGTGGTCTGCACCCTATTTGCCGTAGCAAGGGAAATTAGGCAAATTGATATAATCACGTCTCTGCAAACAAGTGTTTACAGACACCGGCAAGTGTTGCCAGATGATGAAATGCGCCAAAAGCTTTTGAAAACCTGGTGAAATTTGAAACGACTTCGTGACAAAAAAAATGAAGCTTCGAACCAAACAAAAATCTAGTGAAATTTAATAATATTTTCCAGCATATAACAAAAATTTTTTCCAGCAAAATCCAGTTAAATATTT
>JGI24159J19872_10012719_pt1 | contig 10969 bp, 7 predicted proteins | sample Ectturendosymbi4_FD_19872 | JGI IMG/M metagenome (IMG submission 19872)
TGTATTGATAAAACTTCACATCAGCATCGCCCGGATGAATATATTGGTTTCACACCAAGCTGTCCCTCCCACATTTTGCAACAAAATTGCGCCCATGTTAGCAGTGAATAGCACTTTATCTACATCGTGGTCCATGGGCGAATCCAATGTGGGGCAATTGGGACAATCGCTTCCCCCCTTAAAACCTCTGAAAGTAACTTTATTTACCATGATTTTGTACAATTCGGAAAACAGCATTGAGCCGTATGAAGCCATTTTGTCGTCCATTGTTTTGTCACAGCAGTGTTGTGATATATACATAATCTGTCTTACAGTAGCAAAGCCGTAATGAACTTTGACTACCAAATATTACTCAAATCCCCCCTAATCTTACTTGCTGGATCCGCCCCTGCACCGGTCTTTTCACCCTATCCTGAAGAATACTGTGTACATACGTGGTATCAAGAATTTTCTTTAAAATAATGAGTGTTTTGGATTCAACTCCATTTCATTACTTCTTACACTGACAAAACATTAAAGCAGCAATCATTTATCATGTGGAACAAAGCAAAGGTATTGAAGTTGAAAAGTCCATAAACACCAAACTTGAATTTCTTATCACAAATATGTGGTTTATAACCAAAATACAAAAGTGTGGTTAACTTTTGTTAAACTGCAACTCCATTCACCGAAATTGTGTGGAGGTCTGTTATGGTGGCTCATACTGTAAAAAATTATTTAGTTTTCGTTGTTAAATCCAGATATTTTGTATTTGAACTTAAAAAAGCATTTAAAAACTTTTCGAGTTTTTTAATGAACCCCTTACAATTACTCCAATTAAGCTTTTTTTCAGAACAAAAATAAAGAGTCACTTTCCTTGCTCAGCTTCAAAGTTATGCAAACTGCGAAGATAAAGTTTATGTGTGTTGTGGATCAGAAAATGTTACAACAGAAACATCAGTTAATGTAGCAAAACCTCTCACATATCTGATGTACCATCACTTGTGTACTCAGGTTTATTGGCAAATTTGTCACTGAGATGGTTTGATGCTCGAGAGCTTATCATGGGCGGAGGAATTTTAGCTGGATTAGGAATGTTTGTCATGTCTATTTCGCCACAGTATTCTCTTTTGTTCCTTGCTGCAGTAGTGGCAGGTTTGTATCAAATTACATTTTGACGATGTCTGTAGCTTTTTATCCTTAGCAAGGGACACACTACCATAGCAAAGTTAACAAGCAAGTTATCCTGCAAGTGGAAATATATTATGCACATTCGAAACGATCTTCGTTGAAAATCGCAAAATATTTTCTTTCCTGTAAAATACTTCAAAAATCCTGAATTGCAGTACTGAAAGCACATCAAACGTTTATTAAAAATGCACTCTCAAAATGCCTTTTAGACAATTTATCTTACAATTTCCTCTCTTAAAACGTAACAAGACATTGCAACAGAGTTGGCATTTAGCCAGCATTGATTAGTTGTGTCAGAAATTTGCGCAGTAATCAAAATTACCCAGTAACCATCAACCAATGCGTTTTTCTTTATGCTCAATACAGCTGAATAAGCTCATCGCCAGCAGTATCAGACATTCTGTGGTGTTAAGGTACCGTTTCACAGATTCAGAGGCACGTTCGTGGAAATGCTGGACCCAATCAAAAAATTTTGACAGGTCCCTTTACACCAGTGATTGTCAACGTGGTCCAGAAATTCTAGTGATCCACAGAGAGTTCCATTAATGCTTGATAAAACGTTTCTGAAANTTGCAACCTTTACGTGCAATAAATTATATAAGAGTAAACTATAGCTTTTCACGAGGTGTCAGCATAGCAAAGTGGTTCATTGNATTTTTTTNAAGGTGGTCCATGGGCCAAAAAAGGCTGAGAGCCATTNCTTTACACCGCATACGTTGCTTATCGATGTCTTTCGGCTGAAGCAGTAGTGATCTATATTGATCATACTTAAAACCTGGAAATAATGTTGCCCTTTTCGAAATTTTACAAATCTGCAATGTAGACGTATTTGATATGCATGTACAAAACTTTAGTGTGTTTTACATTCCAATGTCGAGATGGAGTTCTAGAGAAACGAAAACAAAGCGTAGAAGTTACAACTACCACTTCACAGTTTTTCAAAAGAATGAAGTTTATTATCATTATGCATTATGCCTTTCTTTTAACATATCAGCAATCCACAATGAAGTTTTGCAGAGACATATGATATATACATACAAAAATCGACTCAGATAATAATTGAAAAGAAAGCTGAGAGGAAGTATACTGAAGTTCATAGAGAAAAAGTAAAGGGCAGCAGGTTTTGAGAAAAACAGCATTAACTCGAACCTACGAAACATTATACGGTTACGTTACAATATAGCAATGGTGGGAAAACTGCGACTCGCCGACATATTTCGTGTGGCTCTTCTAGCAGAATAGCAATATCTGAAATTGATAGAGTCGTTGCCTCGTAGGCTATTTACAATAATGTTGTTTTCATTTATCAATGTGTTCACACGAGTCGTAAGATTAGTTACCAGGGCGTCTACGCGATTTTATAACAAAACAGTGAACCTTAAGCTCAAGTTACAGCAGGCTACATACATTTCTTTTAAAAAATTAATTTTTCAAAGAGTCATATTGTCAAAAACATTCTGCCATTTTCCCAATGTCAGAGTTAGAACAAATGCTTTTCGCAAAGAAGTAATTGCAGACCACAAAGTAGAACAATACAAAAATAAATTGCTAGACTACTGGAGGTGTTCCCAGCCAGATGTGACCATTTGCAGGAGTTAAAACCATGCTTTGCATTGCTTGTAAATGCGTTCAACGTTAATGTAGTTGGCGATGGCTGTCCAGTTCGCCAACAGTTTGTCACAAACTTGTCTGCTGTAGAAATGAAACTGAACGAAATGCAAGAAGATTTGTCCAGTGGCGTAGCCAGCCCAAAATTTGGGGGACCAGATCTTTTGACTTTAAGCGAGCAACAGTGCTTTGTTTGGGACACCGTCTCTCAAAGCACAAAATACAGGATATGCTAGAAATTTTGGGGGTGCATGGATTTCGCTCTAAAAAATTTAAGTCAATGCCACTCTACAGTCGACTTCAATTTGACAGATTCCAGATAGAAAACATCCAGAATTTAAAAGACCCGTGTACGACTCATTTCTGTAGTTAGCACGACATATCACCGTGGATTTTTATTCTCTGTAATGAAGCTCGTAAAATCAAACCATCGTGCAACCTAACAAATGAACATTTGGGAATTAATTCTCATAGCTTTAACAGCGTATTGTCCAGATTTTTGGAGACTAGGAAGTAGCAAATGAAACAAAAACCCGATTTTGGCAAATAATGCGTGTGTTGCGTTTAAATCTTTGTAGATCATTCTGTACTTTATTTTACTGACGCTACAAACCGATTTTGCGGTTCGCTGTTGTTTTTGGTTTTCTGCAAATGACTCTTCCTTTGAACAAGTTTGCCCAGGCCTGCAATATAGCACCATTGCTGCATTTGAATGCACCCATGACCCATACCACTCCATATATCGAGTTCACGTTTACAGCAACTTTCGTTTGTTTGGCGATGACGAAAAAACAACAAACATGTTAGTTATTATGAAAAGGTAACACGAAACGAATTTTAACTTCAATAGAATGTCGGTTAATTACCAATTTCTACTTGCATTAAATACTGTGTGCAAATTTTCCTTCAATTAGTTCAGGGGTGCACAACCAGCGGCCGTAAACATTCAGTTTCACACATAAATTACTCTTTATCTACTACTTCTGTAGAGTTAGAAGAAAGACAGCTAAACAAGCGTGTTAAAGCAAAGTAAGCTCAGTGTGTGGACGAAGAAGAGAAACAATGCAAAAAATCAAAAAATCTTGAACTCACTTAGGTCTGGCAGTAGCAAAAAGGTTGTGCCCTCCTGGATTAATTGCTTGTGTTCAAATATCAATGCTTGATTTTTATATAAATATGTTGCAGGGTTAGGTATCGGTTTATCTGCCATCACTGTCATCTTAGAAATATCATTATATTTCTCGACATGGAGACCTCTAGCAAATGGTGTCGTCATCACTGGATCTACCATATTTGGCGCAATCTTCCCATATTTAAATCAATATCTGTTGAACAAATACGGATGGTGAGGAGCTTTTCTCATTCTAGGAGCGCTATCCTTAAACATTAGTGCCTTTGGATCGCTCATTCGTCCAATTCGTGCAGTTTCTGACAAATCTCATGCGGAAACGAAGTATTCAATCTATGAGGGCAATAGGAAGCGGAAAAGAACTCACTCTTTGATGAAGTTGACAACGAGATATTGGATTGCTGCAGGCTTCTTACTGGTAGATTTTCTTTTTTCAATGGCAATGTATGCTCCTAATGTTTTTATGGTACCTTACGCAAAAGAAATCGGCCTTAAAGTTTCGGAAGGCATTCTGATCCTTGCATTTATATCTCCCGGAGGTTTTGTGGGAAGCGTCGGCTTCGGGTTGGCAACGTCGAAAGTGAAGTTTTTCAAGCAGAGCATGATATTTATCATGGCAGCTTGTGCCTTAGTGCTCTCCATACTGCAAATCATTCCTCTGTTTTTTGAGTCACTATATTCACTACTGGCTTACTCGACTCTTTACGGCTTTGCCATGAACGCCACGGTGACACTGTCATTATCCACTGTTGGCCAACTTCTTACCTCGGAATCAGTGGAAAAAGGCATCGCCATTCTCGTAGCATGCGACGGAATTGCACTTCTTGTTTCTGGTCCAGCGATAGGTGAGCAGTGCACTTCTTTGCATTTTTTGATGCTCACAAAATTTAAAGAATTGTCAATGCATAATATTTCATGGCTGCTTAAATGTGTGAACGGGACTGTCAGACATCGAAGTTGTGCAGGGTGCTGATCGACTGTTTCAAAGAGAAGCTACTGAAATATAAATAATGAAAGCAGTTTTTATCCAAATGACCAACATGTTTTCATTCAACTCCGTTTTCAAGTGTTCTTTCTAATACCGTACAATTCGGTTAATACATCGTTGGTTATTACAAATCGCTTATTATATCTGAGGATTGCTGAGGACGAAACTTTCCTATTAAATCGCTTTTATGAAACCTCCGCCCCAGGGCCGGCCTTAAGCTAATGCAACCGATGCGGCTGCATTGGGCCCCGCGCCTCTGGGGGCCCCGCGCAATGGTGTTTGGGGAGCTTGTTCATTTTTTCCAGATACTCTTTGCGCTCCGAGTATTGAAGAAGCAGCTTATAAATTTCATTGTTAGCAAACAAATATCTCGTTTGAACGAACGAGCTCCACCATGTCCCATTCATTATGGATGGAATTTGTTTGCTACTAGTGACAGTTAAGACTGCAATAGACCAACAGCTATTGCAAAAAAGGTGTGTAGTGATTCGACTTGCAATGGACAGATCAACGCGAGTGTTTGTCCCGTTGACTTTGATGATAGTACCGCCAACGTAATGTTGTTCAGTTTTCAAAAGTTCCTTCTGTTTTGGGAAGTTTTTGGTTGGTGGCGGATTATCCGCATTTCGACAAAGGCTCGCAGTCTTTCTTCGCGGAAGTTTTTAACATAATTTGCATATTTTAAAATTTTTTTAAAAACTGTATGGTATGGAAACAAATGACAAAAGATGAGAGGTTGAACCCGTGGAAGCCAAAAATCTCATGCAAACCAGCGCAAAGTTTTGTGCGGTGTTCGCACTTAAATTTGCCTCCTTTCCTTTGTCCATAAAATTGTTCCGCGTTATTTGACGGTCGTGCAAGTACTTTTATCATTTACTGCCTCACCAAACATTCATTGTGTTTTGCCTATTTGCGAGCGTAAGTAGGTAGAAAAGCCTGCGGCTATATGCTTCTGTTTTCATCAATCAACCATGCATGCGCATTATTTATTGGGCTTGATAAGTGTTGCTACATCTCTAGCGTGGTAGTTGTAAAATCTTTACACATTGCATTTCTAATTCATAAAAAAACAGTTTGCATTCCAAGTCAATGCTTCAAGAATAACTATAAAACTGATATTTTGGTAATTTGGGCGGATTCATGGGTTGCTCTCCTGTGAAGTCTGTTTCTTTCAGGTATTGCGTCATGAAGGAGATAGTTTATCGTGCGCCCAGACGTTGCCTTTATACAAGAAAGTGTCTGCGCTTGTGGTTAGTGAAAGCGAGTAAAATCAGTTCATGTTAGCAGTTTTCTCCAAGTCAGTTGTTCTTTGAATGAAACTGCCGTGCAACAAGGGTGAACTGTATTGCAAGTTCAATTTGCTTGTCAGTTCGGTTTGATTTACGTAACTTTGCACTTGCGTTCGCAGCTCGGGTCTCCGTTGTCGAGCTTCCTTTACAACTTTCGGCTTAATTAATGTTCACCATTGAAGTATTCTAATAGTCATAAACATGGGCGTAATTAGTGGACACATGAGCTATGACCACGTCCCTCCAAATAGACAAAAACTGTTGGTATATATATGGATCAACTCCAATAATTTGCTGTTCTTTTCATATTCATATAGCTATTTAGCTAAAGCATTTTCATCAGAAAGGTCGTGGCACGTTTGACTGAGCACGATGACGTCATAACACCACTGCTCAGAGGGGGTCCGCGCCTAGGTCTTACATTGGGCCCCGCACTTGCTAGGGCCAGCCCTGCCCCGCCTAATCAATTCTGCCAATTCCTTCTGCAGACAAATTTTTCTTTTCGGTGTACAAATAATGACCTATCTTGAATGATAGTACCGGATAGCAAATGCTACTGAGTTTTTCTACTTTTCTAATTTATTTTCGGCCAAAGTAGCCTATATTCGAAAATCCAAAACAACAACCCACACTGAAAAAACAAAAGCTGATTATACTGTAGCCGATATGTATCAGTCAAAAAGACTGTTTCAAGAGAGCAATTATTGTTGTTGAAGCAGTTTGTCGTTAAAGCTGAAACAGTGCTCTACTATGTACTTTGATTACATTTTTATCTCGTATGAGTTGTTCAGTTGCAGTTTTAGGAAAACCGGTTATTTCATCTAAAATTGGCTGGCCCGAGGTGGGTGTACTAAACCAAGGGTTCCCAACCTTTCTCTGACCAAGCACCCTTTCAGCATTTCGACAGAGGAGCATGTACCACTAAAATTTCTTATGACAAAAAGGCTGAGTAAAATAACAAAATTCCACTGATTTGTAATAGAACTTTTTGATTTTTAGAACTACAAAGGAAGACTCCATTTGTATGTCTCAAATTTTATATATTTAGCTAACAGCATATCATGATTTCTGAAAATAATATTTACTGATAAATGCATAAATATTTGGATATAAATAATATATAAATGTGTTTTCCCATTCTATTGCTAACATTAAATATACCCGTTCAGATTGGCAAAGGTACCGCTAGGGGTACATGCAACCCAGGTTGGGAAACCCTGTACTACACGAATTCTACTGTATAAGAATCTTTGGAAAAAAGCAATTTTTTTGGCAGTGTGTTCGAAAACGTGTTACTTTTTTGCTGAAAGTCGTCATTTTGATAAGGTTGATCATCTACTGCACCTGCTCCATTTTATTCGAAAGAGCTTGAACATTTGCGTGAACAAGGAAGGAAATCCGAAAATTAGAAGCAAAACAATACTGGTTTGTGATAAGTTCAAATTTCGAATCTCCTAGGTTTGCCAATCGCTGACTTTGCAAGCGGTAAATCACCAAGCATGCAGTTTTGGTACCGCAATTTCGTTGACCATGCAAGCAGCAGAGCAGTTGGCGACAAAATATATTGCAGCAGCAGTGAACAAAGTACAAGCATGTTAACAGGTAGAAGTAGTACAATACATAGCTTTTCCAATGTCCACCGGACCTATTATGAAATGAACCTACGGGAACCGAGACGTGTTTCACATTTGTTGGTTTGTGAAAACAACTCAAAATGTATGAAATGTTATTTCAAAATGCACGGCATTGAATTACGAAGTAAGGTGAGTTTTTTTTATATCTCCGAAATAAGGGAGAGAATAAAAATGATTTAAGATTTGCACGTTTGCATTGCGTATTTGAGACTAAATTGGATTTTTTAAGCAAATGTACATCTTCGCAACTCATGACCACAAAAATGCCTCGCAATTATCGGTGAATCATTTCCAAGATTGTTTCTACCGTTTGAGACCCACCTTTGCAAATTCCCTCTGGAGAACACGCCAACAGCTAAGCTTGCGAACCCGAAACGATCAGACATAAAGTTCCACTCAGGCTAAAAACACAAAGGACGCGGATTTTCCGAAAGAAAACTACTGGACCTATAGCAACAATGCACTTCATCGTCACCACTTAGCGTTGGAGATCGACTTAAAAGGTATAGATGAAATGTTAAAATACAATGCAACAACCGCTTAATGCTTACATAATCCGATTAAGTTTCTGCGAAAGACCGTGATGTTATATAGTCGATAGTAACGCAAATTTACCAATTGCCGCTTTAAATTTTAGGGTCAAAGTGTATCGCCCATGGTTATGAAATTCAAAAAAGCTACTAACCCCTTTTACCTCATGTCGATCTACAGTATTAAACCTAGAGCGAACCAGAGGTCGCGACGGATCCGGAGTGCCGGAGTCGACTCCGACAGGATTCTGCGTATTTCTTTCGGACCTGGATCCGATCCCGGAGTCACAATTTGTGAAAAACCGGACCCGGTTCCGGAGTCACATTTTATTTTGTGCCGTAGCAGGAGTCTGCATGGTTTTTATACATGTTATTTCTTAAGTAAAAGCATTGCTGATTTTCGGTTGCATCGATGGTAACCGGCGTCTGAACAGGAATCGGATTCAAAAATGTGAAATTTCTCCGGATCCGGATTCAAAAATTTTGGAACAGGAGCGGAGTCGGAGTCTGAAAATGCGACTCTGGCCACCTCTGGTGTGAACTGCGTCCAGTGCCTTGCGTCTACTGAGTCGGCGTCACATGGGGTGAAAGCGTCAGAGCATTCACACGTCTGCGTCTACAGGAGGTGCTCTTTGCGCGTATTTCGGACAAAAAATGGCTGAGTGAACTTGCTGTAGCGAGAAATAGCTTCAATAAACTGTACTGTGTATTGTGAACGTGTGGCAGGGTCAAGTATTTTTGTTAAATTGAAAGGAAAATACACATCAACCAGGAGAAAGGACTGTCCGAAACTTTTCTATAAACAGAGCAACAAATGCAACGTGTTGTTTTTCTCCGGATGTCTATTTTTTAATCATGAAATTCTTTTAATTGTTTTACAGGAGCGCTAGTGGATGGATTTGGGCAGTATATTGTTGCATTCTGGTACACCTTGTTTTTGATGCTGATGTCCGGATCCCTGTGTCTTCCACTTTCCTTGGCTGTCAAGAGACGAGGATCATTGTTTCCAGAGGTTTGATTGGACTCTGCGTGAAAAAACAACGTCCTTGATGGCTTTCTACAGTAAGGATCTTTTCGACTTTTTCCAGATCCTTGTCAAACCCAGTGTTGAAACTGCTCCTTTATGAAAAAATACAAACAAAGGAGTGCTTCGGATTGCGGCCACTCGCAGCATGTTAACCGTAAGCAAAACTATCTCCTTCCGAAGTACGCTCGGAAAATCAATAACAACGTAACATTTCGGATTTGTTTTAACTAGCACATCATCTGACCGGAAATGCCAAATTTGTAAGATATCGTCAAGGGCCAATCGCCACAAGATAGGCGGTACTGGAGCTTCTGTAACACTTTATCAATTTGCTGGAATTTGTTAGGAATTGTTACGGGTTAGGAACTGACTGTTGAACATCGATTAAAGTTCGTGACAACGAGCTGGGAATTTTTTGAGTAATACATTTGAAACCAAAGCTTTTATTGTTTTTTTTAGCATTGCTTCTCTGATTTAACGCTTTGGCGTTAGCGATGATTACAAGACATTCAGGACTTCAGGCGGTCTTAGGATGCCGCACTATTTGCAACAAAACCCATGTTCCATCTACGCGGACTCTCTCCAAAAGCTGTAATAAAACAACAAATTTGAGTATTTTTCATCACGCCTGCCATTAATTTATTGTTAGTACTTGGTTGTGAGCTTATGCGTTACATTACAAATAAATAAGGCATGCATTGATGGTTCTGCTTGTGCTTTAATTGTGGTTCGATATGGTGGACAGCAAGAAAAATTTAATGAAGGATTGATGTTTGCTAATTTTCCTGCATTCAAGTATAAATCAAAACATTGATTTTTAAGCTTCTCTTGCGTTTTATGTAGACAAGGATCAGGAAAAATCCGTTTGAAAAAACTCAACTTTTTCTGAATTAGTTTAAATCAAAAGCCGTTGACAACAAATTTGGGTCTCGACAACGATCATCGGGTTACTCAATTTGGTTCATGGAGAGGTTGCTGGTGGACTTCTAAAGATTTAGAGTTTTTATCCTCAAACAGACAGCAGCCTAAAGGTGCGTTTACACTAGAAATGCTTCTGAAGCGCGTGCAACGCGTTCCGTCCTTCAACCGCATATAGCCGTCTACATTTGCAACGCATCTTCCGCATACACGAGACAAGGACGTTTGTGACGACAAAGGCGTAGGCCAGTTGATGCAGGTGTAGGCCAACGATGATTTGCTAAAGACAGCAATAAAGTGGCATCTTAACACTTGGATCATACCTTGCTTTAGCTTGAAAATTGACACATGCACCTTATGCCCGAAAAGCTGACCTTATGATAACACAGCAGCCTGTAGCAATCATGCTAGTACTGTAGTCACACTCTGGCATGAAATCTTTCTGAAATTAATGCAACATCATGACCTGAAATAGTACTTCCAACATACCTTGGTAGATGGTTTTGGCAGTAAAATAAACATAATTGTTTCACAACACATGTATTGCATTACCAATAGAGCAACCTTAGGATCATAGCACACATGCTTTTTCACACTTACTATTTCAGTTACAGTATTATTTATGCTGAAACTTACACAATTTTACACATAAACACAACTTCATCTTTAGGGTGAT
>JGI24159J19872_10012721_pt1 | contig 10968 bp, 9 predicted proteins | sample Ectturendosymbi4_FD_19872 | JGI IMG/M metagenome (IMG submission 19872)
AACCTCGGTTAATCCGGATTCGATTTGACCGATGATTTTATCCGGTTTAGGCGAAGATCCGGATTAACCGAAGATGGTTGTTTCTAACTTGACGTCGTCTAAGTACTGAGATATCGGTGAAAACCACTTAGATTTAACAGATTTACGACCCAACAGCAGACTTTCGCAGAAGCAAACGAATTTATCGACGTATTTACAATGGTACATCAGACTAGTAACCGCCACATCCAGGCAGTTATGAACGATCTAAGTTCATTTTAGATTACTTGGCTGCGAAGAAACCTGGGATTTCGGACTGACGCAGAGATTTCTGCGACTGGTCTATAAGCAGTCACTCTATTTGGAAGGTAATGCCCTCCAGACATCGTACGAAGTGCAATACACCCAGGGATAATACTCAACACACGCACACTCAATACTGATCAATATAGACTGAAATCCTGGTGCCGCGGCGTGCGGGCGTTGTCATCAAAATTCTAAACATTCGTTGGTGATCACGAGCATTTTTTGTGTTGCGTCGAAAAGCTGCCGAATTTTTGTGGAGACCAATCAGTGCACAAGAACACAATAGCGTGGAAGTGCAGAAAAAAACCCGGATTACGAGATCGGAAGAGCTGATTTTATCCGGTATTGGCGAAGATCCGGATTAAAAAATCCGGATAAACCGAAGATTTTTATAAAGGAAAACGTTAGAAATCATTCGTACCATCAGATTTAGGCGAAGATCCGGATTAACCGAGGTTTACGGTAGTTTCTTCCAACACGATAAACGAGGGTGCGGTTCTAGCCTTGGAGGGTCACATAACTATCTCATCACTGTTTTTAGAAGTATACACCTTTAAACTCGGCTCCTACGAACTGGTTGGTTGAAAGATTTCCTGAAGTCATGTGGAACAAAACAAGCTGTTTTTCTCAGTCATACGCAAAGCACTCAGCGTAAGTTCGCCGCTGAAGCTGGAAATCGATGTCACATCGAAATAGTCAAAGAACGAGCGTGGTCGCTTCACTGCTGGAGCATGCTGGAATGCAAGCAAAGTATTTCAGAAAGCAGCTTTTATTAAACCAACGCAGAACCATACACCACTTCATACTGTAGCTTAACGAGCGAGAAGAAACGTAGTTCATGCGCGTCAACGCGCGGCGGGAGCGACGCTACGATGCCGCGGAAAACGACAGCGAAATATTGTCGTATATATATACAACGAACTAGTTTTCAAAAAATAAACCGGTAAGCAAAACTTAACAGTGGCAACGGCGAAACCAACAAAGCAAGGTGAACAAAAAGAAACGCTTAAGAAAACATGCAAGCATAGCACGTGCATGCGAATAGAGATGCATATCCTACAACGAACAGAACGCGGTTACATCGGCCGACTGGCTGGTCGGGACGCCGAGTAGGCGCCGCGCGCGGGAATGACACGAACGCGAGCGATTCTAAACTTTGCAACAACAAAACGTGGCTGGCAGCGTGCGATGGCTGCGCTGGCACAGTGTGTTTCGAACGGAAATAAAGGACGCGAAGCAGGTGGCGAGGGTGGCCAGCGTAGAAGTCGATGGCCGAGCGAGAACAACCTATTTATTGACATGTCGGTGCACCCTTGTATTGAGCGTATCCGCACGAATTCGTGGAGACGGCGGTGGCTTGGCAGCGTTAGATGTACTGTACTCGTTTGCGCGTTTAAAACTGAGAAGTGAAAATGTCGGGCGTTGGCTTGCGATAATAATCGGTAGGGGGGGGGGAAGCCACTAAAAATGCCAAGAGGCGTTAGCGAGAAAGGTTGCAATATAATAAAAAAGCTTTGATTTATGACAGTTTTGAGTCTGGCATTTAATAGATGTTGAACAGCTGAAGTTACGAGAACAACGCACAGCCGACCCGTTTTTAAACTGAAGAAACGCCGTCGCGTAAAAACGGAAACAGGAAAACAAGCAACAGTGCGACAAACAAACCGTTGCTGTTTGCCGCCCATGGCGCATGCAGGACGTCACTGTGCAGTGAATTGTCCCATGAGGAGCACGACAGCTGGGTCAGTGGCACAAGGATCGCCACGATGACTCTCGGAACNGTCGGCGCGATGCAAGGATNAACAAGCGTGCAGGAACGCTGGCGTTGCTCGCAATACGACAGGACTTGGCATCGGACGACGAACGCATACTTGAAGCAGCTGACGCAGATAAAGCGGGTGCAAGAAAAAAAGCAGAATAGAAGCATCGAAAACGGCAAAAGAGTTAATTGCGGGGAGGGAGTTGGTTTGCCGAACTCGATATAGCGAGAAGCTCGGTGTTTGAACTTAGGTCAAGAGGTAATTCGAGAGAAGTTGTACACAACAGAAAGCTTTGCCTCGAAAGTCACGCCTGATGACTTCGACGCAGGCTACGCTCCGAGCGCACAATCGCGACGCGAACAAATGAGCACCTAGTGACACGGAAAATGCAAACCCGACGGCGGACGTCGCGAACGGCGTGTTCAATAACTCAGAAAAATGCACAGATAAATTAGGTAAAGCTAAATCGCACTTTACAGCATGGGGAAACTAAAACAGCCGGCCGCGCTAACTGAATAGTGATGTCCGCCACGCACAGGACGCTGAACTAAACATAAAGACAGTAAACTAGCATGGGAATTACTGCAGAAGTTTGAAGAACGTGTGCGACTGCATTTGGATGTGAGCTACGGCCTGCTGGAAGCGGTCGAGGCAGTGAAGTGTGAAAAAAAACAACGAAAAAACGCGTAATGTCCCGGGTTTGATTGAGGTGAAAAAAGTGTCAATGCCCGCGAGGTATTTCCAGATCCGCGTCACGCGTCGCCGTTGGTGGATTCATCATCTTTACGAGGAACGCTCGTCGATCCGCTCAAGTTGCGAGCGAGTTTGAAGCCCTACAACAAAAAAACGATGCTGAAAAAATGTTGAGAACACTGGAAAAGAAATGAAAGGAGAATTCGTTTGAACAAAACAAAACGCTGCGATTGTACTACGTATAACTGCTCCTCTGGCGTGAAGGGGCCATAGATACTATCTCCCTTAGGTGTTGGGACCTTCCATAGGTCAGGCACTTTGTTGATGAGCCCTGTGGACTTGCAGCCCCCGTCTTGTGTGTCCCGTTCTTCACGAGTTGTGGGGCGATGGAGCTTGCTGAGATGGGGCATGGGCAAAGACCAGACGATTGTCTGGACATGCCAGTAAGTTCATTTATGGTGTTCTGGTGCTCCCTGCCTTGTGGCTGGAGTGCGAGAAGTCGATGGAATTGACAGTTTCTTACCATCGCTCCTGCCTCTTCTGGTCGACCGTGAAAGTAGGGACGAAGCGGCTCAGAGTCAGTCCCTCATAATAGCTGTATCTCAATATTTTGCACTTAAGCGATGTGTTTCACGAGACTTTATGATTGGTTTGCCTCCGGCGCTCCCAAACCAGAGGGAGCATGGCTCAGCACGTTCAAATACACAATGTCACCGCATAGCACTTTCCCCCTGAAGCTGGTTAAAATTAATATCACTGAAGGCACTGAAGGTCAAATAATTCATTTTAAAGGTCGCATTTCCACTCGGGAGTGTTGGGCGGGGCAGCAGCCCCAAGAGGTTTCGAAACACCTCACGGTTCTCAATAGACCTAGCACTTCAAGGCAGGTGGGGATGCAAACAGGTCTCCAAGTCTTCAGCCAACCTCGGGGCGTTTTCTCGCTTGTGTACCCAGTTGTAATACAACTTGCTTTGTCAGTCTCTCCTGGGGTATTGCTGTCACATGGCCGAACCACGGCAAATGCGATCTCTCTGTTTGAAGAAGTTGCTCGACATTGAGAGTTCCGTGAATACCACAACAGCGCACCTTTTCGCGTAGCGTTACGTCGTGTACTCTTACAAAAGATCCGTCAATTGCTCTACTGATAACACTTTCTGGTCATAACCATAACACAAATCTGCCGAGAGCACTTCGGGCTCCTACTAAAGTTATTGCGCGACGGGTGGTTTCACGGTGTCACTACAGTCACATGCACGAAGTGCGCAAAAAAGTATATTCAACAAGGACGGCTTTCGGTCTTAGGCGGGTTGGGTTCCTTCCAACAATACACGACAATCTCCGCACTACCAATCCGCATGGGGGGAGCCCACTTTACGCTAGTTATTTATTAGGGAGGCGAATGGGAACAGCGCAGATTCTTCTACTGTGGAGGACTTGAATGTTGAACATAAACACAACAGCCAGAAGGTTCACTGCATAAACTCGTTATGAAGGTCCAATTCTTTAAATTCACAAACCACAAGGTCAGGTTAGACACGAAACGCATCTTACAAGCTGAAAACACAGACGCAAAACTAAGGTAAACTGAGTTACCTTTGAAAAGTACAAGCAGCTTACCNCCGAGTTTTCAGTTGGTCCCCGCGGCTGCCTTATCACGGTCACAGTGGGCCCGGCTGACGAGTCACAAGTGCTGCGCAGCCTCAGGCGNTCGGGCCGCTGTTGTTTGGGCGCCGATTCAGCCAAACGCACCCGCGACGCCGAGAACTTGCCTGGACAGGAAAGATATAAAGAACCTGTAACCGCAGTAACATGCTCTACAAATTATTGCATCATCTCGCAAGTTGGTAACAACACTGCGTGCTGATATGAAGAACCGATAACGTATCTTTTTATTGAGACAAAGCATCAACGCACCACTTCTTTGATTGTAGATAACAGCGAACTCGACAGTTGAACCGACGCTTATTTGCTGGCTGGGGTCACGAACTTCCGACATGTGGAAGAAGAGCTTGCCGCTGCCGCCATTGGCGTCGCCGCCCTTAACTTCGTAGTTGATGAAACCGAACTGTGTTTAGCAAACAACTTCGTTAACAAAACAACGAGATGATAATCGTACTGGGCAAGTTTCTTACCCGGATAAAACTTTCCCGCTTCAGGAATGAACTACGTGATCTCTCCCATTAGTGCATTTACCACACTTATGTTAAGGAATGGCGACTGAGAACATTACGGGCGAACGAGCAAGATCACAACTAAAGATCTCCGTCACTTGTCCTTCGATTTAACCCCTTCCCCGTCAAGCACGAATATTTTCCAATCTTTTTGCAAGTAATGAAGTAATATATCTACAGCGGTAAGCAATAAACAGAGGCCTGTCTGTCAATGCACTACCAGGCGTGATATACTACCAGAAGAGCAAAGGAGATATTTGCAGTAGCCAGTTAGAATATTCCAAAAATGCGCCTGTTGGAATGCTAGAAACCATCGACGTTCAAGTTGCGAATGACACATCGCAAAACTAAACACTGCAGGTGCCGGAAGGCAGTAAGCACATGATTGTCTAACATCACCATCAAGCAGTAACTGCAATGTAAACCAGCGATCACTTTCATGCAGTGCTACCATTCATATCGTCAGATACTGTATTAGTTAGTGCACATTTCCAGGTCATTTTTTAATAACCGCTCGTCAATAAAGGGTCTTTAATAAATATACAAGCGCATTGAAATCATTTACAACGCATTTCCTTATTCGGGATTTCCTGTCAATAAGTAAGCAACGTGACAGAACCAAAGATATTCGAAGGTTTGAACGATGGACAAACTTTCTCGCTAAAAACCAATAACATCATCAGCAAAAGTCAGGCAACAGGCCTTGAACTTATCCTTGAATGGCACGTTCTGACTACGAGTAAACAAACCCGATTACGTACTTCTCCTTTGACGCTATCGACAGTGGCCCGCACCATTTCCCGCGTCACATTCACGTTGACCGCCCGTTGTGTGTTTTGCAACAGGTTTGTGCTGATCTGCAATGGAGGTGGCATTTTAAGTAAAGCCGTTGTTGCGAAAGCACTTGCTCGACAGCTACAAAGCTTCAGCAGCAACTCCAGACAACGAAAGGAGTTTGTTCGAGAACGTCGAGCACAAAAGACACTTACAGGCGTATAATCCATTTATAAATATACGTCTCGCTTTCGAACGGACATCGTCTATGCATAGGTAACAAAACATTTGGCGCTGCCAACAAACTATTTAAATGATGGCCATAGTTTGGATGGTATTTCTTCGTTGCCTTCTTTATCGTGCACGAACCGGAAGATTGAGGAAATAATCGTAAACCGTTTCGTGCCCTTGCAGCAAAGCGGCCTTCATCCCAACAGCCTGGATTTGGTCGGTCTGTGATTGGCCCCAAAGGTAGGTAACAATTGTGCGATTTCAGGTCTAACAGTTTGACCAATTCAACTAAACAAGCAGTAAGCAACTAAGAATTACTGCCGCAGTGTAGGGTTGGAAGCAGTGCTTGCCTGGATAACGTCGCATTGAATAGCTCACTCCGAATGCAAAATAACGTAAATCGCGATTTTGACTAGAGCCAACATCTTTGGGCAACGCGCGAAGGTTACAAAGTTATCCTCTGATTTGCCATATCTTATTTAAAGCCGACAAAGCACTATGCGCCTCCGTAAGGAGACAACTGCAACAGCCATGCCAGTCCTCAGCGCGCAGAGTCAATTTAGGCACACTCTTTGAACAGAATTGATTCGTGTAAGCACGGACATGGCTCATTAAGGAACCAACTGCTCCCTGTGTCGCGTTTGTCGCCGCAGTAAAGTAGCTCTGGAACGACAAATGCACATTGGTTCTGTGGAGCAGTAAGATTAAGGATCTTGCCTGGAAAGTGACTTTGTCGCCGATTTGTATATAGTCTCTGCGATCGAACAAGCTGAGTGGACTGAAAGTAATTGTCTTGATAGTAGTTTCATCTGAAAAAACAACAAATATTCTCTTGAACGTTTTAGGCAAAAACGCGCGAGAATCATTGCATGAACCAAAACTTGGGAACAGAAACACCAAAAACACTGGTAGACACAAAGTGCCTGCAACGGTAAATGCACGGAGGCGAGGAGACATTTAAGCGACAGTTTACCTTCGTTTACTTCCTTGTACTCGATCAAACCTTGATAACTGCTCTGACTTGGGTTGACAGACTTCAGTGGCTTGAGGACTTTACCTGGCGACAAAACGCATGAGAACTTATAATCACGCTGCAGTCGCAAAACATTTTTATTTCATTTAAGAACACTGCAGCAAATGCTCATACCTTTAACAATCTTTTTGTCGACTACAGATTTTTCAGGAATGGAGTCTTCCGTTATTTTTTGGACGTGGAGCGCGTAAGCTTTGTCTTCTGCAATGCAACGGCGGCAACCGCACGTGAACATATTTACACAGTAAGCATCCTGTTAAGCCACAGGAAGTCGCTTGTCTCAAAAAACTCTCGTTGTTCTCTCAGACAAAATTTAAAGAGCTAGTCTACGCATAATAGGCAGCCGTGTTTAATTGAAAAAAAGAAAAAATCTACATGCGCATATTTAGTTGCACTAACAAATTACGTGCAACTAATAAATTACGTGATATTTAACAGTTTGAGTTCGGACTTATGCAACCCCGAAGATGAACTCGTCTTGAATAATTACGTCATGAAGACCTCAGACGTGCTCATCCGCGTAAGATCAAGCCTGATCGATTGAGCACAAGCTAAGTGGTAAGGAATGGTGGGCCGACATCACATTGCCCGTACAACCATAGTTCGATATTTCATTTTTGGTACCAAGCGTTGCCTTTGCGATTACGTACAATCCATCTCTTAAGGTTTTGCATACAGTGTTTTACAACACAACCTCAAACTGCAGTAATTGTTATTAAAGCTGTTGCATAGTACTAAGAAGTTTTACATTTGCAGTTATAAAAACCAATCAATTGGGCTAAGGGATGAACAGTATTGAGAAAATGGGGTACTATCAATAACGTTTATAGCTAGCGCTCTTAAAATAAACCCTACTATACTTGGTAAGGTTTGTAAGCCGCAACTTACATTTGGTATAATGAAATCAACGTTGTCACCCGCGAGCTCATTTTTGGTTGCCTTTTTTTAAGCATGATTGAAATACTTGGGTACAATGTACCTCAGTGGTTCTCAACCTTCTGTGATGTGCCGCGTTTATCAAGTTCCCTTTGACTGTATTCATGAACACAATAATTAGAAACGTACCGATAATTATTGTACTTTTACGTTAAAATTTCATTATGAAAACACTTCAAATTCGTGTATCCCTCGGAGCACCTTTGTGCACCCCCATTTCAGAACCACTGATCGACTTAACACGAGATATACCTGAAGTTAATGGACGCACTTACGAAATTTCCAGAACCTGAGTGCAATATATGTGCAACGCTAAAAAATTTGACTGGTGGTATTTTGGGTAAAAATTTCGTCAGTTGATAAAAATTGGTAAGCACACAACAACCAACAACGAAGTATAAAACAGGCTGCAGTACAGCTAGGCGCAGTGCACCCATGAAATAACAATGCGCTACCTTTGATGGTAGAAGTGTATGACACGGGCGTTCCAATGCGGTAGTGGTCGACTGGGGACTGCATCTCGCTGTAGTGGAAGAAGATCTCGGAGTTGTGTTCAAGCGTCTCAATGAATCCGAACGTTTCTTTGAGCGTGCTCACCCATCCGAAATACACTTCCTCGCCATCTTCCTGCTGAAGCAATTTAGATAACTTGCATTACGAAGAGACAAGTGTAGCACAAACCACCCGAAACGTTCTGGAATCCTAGTACGTGGGACCGATGTTTGCGGCGCCGTGGACATTTCGCATCCGGTAATTGAGAACTAGTCGTTGCAACTATAATAAAACGTTGATTTGCACAAAATACTGGGAAAATGCCTATTTAGAGTGATGGGTGATTGACAGCTGCACTATTTCAAGCTGAAAGCTTTTGTTTCTATTTTCGCAACTAACGCTAGTTCAGGGCTGAGATACGGAAGCAAGAAGAAATACGTCTCAGCTGGAGATATAAGGATGATGCCCCAAGAAAGGTGCCGAGTTTCATGGTGGAGGGTGAGAGAAAACAGGGATGACCACGAAAGACAGATGAGGAAAGCAGAAGAGGAGATGAGGGGGATTGGGTTGCGGAAGGAAGGCGCCCTTAATCGAGCAAGATGGAGAAATGGAGTAAAGTTAATCACGTCAGAATTATCTTGCCACCCCCGTTTAAAGGGGCAGAAGCGGATTAACAGTAGACTACTACTTCGCTACTGGCAACAAGGGCTACCACGTCGCTCCTTAAAAACAACAACGTACTTTTCCATTCAGAATTATGTCGTTGGTTTCCTCAGGTGATGCACAATCTGATCGGCTGTGAGAAGAGGATTCCTGGCTACTGCTGCTGCCAGTTGTAGGAGACTTGACAACTGACGAAGCACTGTCAGAAGATGAATCCACAGACACCCTGCGTGGAAAAAATTAAACCATTAGCTGCTACAGATGACGAAAATACCGAGTCTTTGTAAGCGCTTTATGCGACTGTGAAAATTGAACTGTTACATAAAACCAGCTGATGCTTAACTGCCAGGTTTCAGAACTCTCAGGCAAGAAAACAAGGTCAATCAGTGCGAGTCGTTGAATAGCCTGTCTCAGTATTACCATTTGAAATACCGAAAACGGCGGCAGCGCGAGTTTGATTTCGCGACACAACTTGCCTGGAGGGAGAGTTTTCGACGTTCCTGACTGGAACCTCGTCCAGTTTGATTGGTAAAGGCCGAGCTGAAACAAAAACACACCAGCTGCGTAAGCATCGAAAACTTGATGTAACAGGAAAATAAATACGCGAACGAGCGATAAAGCTGTCAGCTGACTTTTTTTGTATAGCGCGAAGAGCAGCAAACATGAGTGGGTAACGAAACAGAAAAAATATGGCTGGACAGTGCGGACAAGCAGAAGAGCTGCAGTAACAAACCAAAAATAACATATGAATTCACATTTTTATACTTCAAGTATTTTGTTTGTCACAAAACACTTACTTTCTTCAATAACAGGCGTGAGTTTAACGGGAGGCGACACCTTGTGAGCAAGCAGTCGGCGTTTGATGACCTGCTGATCGTCCCCGTTCCTCGACACTAATCTTATGTCAACTGCGTTCTGCGCTCCAGTCCGTTTCACTTCGCACACTTTAAATTCAACCTGTGTGAGCAGCAGGCGTACTTGTACAGCTAGGACTGACCGAAAGATTAAGCAGTCAGCTGGCAAGCACTGATTTCGTTGAGTTCAGATGAAGTGCATTAATCTTGTCCACGCAGTATGAACGAGCGGAAAAGGTTTCGAAAAACACGGATACAACACTTGGATAGCAGTTTCATTCAATTGAGAAGCAGATGGTAGTACAGTCTTAAGAAACAGAAAGACAACTTTGCGATCTATTTGTGAAAATTCGGCCGACCCAAAAAAATCAACTTAATGGAAACATAGCAACACAACCAAACATACACTGTCTCCTATTTTCAAACTCAAAGCGTCCATCCATTCTCGGAAGTCTTTTGTGGCAAATGGAATCCGAGCGATGCTATCAATGGATTCATCGGCTGGGTTGTTATTGATTGAATAAACCAAAATTCCCGGATTAGGACCGAGAGCCGGACTGAACAAGCAATCGTTTGGGCTAAACATGGCAAAGAATAATATAAAACGTTGACAAAGTATTTATTTACAGAAAAAGGTTTAGCGGTGTTTCGCAACGTAACCGAAATTTGAACAATTCATAAATTAGTAGGCAATTTTACAACTACGCAAAATAGCAAGGATCAGGTTAGATGCAACAGTTTCTTACAAAAACAATATTTGATACCGGTCGTCACTGATTTCTATCTACATTTAGCTGAAAGCCTCAGTCTATCCTAGACAACTGCCGTGGCTTTTATCAAGGCCTCCTAGTTAGACATGCTTCTCTAGAAGGCCTTGCTTTTATCATGGCCTCTACTGAAAATCTGTTTTGCACGTTGTATCTAAGGTATTTTCAACGTAACAGTAATCCACCGGGAAATGGGTAGTGCGATTATTAGGCAAAGCGCTTATCCTTCAGTGCGCGTTCATTGATATCTAGCATAAAACTATGGTTATATCATTTTTAAACATTACCGCGGAATTGTTTCACAAAAAA
>JGI24159J19872_10012722_pt1 | contig 10966 bp, 2 predicted proteins | sample Ectturendosymbi4_FD_19872 | JGI IMG/M metagenome (IMG submission 19872)
CAGATCAGCCGTTGAACGGACATAGCGCTGCATATTCAATTTGTTAACCAACGAAAACCACATGATCTATAGTGTAGAATGCGAGTACATATATTAAAAGTATATACAAACATTACACTGTAGGTGACATGAAGGTTATAGAGAGATTTATTGCACGGCACGCGCTCACCAACACAATTGGTGAGAGACTGCTCAATGCGGAAGCCGCCCGGCGAGAGGAGGCACAAGCAGTCGCTGCCTCCCTTCGTGACATTCGCCTGACTTGAAGAAGAAATACGCAAATTCAAATGGATTGACTGTGAAAATTATTAGAATCACAGAGCAATTGCACCTTTTCACGATGAAAGGACAAATGTTTTTTCATTTTGTTATTTTGAATCCCTAATTTTTTTTAAACATTTCACGATTATGGTAGGGGAGGCACTGCCTCCCTTGCCTCCCCTGATGGCACGTCACTGCCCCAGACGCACTAACCCAATGCATAACCTCAACGGCTAACGGCACAAAGAATTTTCATGTATTGTTATTCATCACAATTTACTGACTTGTTGTGACATAGTCATTTGTCCCTCATTGTTGAAATGCTGAAATCAATTTCGCTATTGTTACCCCACTGTACTCAATGTATTCTTACCTCTTGCATACTCATTTGCACGTACAGTGATCGGGTTTGAGCAAGTTTTTAAAAATCCAAAGTTCTTGGTAGTGACGATGGATGTAAACTTGACGTGCCCTTGCAATCTCAAAACGACGCAATAGAATGTCGCTCCGCCCTATTGAGGAAACTCTGATCTACCTCGTGAGTTTCTTCACTTGCTACGAAGACGATAATTTCTCCTGCCACTCGATAATATTCAGTCATTTACCACTTCGTTGACCAAAGGCGAAATAAACACTAGTGTGCAAATATCGTTACTACTCTTAAGGCCGCAGGTTTGCGGCACGGAGACTTGTGTTTGAGGAAGTCAACGCATTGAGCTGGTTCCAAGAAAGCTGTTGACTCACAAGGTGCTGTAGTTACCAAAGTAACTCTTCGGGAATGTTGTTGGGACTACCAGCAGAAGGCTACCAAGAATCTAACTACTGAATTGCATCACTCATAATATGTTCATCTGGAACATGGCAACTGTGCAACGCACTGCCGCTACTTATCACAAATTACAAGTTAGGTTCCTGCAGGACTGAGCAGACAGGTATAACGCTACGCTTTCACGCTGTACGCTTCACTTATGGACCATATAACGAGTTGCGCTCAATGATTGTGGCGAACATCAGCGCAAATATTTTGAAAAGTGTCTTGAACATGAAACGCTGATTTTAATGCGCTGCTTTACTGGTAGTAGAGCGCTATTTTTTCAGAGTGTTGTTCAGCGCCTAATTTAGCTGATACGAGACCTTAGGCTAATCCACTTGTGAGGAACCTCTCCTCCATTGTTACGAGGAAAGAATGGAAAACCGAAATTGACCATATAGACGCTTTGAAAGTAAAGTCAATAAAAATTTTACAATTTATTACTTGAGTGTCCCACGATCACGGCGCTTGTTGCTGCCTTCGACTCAGAAGCGTGCAATGACACGGAATTGTTAAAATCGCACTGGGCTGGTGGGAACAGGATTATTAATTTCCACAGGCGAAACAACCGCAAACATCACGTTTATAATATTTGACAAAACGCATGTCCTATACGTTTTTTATAAGTTTCACATCTGCTTTTCTTGTCTCTGCTCAAAACAAAACAACCACACTGCACATATGTGTGGCGGCATAAAGACGTTAAAGCACAACGTGAGGACCACGTTGCGACCCGCTTTCCAGGGCTGCAAAAAATCTCGCGCACCCAAATGGTTGCAATTGCTAGATTCACGATTCGCGTGCTTCTTACTTTTACAGAGTTCAAAGAATCGAACGCAACGAAACTGTCGCGCGAAAGAATGTGAGGCTAGAAAGTGTTCAATAGGGGTACTTTACATTTGAGCAGGGGGACTTGACATTGTGAAAATTTGATAAAATCTTCACTCATTTACAGTGCTTCATATTTCAATTTGGAGGGGCTGAGCCCACCAATGCCCCCGGTAACGACGGCCTTCTTCTTGGTTCTGGCATTCTTCGCAACAAAATCATCTAGGAATTCATTACAACTTGTTTTCCTAAGTTTGTCACTCTTTAATGCACCGAATGCTTAGTGTGGACAATCTCTCCGGGAAAAATGCGACCGTTTAATTCGTTTTTAATTCTTTGAATCTTAAAAAAGACCTTTCTCCTGAGCGGTTAGCGACTATCAGTCTAGGAAATAAGTGTCCGCGTGGTTGGATAAACTAAGAACCACTAATCTAAGGCATCAGGCCCAAACGCGCTTTTGACATTTGTTTGATGTTTTCCTATTCTTTGTTTCTTTTGGAAAAAGTTCTGTGGTTGCCAGTTGGCAAAGTGACTTTTGCTTGTTATTCAAGCTCATCAAGTTCTCTGAGTTTCTTAGTATGGGAGAGGTACAGACGTGCACTAGTACTCAATAGCAATCTAATTTTTGAATGACTTTGTTGAAGGAAATTAAAATGCGAAAAATCACATCTAAAATACTAAATGAGTTTTATGTATTGCAGAAACGTTAACAAAACTACTGTATTGCTAAGAAGAAGCAACTATGTTTTTATTGTAATAAACTAGCCCAACACATGGCTCTTATCTGCACTAGAACCTAAGCTTTGATCAGTTCAGCAGGGTTGCCAACCTGTCGTCGCCAAAAAAGCAAGACCTTGTCCCAAAAAATGCCAGAAAAAGACAGATAGCCGTTTTAAGGAATATACACATAAAACATGCATAACCAAACACAAAATAGACATTAAAACTCGTCAGAAACATCGATATAAAGCAATTACACTGTTTAGAAGCATTTTCTTTCCCCGTAATAACACTCTCGTACCTTCGTTTCTTATCAATAACATTGATCATTTTTAGGGCAGCAGTAAAATTTTTGAAATATTCCCTGCATCATTATACGCTCTTTTCAGAAAAGATTTGTAATGGATATGCAGATCAGCCAATGTCTTTCCAGAGCCAAGCCTTTTCGACTGAAAAAAGCCAGATTGTGTCTGGCTTTTTTGATTTCCAAAAAAGCCAGAGCTGTTCAAAAAAGGCTTCATAAAAATTACAAAACGCTTTTCATGACAACAAAATTGCGCTTTGTTTGAAAACCAAATTAGAAGCGCAACGACTGGACTCTTCGAAAGACAGAACAGTGCACTAACTAAGCAGAACTCTTCGCAACCAATTTGAAATCTTCAAAAAATATTTCCTGTGGGCCCTTTTTAACATCAGTGCGCATCAAACGATAGCTTTTCGCCGCCACATTACTTACAAAATATAGCTCTCATCTTTAGCATAGATTTATCGTTAGGTTAATAGAATCCGCTTCCAAAATCACCATTTCTTTACCAACTGCCAGCAAACCTTGTCAAAGAGTTTGAAAGTTTCAAATCCTCAGAAACTGCTTTCTCAAAAACTCGGTTAGGTTTCGAAAACTGCTGTTCGCTTAAAAAACGTGACAGCAAGGATTAAACGATCAAAAAGTGAACAAGACTCATAGCACCTCGCTTCCTTTGCAAAACGTAAACAAAACTCTGAGCACCTCGCTCCCTGTGCTAAACGTGACCAAGCAAAATGCCTTACTTTTTTGACAGAACTTGACTCCAACGAAAATATATAAACAGCGCCTTTTTGACCATTAAAAATGTCTTTCTCCAAAAGCTTTCACTAAATGGTTTGCGAGTTGCAAACGCTAAAAACCACTAAGACCACTCTACCTTATTTCTTTCGACGTTGAATAAGTATCTCATAATAAAATATAAACTGTCAGATCAAACACGTTGTGTCGCGTCGCTTCTACAACACGCAACGTTGTTCCAAAAACACTTAAACACAAATCTATTTCTTTACCTTCCTGATAAAATATGTCTTTGCAACAATCCTTTACATCAAAAGAATGGCAAAAGTCAATTCCTTTAGTTTCCCAAAGGTGAGTTTTGAAAATCTGAGTCGTACGAACTTCAATCAGTTCAGATTTGTCTAGTTCTGTTTCAGTTAGAAATCTAGCATCACAGCTAGTTTTAAAAAGTTTTTGCAGGGTGCAAGCATCACATTAATCGCAATAAACTAATGGCGGAACATTTTTATAACCTCATTAAAACCTCATTAAACATTTTTATAACCTCATAACCTCATCATCGCAATTCATAAAATAACGCGCGGAAGCAATTTCTAAAATAGTAGTTTATAAAGCATCGCAGTGAAAAGCAATTACATCGGCAAATTTCCAATACTTTTCATATCTTAAAACAATATATTTCACTTTAAACTACACTAAATTTCTTGTTTTGTAATTTCCAGCTTAGTCCGAAAAGATTATAATTTTGTTGAGAACCACTGCAGCAGACGATTAGGTATGAAGAAACCACATTGTATCCTAGATTGGTGTGTTGCAGTGATGAGTCTCGAGGCTTGGTCGCGGTCTCGAGACGTGTCCTGAGACCCGATTTTTGGAGTCTCGGTCTCGGTCTCAAAGGATTTCAGTCTCGGTCTCGAGCTCTCAGTCTCGAGACTTTGCATGAGTTATTTTTTTATGATGTCTTGCAAGAAGCATTTCCTTAAAAACAGATTTATAAAGTAATTGTTCAAAATTCAGCCGTTCAAAGCAGTCAGTTGCTAAGCTTGCTTTGTTGTTATGCTACTATGAAGAAAACAATTTGCCATCTGTCCTGTTCAAAAATTTGTACTGAATTTAACAAAAACAATGTGTGTAGCAGTAAAACCGCAGCGAGTAATTTCTGCAAACGCTTGCATCGAGACGTAAGGAGTACTTTGCTAAGGACTATCTTTCAATTGTTATTGCAAGCAGTTTTGTTACGAAAACCCATATTCAAAAGAAGTGGGAGAGTGCCAACAACTTTTTTTTTGAGAAGCCAAATAAAACGAGGTCTTTCCCTTGAAGTTCGTTTCAAAGCTGTTTGTTAAAACACGCTGGTGAGTTTTTTTTGTTCTGCGTAATGCCGACTTTGTAAAGTTCAGAAATACCTCGGAAGTCTCTTGAAAAAAAGTTACGCTCATAAGAGTTCTATACAGAGAGCAAGTCATGCGTAATGGCTGATCAGCTACTCTGACGTGCTGCTAGGCTTTATGGCCTTTCTGCATTTTCTAACCGACCTACGGTGTTGCGAACCTGTAAGTGGGGAGAGAAAAGGGAGATTCGGAACAGTTGTTAATAATCAGTTCAACGTAAAAACATAGAAATTATTAATAAAAAAAAACTTCACAATAAACATAGCAAGTCTAGGAAATATATACATAGTCATAAAATCAGCAGGAAGGCGCTACACCGATTCGCTGCTGGTCAGATAGAATACTGTGTCCTATATACGCGAAAGTTTTGTAGAAGGCCTACCTCGTCGGAAGTCATTGCCCTGCTCGGCTTCGACTGAACGTGCTGTGTTGGTGTACATCCGAAGTGTGTAAATAAGAAGGGCAATCGTAATGTCGGCCGCGATCACTTCTTGCTCAACAGCAATATTGGCTGAAAAAGGTAGGCATACCATATTTTTGTGATTGAACACCGGGACGCTTCAGAGCAACGAGCCTTATCAGACAAATGTGGTTCATATCAACTCTGGAGCTGGGCAGATCCAGGGGGGCGATCGCCCCCATAAAACTTAATAAAGTAATTTTATTCACCATGGTTTTATTTAATTCGGAAAGCAACATTCGCGATGTAAGGTCATTTGTCGTCCATTGCTTTTTCACAGCAGTTTTGTAAAGTATACTTCATCTCTTTTACAGTAGCAAAGCTGTAATGACATTCATTACCAAATATTACTAACCCCCCCCTAAACTTACTGGCTGGATCCGCCCCTGCCTTGGTGTATGTAATTATTTTGGATTCCTATAGTTAAGATACTAAGAGAAGTAAAATTATGCATTTTACTAAGAAACAAAACAATGTTCAAGCATATGTGAATTTGACTGAATGCGAAGCCGGGACTTTTTGGTGACGAGACGCCGGGACAAAGCCTTCAACCTGGGACTGTCCCGGCTAAAACGGGACGTATGGTATGCCTAGCAAAAGCATACTACAGGTCGTGCGCTTATAGCAGTGAGAGGTTTACTAGCGCTTTTTCAGGACAGCTTTGAGCAAATGGTGTCATTGATCCAAAGTAGAAGCTTGGAATTTCACTGTCAAAACTTTTAAAACTTGTCAATTCAATGAACGCAGACGTTTTATTTGTCGGAACACAATTGTTCAGGAGAAAACGCCAGAAACACGTACGTTTCATGGATGGTGCATTAAACTCGGTTGATGTTTCCCTTCTATTAAAATTCCTGGCTTTGCTCCTGATTGCCACTGCTAGTATTTACCAAAAGACCCTAGTTTGTTTCACATTTGATCTATGTGTGGTCTTGGGGTTTTTAGTATCAGTACATTTCCTCTTTTGCTCAGTCGTTACTGACCATTATGCATTTCATGCAGACTATGTATGCAAGTGGCGACAGTGCAGACCCTTGTCGCAGTCCATTACCAACGATTAACGCTTGTGAGTTACTCAACCGGTGTGAACACAAACTTGCGAGAAAAAGAAATAGAGTGACTTGACGGCCAGTAACAAGGGGCCGTCAACCTCGCACACCCGCAACACTCCTCAATCTATTTTCAAGGGATCTGGTCTTATGATTTTTCGAGGTCGACATACGTGAGACAGCCAATGAAACCTTGTATTTATTTTAAGACTGAGCCAGTGTTGCCAACTGGTGTATACTGTATGTACCAAATTTTACAATTTTGATATATTTTCTGAGTGCTTGGTATATAAATTTTTATTTGGTATATATAAAAACATTTGGTATCAATTTGGAAGATGTTTGTTGGAGGGTTGATTTGAGACTTTAATACCAATTTATTTGTTACATTTCTCACGGTAAACAAAGACACCGTGGTGGTGTTAGAGATATATAAAAAAATCTTAGTGATTTTTTTAACATGGGAGTAACAATGCACTTTAGTTAAGCGAAGAATGATACTGGAAAAGAGCTGCGAATTTCTGAAAAAAAACTGAACTTAGCTCTAGGTATGCGATTTTACTCAGTCAATCGCCTCCAAAGGATGGAATGCCGCGTATTAGAGCGGCATAAGATTATAGAAAAGAGTGACTGATAGGGTTTGCATGGCTTATAAAACCGGATTTTACTGCTGTTGTGTATCCCTTCTGCAAACTGTGCAAAAGAAATTTGCAAACCGCAAAGCAGCTATTTTACAGCACAATAATGCAATGGACCCCAAAAGAAATGAATTTGCAGTTTAAGGTGTTGGAATCTTGAATTTTCCAGTGGTTGATAAATCTATTACTGCAGAAATTAACAAACTAGAAATTGAGCAGGCTCTGTATGATGCACTGATCAACAGCAACAGTTGATCATGTAAGGCTGAAAAGAGACAGTAAAAAGTATGCAGCATTAAACTTCAAATTTTTGTTATAGATAAATTTGGCATACATTTCTTTAGATTTAGACTAGATTTGGTATATCAGTTGTAAGAAGAGTTGGCAACCCTGGACTGAGCGTTTCACGTCGGATTCCATCACAGCCTGCAGCTAAACCTGCCTCAGTATTTTCACAGCTAGGATTTCGACTAACGAACTAAACTAAGATAAATATGACACTGATAACTGTTTCTGCTAACCCTCTCCTTACAACAACGATTGACAAAATCAATTTGACAGCAATTTAGATTTTACGAAAGTTTTTCATCCATGTGCATGTTTGCATGTCTTTCTAAGTTCCTATTGTTACGCTGCTTACACCATCGAATCTGTCATTTCGTTGATTCACGGCTACCATACCTTCTCATGAGGAAATGAGGAATGACATCACTTATACACGCTTCAAATGACCAACATCCTCAATGCAGCAAGTGAGAAAAAAATATCTAAAAGCCTAATAAAATGTGCATATCCAATGCTCCAGTGTTCCTTGTAATTTTATACAATCATACTGATGTCAGATTTGTGCAAACCTTCCAAGCACGCCTCAAAGAACTGTAAATCTTTATGTACGTTTCATTCATGTTACATTTGTACAAAATCTTCCATGCACGCCGCAAAAAAAGAGTGTACACCAGCAACCAAGGATGGCACCTGTCTACTGTAAACACGAAAGCTCAGCACCTTCAAACAGAAGCTGCCTACGCAAACACGACTGCCTGTTTTGAACGCTGGTAACAAATCACTNCGCATTTCCTTGCTCACCAGCTCTCCAACGTAAGTCTACGCTTTTAGATGTTGCAAGCGGAGGCGAGACCTGACTCTCCCTACTATGAATGTCTGTTCTGTTTGCCAACGCCTAGTCGATACAAGTCGTCGTTGTGTTTGAAAAAGAGGAGGGCGTTTGGTTCGCAGCGTTGGCTTGGTGTTAGCCCCACTGTGTTCCGCGGGTAAACTTGTAATGTTCTGGCGTCAGAACCAGCGCAGTTGTGTCGTTGACTCGTAAGCAGGTTTCTAGTGGCAAATTTTAGATAAACCGCAAACTGCGTGGAATAACCTCAGGCCAATTTGATGTCGGATGAAAGCGGTGAAAAAGATTTTTAATCCAAAAAGGAATAAATTCAAAATCAAGTTATTTATGCAATGCTGTTTTTGTTTGTTGATGACCAACTGTCATATTGAGATTCATGGAAACTCGTTGGAAAACTCTGGCATTATCAACACGACACCCCATTAGCAGAATAAAACCAAATATCATGAATGATTAAGACATAAATTTTTGACGAAAATTTATCAAAATGATGATATACCACCGATTGATTCTATGCGTACCGGTACCACAATCTGATGGACCTTGAGGCCCTTTAGACTTCACGCCCACATAGCCTATTGGTAAATCCGGTCCTGGTGTGGTTGCAGTTCCGTGTTTTCCACTGCACTGTGGTGACCACTTGATTTGCTATTTGTGATGTTAACATGATAAGCAGGTGATTTCGCAAAACCATTATTACACTCCAATCATTCGTAGTTGATTCTGACAAGCATGATTTCCTAATCATCATTAACTAAAGCAGAAGGAAATCAAATAATGGCTGGTCCAAAAACATTTATTACGTTTTTGATAAAGTAACATTTTTTACTGAAAAGAAAAATTTCGCAATGTTTTTCTTAGGTCTGTCTTACAGACATGTATATTTTGTGTGGCGTAAGTTTTTCCCAGTACACTACATTTTTGTGGGGTACTGGGACACTCAATAATTTATAATGTGCTCAGTCCAAAACCCTTGTCTCTGAATTACTGTGGCTACTCGCACATTGAATTTTGTAATTATAACCCTGTCCAACATCCCATGGGGAATTTTTCCGATCTCCATTCAAGTGTTATTCATGAGCGCATCAATACTTTGAGGATTGTTTGCATAGACCAGGGGTGGGCAATTAATTTGGCTCGGGGGCCACTTTGAGAAGGCCGCGATCAGCAGAGGGCCGTCCTTTCTGATGCAGTGTTTCTCAACCGTTTTCGGTTCGTGCCCCCCTTTGGTATTTTCACACAACCTGCGACACCATTCCTGCTGTTTTTTTCAATACATACGATATTATAACCATTGTGATCACCACAAAATGCATTTCCAGAAAAATACAACGAATTGCCGCAAAATTATTAATACTACAAAAACGCTTTTCGGAACATTTAATTTCAAACGGCAATTGAATTTCACAAACATTTTTAATGCGACGGTTGACTTTGCAACAGTATGACCAACTTCGAAACTTGTGGTTAAGTGTTGAACAGTGCTGATCTCTCATTACATCCTCGACTTTCCTTCGATCTCGTGCCTTCGTTTTGGTGTGATTTAGAGGTAATAATCCACTCTCGCAGAGATATATTGTGGCAAACAAAAACAGTATAAGAAAAAAACAGTTCAGACAGTTATGGGAATGATTCGCGAACAGCTCACCAGAACCGAAAAAAGCGGCATTTTATGAAAAATATAACGTGCTGATGAATTATTCCGAAAATCACAAAATTGGTCATGTGATTCTACGAGAATACTGGCTATAGCCAGAGAGATAGAGACCCGATTTCGCATATATGCAGCTTCTTCCCTCTTGAGCTCAGGGAAATATCGCTGGAAGTCCGTTTCAAGGGATTGAAGGTTGTCTATTTATAGATGTCTTCAAACTCTCGTCACGTTCTACAGTTTTTTCAACAACACTTGACCATTTCTCAAGCATGGCAACGTTTCCTTGCATTACTTTACGAAGCCAATTTTGCAACTACGAATGAATTGCTTGCAGATTCGTCGCGAAACTGGATGATGTTTGTAACCTTTCCTTGTTCCTTTAGATTTATGTTATTCAATTTTTCAAACATTTCTGTCAAATATTCAAGGCATTTCAAACAAATCTCCTGACTAAAGTAAGACAAGAACTCGTTTGCTTTCAGTTCTGAGAATAACTTTATTTCGTCCTACATCTCACAAACGTCGTTTAGAACGTTTCCTTTCAACAGCTATCGTAAAGATGTGCGGAATAGAAGAACTTCGTGTGTCGAAAACATGTCTTTGCAGAGTTCTTTAAACAGGCAGGTGTTAAAGCTTCCAAATTTGATGTAATTGCCAAATTTGAAGTGGAATCCAGAACATTTTTCAGAAGAGTTGGTGAGTTTTGCGAGCAAATGCGTATCTGTGAATGACCAAGTGTACCTTTTGCGTTAGGAGCAAGTTCTTGAACTTTTTTTGAATGTCTGAACGTGATCCCATCATTGCAGGAGCTCCATCAGTACAAACCCCACAAACATATTTCCACTGCAGCAGAATCAAAAAAGGTTTACTTCTCTGGAGCACCTGCATTTGTTGTTGTGGTTGACAGTTTCTCACAAAACAGGAGCTCTGCTTCAATGTCTCCTGAATCAATATATCTCACGAAAACAAGAAAGTGAGCA
>JGI24159J19872_10012723_pt1 | contig 10966 bp, 2 predicted proteins | sample Ectturendosymbi4_FD_19872 | JGI IMG/M metagenome (IMG submission 19872)
CAAAAANTTGCCCAAATTGACCCATGGTTACCTGAGGTGTAACAAAATTCCTACACAAAGATCCCTCCTAAGGTAACCTTGACCAATTTAGGCAAAAGGAGTTGGTGCATGTAGGTTCACTCGAAAGCCACGGAAGCAACCTTTGACCGAAGCCAGCACGGGAGGAGATCAGACGAGCGCAAGCACTAACGACACAAATCAATTTGACGCGAATGGCTCCTGCTCAGCTCGTGGTTTTGATTGAGAAACAGGCAGGAGAATGTATGACGCCTTCTCCATCAGAGGAAAAAACTTGGAGTCAGAAGGGCCTGCAAGGTGTTCACTTGTGGTGAAAGGTCAAAGCATTTTATTGAGGACATGGTGAACCTTTCGCTTCTCTTTTTCTACTTGAAGTTTCTAGCACTTTGGCTTAGCCAAAAAAGGCTCGTTGCTTGTTGTGCGTGCACTTGTGGTAAAAGGCCAGAGCATTTTATTGAGAACATGAACTTTGTGACCAGACAACGCTGTGGAACCTGTCCACCATCAAAACAGAACAAAACGAGGTTCACGTGCCAACTGCTGAGGATGGGGAGCACTTGTCTGCATTGATCGCTTTCAAGTTTTCTGCAAAGATTACTCACACCATTGAATACTAACCCCTGGTGATTTCCACCCGTAGAGGGGTGATGGCCACGTGGTCCCTAGGTGAAAATCACCCGACATTTTGGTTGATTGTGAGTTCGGGTGAAAATCACCCGATATTATGGTTAGTGTGAGTTCGGTTAAAATTGCCTCACGTTATGGTCAGTGTGAGTTTGGGGTGAAAATAACCCGACGTTATGGTTAGAGTGAGTTTTTTCTTTCCCTGTTGATGCCTTGACATTGTAAAAGTTGACAAAACTCCACTAATTTATACTTTTAATATTTCAATTTGGGTGGGTTTGGTGCATTGTTTGGGGGGGGGCTTAGCCCACCAAATCACGCCTGTGGCGACGGGACTGGCCGTATGTGAGACATGAAAGTCAATAGCAGTGTCGCAATCTATCTGATTGCCCAACAATTGTCGAAAGGCATTTGCCCATTTTGTGCAAGTTTACCTTATGTGCTTGATTTTCGTAAAAAATTTGCCCATTTTGTGCAAGGTTGATTAATGTGGCTGAAAATTGCAATAAAAATAGAAACATTTCATGTCTTAACCTAATTACTTTTATTGCAGATAGAACCACAAGCTTGAAATGAGGTTCTGTTTTAAACCTTAAACCGACCACTAATGACGTCTACTGGCGAAATTTTTGGAGTTTTCTTCACTTTTTTGTTCATTTGAGAAGACTTGCTAAGTTGTACCAAAACCCGCGCATGCGTCCAAACCTGTTAGTTAGTCCAGTATAAGCGAATAAACAAAATATGCCCATTTTGGGCAAGGACAACAACGGTGTTTGTATTTAGAGGTTACCTGAGCAGGGTTAAAGAATTCTTCGGAAACGCGAAGCAACCAAACTGTTTCCTACAACTTGCTATTTACCTTGAAGCAGGCCAGTCGACAGTTCAGGTCTCATAGAAATTTTCAAGCTGGACACTGGTGCCCTCGAGTCATCTCATCGTATAGCTTATCTACGCGTGTTAGCCTTACATATCATCTTGTAAATAGGAAAACGGAGCCTCCATTTGGGGGTTTGGTCCGAAAAAAGGTTCCCGTTATAGAAAGCCTGGGAGAAAATAGGAGAACGTGATCGCTACAATCTATGTCTACGCCAACAAAATTTGAGCTTCCAGCACAGTCAAACTATTCTTTACTCATGTTTGTTTTAAGTTTCTGCGAAATACGTTTTTACGTGAAGCGCAGCTCGGCTTCATTTGATCGACCAGAGGTGAGATCACGTTTTCCTTGCTGTGACAGCCTTAAATCGGTAGAAGGCTTTCTGCTGGTTAAATCAATGTAGTATGAATATCCGTTTTTACGTGAAGCAGAGTGGCCGAGAAGTTAGTTTTTGTCAAGCAGCTATTTCCGATCAGGCTTCTGCGTGGAATCCCGATGCGTTTGTTCGCCTGAAGTAACCTTCGAGCAAAAAACTCCAGCACAGAAGTCTTTGCGTGGGCGTACAGTGATTTTTTACTTTGCTATTATTCGCTAGGATGCTGCCGTTTTATTAAATTGAAACGTACAATCAAATAAACCAAGTTACCCCGTCCAACAATGCAATGCTTGGCCCAGTGTTTACTGCTTACAGGCACAATGAAGTAAGCAGAACCACCAAATGTCAAAATTCTTTGTTTCAACCAGAATCCAACTTGTGGCGACAGTGAGTGCTTTTTAACACATTCTTTAGCCTTTATTAGTTGCAGTACTGAACGATTTTTAGGCGTAGGAAACAACGATCAGTTTACTTACAGCAACCTTTTTATGGCGAAGTGGTTTGCTTCGATCGTTGGCGATATACAAGCTCATCATGAGTACAGCAATGGCTGAAGCCAAAGTGCAAACTGTCTCGCACGCAAAAAGGATATAGGTTTTGAGGAAAGGGAAGATCATGACGGTGAATCTCCAACAAGGCAAACGTTTTTCCACATCCTGTGCTCCGTCCACAATTGTCAGGCCGAAGCCTCCATTGAGTGAAGTAAAATGCACGCTCAAATTGGGAATGTGCGAAAGACCTACAGTTTGTTTTCCAAAGAAAACTTATAAAGCAAGAACGGCAATTTTCAGTTAGCGATAATTCTGTAGCTTGCTTGAGCAAACAGCTTTGTTCCACGCTCTCCTATTTCGTTAGCTCCTATCCAAGCGCGCAAAAAGACCAACGCAAACCTCTCTACACCGAAGACAAGTTCGTTGACCATGTTCGATCAATCTTAGTCCTATCTGTCATAACAACCTGAGATTCCTCCTTCCGAAGATAGCTTGTCCTGTGCTCTGGTGAAGTTGCGATTGCCAGCGCTAGCATCTCTGACCCTTGTGCAACTCCGCATTACCAAGCTTACGACTGGTACTCCTGGCAAATAATTTTGCCACACATGGTTGTTCAGCAACTATTGGCTAAACATAGTGCTTTCAGCCTGCTAGCTTTGCAAAGTTTGCGATAAGTTAGTCAAGCAAGTAGAGCTGTAACAACACTTCTTACGTTTTCGACGTGACCATCGCAACAAAACTCTGTCGCTAATACACTGCCTCAAAGCTCTTCTCACAATCTTTTCGCCTTGCTCAATCTGAACAGGAACAAGAAGCACGATATATAGGTCCATGTACACAGCAAGCCGAAATTTCTGAACTACTTCTTCAAGTAACTATATGCCTAGGCGTGCGCTTACGGTTAGTTTGTATAACAATCACTTCGCCACTTTAAAGCACATTAAACTGGAGCCATACATACCACCTGTGGCAAATTTAACTCAAAAAGGAGATAAATATACTAAATCGTGATTTACAGGTAGTTATTGATAATAACGAAAACGCTGTTGTTGTCTACTTTTTATTGCATTTTTGTTGACTAGTACGAGTTCATCTCGGGCCCCAATGTCAAAATTTCTAAATATAAACTCCACTTTTATCTCTGGGCTTATTTACTTGTAATATATGTATAGAATCAAAACAGTATAAAATATCTTGGGGGTAAATATTATTCATGAAATTTTGCAGGGTAAAATAGGGAAAACAGTTAAAAAGTCTGTTTTAAAAGATTCCTGTCATTGCATATCTTTTCAATTATTTTCATTAGGCGGTGCCAACATTAAAGCCTGGGTGGTGGTGTATTCAGCTGACAGCCGTATAGGCATATGTCGCACTTGTGACTGCGGTCGATCACAGTGGTTCTGAATGTTTTTATTTTTTGTAAATACAACTCACGTTTTGTAGAAATGTCAAGCAATTTACGAAATTCGATCAAAGGAAACAAAATCATCAGATTATGTTCAAATACCAGCTCAAAAACAGCTTTAGTCAAGATGAGTGAAGTGAAACTCAAGGATTTTTTCTAAGTATGGATAGCAAAAGGATATATCACACAGAATTTACGAACTCCGACACCGTTTTAGTTTACTTTGCAGCAGTAGGTGACGAAATGCATTTCAAACATCAGTGCAGAGGAAGGTGGACGCAAGCGATCTCCACAGCAAAGTCTGGAAGGTTGTCAAAATATTCAAGCAATGAAGGCTTTGTTTAAGTTGATGCTTAACACGGTTACTCTCCGTTCTCAAGCCTGAAAAACGCTGTCTTTTATGAATCTGGGAATGATCCCACTCTGTCGCATTTTCAAGTGTAGCCAAAGGATATCTTCACTGTCTTGTACAAGATACTTGGGCGAAGTATTCTAGCTCTCGGCAAACACTTCACTATTCTCAAGTTGCCTATGGCTTTTCGTGGCGACGTCCTCTGCTCGAGCTTATGGATATGGAATGAATTAAAATACCAAGCATAGGCATTGTTCTTTATTGGAGGACTAATGCTAAATCAGCGCCAAAATTTGCTGCTATAGTGTGCGCTTTCTAACTACCCGGCCTCCTACTGTAAGTTTCTACAGTGGATGGTAAAAAATAAAAATTTTGGGAAATGTGAATACTTTTCAAGTCAAAATAATGGACAAAGTTAAGAAGAAAACGTTTCATATCTTTGATTTTTTAGCTCCACTCAAATTTTTCCTGTTTAGCTCAAAGTGTAGTCTACAGCTACTTTCGCTGAAATGTTTGTAAAACTCTGGTCTGAGAGCAAACGTTTGGCAGCGGAAAGCAATTCCCTTCTCTGGAAGTTAACCTAAGTAAGAAAACAATAGCAAAGAGTCAAAGCATGAAGTATGTGTCAACAAATCCTGCTTTTGCAAAAGTGAATGGCAATGCCGAGCTTGGTAACGATGATTAACACAAACGAGATAGAAGTTGTCATGGCAACAGTATTTGAAGGTAACAGATCAAAGGAATTCAACGACTTGTTCTTAAATAAGCCAAGAAGGCCTATGACTTACATATAATCAAAAAAGTTCATTGTTAGAAAAAGAAATGCATTTAACCGGTAACCCTGCTTTTCATGGTCTCACACTTTTGAAACAAATTGTAGGTATTTAAACCGATGGTGAATTTTATCCCCTTTACTACTCAACAATTCAAGAATATTGATTACCTGCGTTCTTACTGGTGGTCTTCTGATATGCTTCGTCTTTCTGATCGTAGCATAAAACAAACCCATTTTTATATTGTCTGACTTTACTTATATCGCCGACAGACCTGCTTACGGTGCCTGAGAAGGTGAAAAGTTTAACCACAAAAGTATTTTCAAACTCTTGTTTAGATCTAACATCTTTATAGCAAAAAAATGCGATATCTTTTACCCAATGTTTTTATTCAAATTGCTACGCGTTGTTACCTGCTGCTAAAGTTTCCCGTACACCAACACTGCATTTCAACGTTGAATCTAGTTTCTAAGAGCCGCTATAAATTTCATTAAAGTCATTTTCAAGCTGATTTATTTGTGAACTTGATAGCATCGCAAAAACATTACTCATTAGCTGATGATTACGTGTTTTATGGTAGACTTTAAATTCTGAAGTGTAAAAAGCTTTTCTTATTATCAGCAACTAACTTTTTCTCAATTACGTGCTATAAGATCGCCGATGTTATTGTTAAACATTTCTACCCGTAGGTAGAGAACCTGTGACTTACCTTACTCCTGAAACGCACATTACAGCTACAAAATGTTGACTTGTTTTACAAGTTTAGTTTACTGCGCCTGAAATTTCCGAAAGCAATTATCACCAATCTTACTTCGATGTCGGAAAAGCTGCTTTGGTCAGCGTCATCTTGATTTATGGATTATAGATTACCGCAAATCAGGCATTGTTCTCTGATAAAAATGGGCATAATCACGTCTTATGACATTTTTACCTATGGACGCCAACTGTACTCTGAGCTGAAGTTTACATTATTCATAGTTTAGAAATTTAACTTTCTACGCACTAGGCAGACAGCGGCGAACCTCGAACTTACCAAAGCACAATTGCATGACGCACTGCGGAAGTTTCAACGTTTTTCCTGTTCTTTCTTATCAGACTTGTAAAAGTTTTAGGTTTGCTGCAAACATTCGAGAAATCAGCCGTCTGAGCTCTGCTTTTGTCGCTTTGCGATGAATAAAACTTGCATTTGATAATACCTCTATTCAAGTAACTAGTCTCCACCAAGGCGACTGAGTTGAATAGATTCGCATATTTGTTATATAACAGGAAATTAATTTGACGCAACACTACGCATCCTCAGTCTTAAAATCTTGTTCAAATATACCTCTTTGAATACGAATGTAGAACTGGGAACTTCTATGTATTTCAATAATGACTTCTATTTGAGTAAGGATAAGGACTTCTATTTGAATAAGGACTTTTATTTGAATAGGATTTTAAGAATGAGGTTGCGTAGTGTTACTTCAGATCGGTTTCCGATTATAAAACAAATTTGCGAATGAATTCAGTCAGACGCTTTGGTGGAGATTAGTTACTATCTTATCCGAGTTTAGAAGTAAGTTAAGGGAAGTAGTTTTAACTTATACTTGTTATTCATATAAAGTTACTATCAACCAACTATAGCTCTTTGAACTTAAACAAGGTTCCAAAAGACTAAAGGAAACTTATTCAACGTAGACACCTAAAGTTAAAAAAAAACTAAACAACCAAAACAAAATATTCGAACCTAATCAAATCAGGTTAGGAACAACCAAATAACCAACTAAACGAGCGGTAGTTATTCAAATCTAAGCAACTCAGGATGTCATTTAATCAACTAACTAGTAGAAAAGAAGTCAATCGAACTTAAATAAATAAGGTTCCGAAGGTAGTAAAAAAACATTTGTCGACCTAAATACAGTGTATCTGAGGTTGCTAACAGACAACAAACCTAACAGCCCAACGGAGATTAATCGAAACTACGCGATTAAGTTTGTAATGACCAACCAATCGGCGTCATGCAAGTTCAGGATTCAGCAACGGTGATGCAAGTTGCGTTAAAACGTAAACTATGCAACAGCAACATTTTGAAACGCCTATTTTGGGTTTCACTGCCACGATTATATTAGTTCTGTACAAAGTTCGTGGCAATATCTGCAAGTATTATATCGTGCCATTCACAGCAAACCGTCGCAGTCAATAACATGCAAGACAGGTCCCAACATTCTTACCCATGTCAACACGTATCGCTACACCTTTGATTGCCCTCATCAATAGAACCACCAGTGCAAAACTGAATTGCTCTTGCATTAGTCTTGCGACTCTGAAGCGGAGAACACCATTTGCAGTGTGGAAACGCGGACACCGGCACCGTTTTTGCAAAGTGCAGCATCAATAGTCATCTAATACAGACATCAACGCGAATTCATTTCAGAACAGCTTTGCTCTAGGCCATTGCAAATGTTTTCTTCCTCAAATCGATACAATTTGACATATCTGACCTGTTTAAAATCTGATCATGCATTACTGTTAACTTGAATATAACAGACTCAGCACCAGTACAGGAAGTATTGAGTCGATGACGAGTGTTGTCAAAGGTGCCTTGCGTGACTTGGAATTGGTAGACAATGCAGTATATGAAGCAGGTTCGCAGCCACGGCATGTCTGTATCTGAGGTAGTATTTCCCTACGTTTTTTTGGCAAACGCCCCACAAAACCATCTGCTGGGAAACATTAACTTTATAACTTTAAAAGTGAACCCCAAATCACGTGGAGGAAACACCAAACTGCCCTGATGTGGGACATGCGCTCCACATTGGAAGTCACTGCTCTAAGGTTAAACCTCTCGAGAAATACACACGCAATTTTGAAGTAATTGTTCCCTAATGCGTGAGGCTTTTTCAGTGCTATCCATTACACGTTACTGTGGCGAAACGTTAGACCGCATTTAGTTTCTTTGCATTACCTTGGCCGACTCAGTCGAAAGAGCAGCACCGTCACCATTGCTCATGCAAATATTTCCGCCAAAGCATGTTCCAAAAACGAGGTGAAAAGCCTGCAACCACACCTTCGAGCTTCTGGGATTCCATACAACACAAGCACTGTTACAACGTAGCAGCTGATCGATGACTAGCGGCGGGGTGTCATAATGCACAAAAGCGAGCTGTCAGAAAAGTTACACGTAGGCAAACTTCGCAAAGGGCGACACTGCTGGACTGCCTTGACTAAACACCAGTGATTATGATGCACTACGTGGCCTTGTACGTACCCGGATCTTGGTGTGATTTGTTTCCCTTTCCCTTTTTTCTAGAGCCATTGAGGCTGCGTTCTAGCGCGCAAACGTTGCCGACGGAAATCGTTGGCTGCCGATTCAAGCTTGAAACCTCGTGTTCAGCAAAATAGCACGTTCGTTTGTTCTGAATCGAAAAGTCTTGCTCTTCACCGGCAGAAAGTATTCGTTTCAAACTCAACCTTCCTACGAACAGCTATTGTGCACCTGACACCAAGGGAGATGTTAATCGCACCAACAATGAATATACTACACTTTGTCTCAATTCTTTGCTTAAACAATCTGGCATTAGTTCTCAGGAGATCTGCCAAGAATGAAGGAATTAAGCTTAAGGGCCTTAAGAAGCTCCAAACTCGGCTTCAAAACTCACACCAAGCACACACGTGTCCATAAAGATATATTACGTGAACTCCTGAGCAACTGACAACACTTCGGAGAAGAGCATTTGTCTTTGAAGATCCAGAGAAAATACTTCTTAATTTTTTCCAATGTTTCAAAGGTTGCAAAGGAAAAATTGCGATAAAACAAACAAAGACTTCAACAATGCAACTGTGAGTTTAACTGTTGTGTTATTGTGCGAAACCTGTGTGACGAAAAGCACCAATTTATATATTAGAAGTAGGTAGTCCAACAACGTTAGTTGTGTGAAATCCAATAATAGTGCTTAAATTTCGGAATTCATTACCGCCTGGGAGTCAAAATTTGCCTTCCTTACAATAGGGAGACGCTCACCTGGCTTGTTTTTTTCTGTTTTTTTTTTTTTTTTTTTGTTAGCAACTTTCCACAAATAATCTAGACGCTATTGCTTTTAGCGAAGGCCTTATATTGGGCAAAGATACGAACTTCAAACAAAACAACTGGTCGCTTGATGCCGAAATTGGAATCACATGATCACATTCCAAGGGAGACACAACTCTTTTACGCAAACCCTAGTGCTTCGTGTGCTGAAATTAGGTTGGTGTAAGTAAAGTGATGTTTTCATTCTGGGTGTGTTAAATCATCAATTTCTGCAGGCCCACTCCTCGTAACTCCACAGCTACTACTTCAAGCTACTACCCATTGCCAAGGAGCTAACAAATACAGCACTTAGGCAAACTGCACGGAGGCAATTACCCTTGCTTTATCAAAATGATACCGGGTCTCCGTGCTGGTACAATGAAGTGAATATCAACAAAACCTTTTTAAGATGTTTTCTAACATGGGAACGATGGTAAGAAATCAGTTTCGAAAATTTATGAAATCGCTGAAAGGAAATAATTACCTCGAAGGAGTAAAGGCTTTTGCCCATCGGTCTGAATTTAGGGCGGAAGCGAAAAAGAAGCAGAAATATCTGAATGGGAAATACGACTGAGACCAGGCCCATAACTAGGGGGGGCGAAGGCCCCCTGCTAACTTTTTCAACCTCCTGGAAAAAAGTGTTAGACATAGTTTAAAACTATTGGACATATTCAAAAAAATTTGGGCCCCTCTCAGAAAACTCTTCTTCCCCCTGGTCTCGCAAGCTGGTTACGGGTATAGTGGATTTACCTTTTCGCATTACGACTTGCCGTTTCCTACTCGCTATTGTATTCCGTACGTGAGGTCTGGTTTGTATCAACTTGTCATTTGCGTCAAGGGAATTCGTGTGTGCGCGCTCCACTGCGTTTNCGCATGACCTCGATTNGCATTGCATTCGGTTTTGTCCATCNGCGTGGACACCACGCTTTGAGAGAGTCGAGTTGTGTATCGCTAGCCCACGGACCACGTTGGCTGTTTCTGCTGTCGCGCCATCGTAAAGCTATTTCTGCTGCTCCTAATCAGAAGGCTTTTGTAAACAAAGATTTGTGCACCAGGAAATCTGTGAAACGAACTATCAAGTGTTGAGAGCCAAACGTCTTGCTTCGGCTTGGCAACTTAAAATGTCAGAGAGTTTTAGTCGGGAGTTAGAACAATACTCATACAACGACTAGGCTGCATCGTTGGTAGCGTTTGGGGAAACCAGCATCTCTGTATACAATGACAGGATTCCTCGCAAGCAACGTCTACGCTGGGCACCACCCCAAACCTCAACATAGTTTCCTACACCAAAGGAAACCCCTATATTGGTTCATCAGACCGGGACTACTACATTGGTTCCGAGACCGAAACTCTCAGCTGCTTCATCCGACCGGGAATTCTGCATTAGTTCTGCTGATTGGAAAAGCTACCTTGCTTCTACGCTTTTCTTTGCTCTTCACAAGCAAGATTCTGCAATGAGATGTTTCAAGCAGCAATTTGCTTTGAACCTGCATTCAGTTTCCGTGGTGCACTTCGCTTTGTTCGACACTAACTGAAGAATATCATCTTTCTCGCGTGGTTTCGGATTACTTGGCTTTTGTTTGCCACGCATTTGGATTCATGCACTTCGGTGATCTTTGGAACTTTCTGGATCTATCACACCGTTTCTACAAGTTTCAAGTTTTGCTGACGGAGCTACTGCAATGTTCGATTGCTCGCTGAGGACCAAGTAAGACTGCTTCACTTATTTAAAATCGAACAAAAACTTTCTCGGCTGACATTTTTACTATCATTAAGCCACGCCGTGCGACTTTATTGCTTTCAAATTCTTTACGAACTTCCAAACCTTTTTATGCCACAACGCGGCTCAATTTTGCATTTTGACCTTTTCTCGCTGCTTTTAACTGCAACCTGCCTGCGCTTGGCAGTTCTTACTCAGACAGTCGCTGACTAAACTTGCGAATTTGCAACTTTTTGCTAATTTTCTATTGCCTTTTTGTGTTGTGGTGATTTGTTTGTTTAATCGTTG
>JGI24159J19872_10012725_pt1 | contig 10965 bp, 8 predicted proteins | sample Ectturendosymbi4_FD_19872 | JGI IMG/M metagenome (IMG submission 19872)
AATCATGAAATTGCTTATTATACTGTTATCTAAGGGCACCTATGCCCCCGTTGTCCCCCCTTTCAAAGGGCAGGGGGGCAATTCCCCGTAATGCACCCCCTTCCAGCGTCCCTGACCCTGCCCCACGCACATAAGTATTTTGAAAAGGTAATATTCTGAAAAATAACTTCAAATTCGAGCTTTGACAGCGTTGGAAGTTCTTCGCCCAATCCACACCAAAATTAAAAAAGCCACAGTTGCACAATATTAATTTGGAATAAAGCATTATTCAACATTGGTGATGAATTAATTTGTCTTTATAAAGCACTTTGAAATGACGAGCCTGTGCCCTGATAAAATTTAAACATTCAGTTACATGTTTCAAAACCATTTAAAAATATTCTGGAGGGGCTTTAGTCGCCAGTGCATGCCGATAAAGAACATAAGGGGTAAAAATGATGTGCAATGCTCGTTTATTTTACCAGAGTTGTAAAACCTGACTTCACTGAGCACAGAAACCATCTGTGCATAGCGAGCCAAAGTGATGGCACGAGTTTATTTTGGTCAAAGAAATTATTCATTTTTTCCTGATCATCAGCCACTTCGCTTGTCGTCTCTGGACTTCGCACATCAAGAACTCAATCTTTCAACTCAGCTGCATGTAAACGCAACTGCATATATTAGCAGTAAACCAAGAAATGCGTGCAGTTCGAGACGTCAGTTGACTCATCTAGCTGAAGGGTGACTATTGCCTTATTACTCTGAATTTCATCTGCTACGTGATTTAAATATCACAAGACATAACACTTATACGACAACGTACCGTATGGTTTGATAAATCAAATTTCTTAAGTTTCTTCTTTCGTTCTCGTTTCGATTGTGTCAATAGTGTACGGTTTGATAAATCACTCTCCAATTGTATGCGGTTGCTTTTCTTTTGCTATTGCAAAAACAACGCACCTGGATGCTTCAAATCTTAAACGTGTCTTCAGAAACGAACCCTGATTTAGCCAGATTTCCTACAGCACGAAATTGAGCGCAATTGGTCTGGAAAGACATGTGGTTGTCATGTACCTGTGTGGGATGGAATGAAGCGAGCTTACAAAATTGACGGCTTCATCGAACCATTATCAGGCACTTTGGAGAAAAAGATACACTTAGGTTTTGAACATCATTATTTGTTATGATGAAGTCGACACAAAATCCATGTACGATTTGAAATAAGTTTTCTTTTTCGACGTAATAACTGAGAATGTTGAAACCTACAATTCTTATTTCATGAATAACTCATTCACTAAGAAGACTAAAAAAGGTCGTCCTTTGTCCGAACTATAGCATGCTGTCAAAAGCAAGAGAAAATTGGTGCTAGAATCTGACCATTGTGAAGACAGTAAAATTGATTACACAAGAAAGGATTTTTTAAATCTAGAAGCACTACAATCTCCTTTCACGTACAAACTCCAAAGGAGGTCGTGAATAGAAACAGTGTTGCTCACATGAAATGCTCACACGAATCTGGTAGCGTTTACATGTGTAAAGATGAATTGTTTGTTTCAATCCAATATTTTGAAGTAAATTGAAGGAAAACGTTCGTAAACGGTTTTACTAATGAAAGGTCAAAAATTTATGATTCAGTAAATTTACCCCCTAGAAAGATGAAATTTACCCATGGGAGTAAATTTACCCTAGGTTAAAAATCACTGGTCTATTCCTTCAAAAAACTTAAGTATATGACTCAATCCAGGCGGGTCGCACGGAAACTCTTGGAAGGGCGCAGTTAACTTTGGCTGGCCTGGATGCTTTATGCTGTTATCACTTGTCAGTGAATACCCTAAAACATGATTAAAAACGTTGTGCGCAAACTTACTTAATCTACAGTGTCTATAGGGAGTGGAAAAGCGTCTTTGGAATGTTTCTTATCTAGAAAATGTCTGTGCAGCAAAAGGTACAAAGTGTGCTGAAAGTTAAGCTCTACCATTTAGGTTGTGTTTAATGTGGTCTCATGTTTTTAAACGCATAGCCCGTCAATAAGTTCAAAATATGATGTATTAACACAGCAGTTTTTTTCGTATTAGCAGCAAGGGAAACGTTTTTGATTTTGGGCACACAGCAACTCTTAAACAAGAACTTTATCCAGATTTATGTCTTATCACCATGATACTTTTGCTCTAGCTAGTTTAAGTGCAAAAGAAAATCAACATAATTGACAAAAACATGTCTAAAACTTGTCTTTCAATATTTTTAACTTGCTCATCATCAACTAGGTTTGCTGTTGCCAAGATTGAAATCTCAAAATCTCACAACTACGTTAAACTAACTTGCACCAATACCAGTTAATCGGTTCATGGCTTTCCATCCAACGTTTAATTAGATGGTTTCCTCGTTTGATTTTGTCTCCCAGGTGTACCTGCGTATCTACATTTTCTTCTACACTTCAAGACGAACGCTTGTTGCTTTTGTTTTTTCTCTTAAATGCAACGGGAAGCAGCGAAGGTAATTGAAACAGCGACAGAAAGCGTTTTATGCAACAGCTGATCAATGTACAGTAGCATGTATTTGGAGAAAATGGATCGGATTTGGTTAATTCAACTAACGACTTCGATTTTTGTTTATGTGCTGCAGGATTCCGCTTTTCATAGCACACCTTCTCTCGTCACTACTTTTAGCGTGACGTTCATGGAAACCTGATCTGGCAGCCCGTAGCTGTGCTGCTTGACTTGACATTTCAATGAAAAGGAAGCGTTGCGTATGGCGAAAAGGTAATTGCTGTTGAATCTTCTTCGTTTTCAACTGTTCATGAATCAGTTTATTTCGCCTACCTATCCTTCAGGATCCGATAACAAGATATCCAACATCCTGATATATGTGGCAGCCTGCTTCAGAATTTCAAGTGTTGCTGGTGGGTATTTGCTGAACATATGAAATGGAATGTGACTACGCAGGTCCTGCAAAGCTTTTTTGATTTCATGGCGATTGCGCTTGTCTCTTTCCACGGGATTAAGCCAAAGTCCCTGCGGAGCACCACGGCCAGTGTGGCACAGACTTTGACAAGGATGCACATTGGTGCACGAGCCGTTCTGCGCCTCTTGCGCGCTCGACGTACTGCTTAAGTCAGGTGGATGAAGTACTCTAGGTGGAGTTGCAAGAAAGGCAGTTTTCAACCACCTGCAGAAAACCTCAGAGTTTGCTCTGACGACATAAAAGGCATTTTCAAGTTCACGGTTGATTGATTTTCTTTCGGCCAGTTCGTAGCTGCAAGAATTGTCATCATACTTGAAAGCATATGCAGTTTCTGCAGCTTCACTGGCTTGTTGAAACCACGCAGTGTCGCTGCTAACTGGTGTTTCCGACAGCGGCCCTACCTTTGTTTGTTTGAGCAAAACAACTGACGGCTTTTTTCGAAACGCTGGGCTGGCGTTGGCGCTTCGTCTGACGTTGTCTGAGCAGCTTTCTTCCTCTCCCGGTAAGTCACGTGATCGCGAGCTGGTGCTAAAATCGTTGACCTGTAACGGAATGCCACCCTTTTAACTCTGCCTTGTACGGATTTAAATGACATGCTTGTGAAAAGCAAAAGCTTGCTGTGGTTTTGCTTCATTTTTATCGATTCATATCATAAGATTTGCTAAGTGTACTTTTGTTGAGCTTCACAGTTGCGCTACGTTGTATCCCTTTGTCGCCAGGGCTGATTCTGATGCTCCCACTAAGTTTAACAGGAGACATCAGCATGCATTGATGCATGGAAAGTATGCCCGGTCATTGCTCAACTATGCATCGAATAGCTTAGCTTTATTAGCACGATTCAGTCTGGATGGAAGAGTCGCCTTACTGCATTCTTTCAAACCTCACCACCATTGACTTCATCGCTTATCGATATCGGCTTCGGTGCAAATTTGAGAGACAAAACTTCGCAACTTGCGAGGAAAAATTTTTATTTAAAATTTTTTATTTAAATTTTTATTTAAAATTTTTATTTATCTGGCGCGGCCTGACAAATATTTAGTACAGATAATTTAACACAAGGAACTGAAGATTTTACTGATCACTCAGGAAATTAAGGATTATTAAAACATCTTTAAAATCGCAAAACCTTTGAAAGAAAGCAAGTTGTTGCAGAAAAATATTTTTCATTCTGGAAAGTGACTACTAAAGGACGTTTGAAATTAAAAAAGAAAGAGGATATACAAGTGTTCCATATTCCTTTATTGTTTTGATGCCCACTTTTTTGCCGAGTTTTCTTGCCCGTATTTGTTACTTGATACTAATCTAGATTGTTTAAACAATAAAAAAACAAAAATGTGTTCTCGTTGCTCTCAGTAATGAAGGGAATTAAATTCGGAGACAGAATAGGCAATACTGACTTTCATGACATAACACTATTGTTGTTTACAAGCAAAGTGACAAAAAATAATTGACAAACTACCCGGAATTTGTAAGAAGATTGTTTGTATAGCTGTTATTTTTATCTGAAAACGTTCCACCTGCAAACGGATTATCTCACAAGAATCCGTGAGCGCTACTTAGAGTTTTTCTCAGCCTGAAGCTCACGTTGGCGAGAAGTTAAAGATCGACTGCAATTGATTTTGAAAACCTTGCTTGCGAAACAGTTTTTGCGTTCAAAGCAAAAATGTTGTTTGGTGCATGACATTGTTCATGAATACAGACTATATCGTGAACATGAAAAAACACAATGTCCCACTACACTCTGCGAGTGAACAGAACTCTGCAAAAGTGGAGAAAGGAAAATTTTAAAGCAGAGGTAATTTACAGTAAAATAGAATTACATAAAGCGCAGTTCAAAATGTTGGCTTAGGCTTTGGGGAAAAGATTTTTTATGTATCTTCAACAAGTGCACAACCCTTTAAGTCCCACGTGCGCCACCTTTTTTGCAGAACTTTGCAACGCCATAGCTCGTCAGCCGATTGAGATAGAGAGCTGTTCAAACCATCTACGGATTCGGCAAGTCTTCTAGTTGAGATTCAAAAAACATTTTTTTGTTTTGGGTTTGGAATTCTCTGTGGATGACTTCATAATGGGGGAATGTTTTCGCGTCTTTTTGGCTGAGGTTACCTCGCCCTGGGCGTCAACACAATAAGCCATTTTTTGGCTCAAGGCTCTTTTAGAATCTAGGCTATTCTATAATCCGCGTTTTTAGAGCCCTTGACTGGCTTGCTACCATATCTGGAGCCAAAATTATGGCTCAAAAGCCAAAAATTGTGTAAAAATTCAAGTCACACAAAAGGTAAAATGTCTTGTAGCTTAGGATAAAAAATTTTTTCAAGTTTTGGATGTCGCGTTTTTTGTTTATGTTTTCATAATGGGGGGATGTTTCTGCATACTTGTTTACATTTGGATGACGTCATCACCCCTGGGAGCCGACCAATCGAACCGCTTTCGTGGCTCAAACTTTTACTGGATTCGAGGCTACAATACGAGTCTTTAGACTTAGAGGGTTTTATCGACTTTGTAGCGTTTCTGGTTCAAAAGTTATGGCAGAATAACCGAATATTAATTAGAGAAATCCCCTAGGGCAGTGTGGTCCGTCTACAGGCCCGCGGGCCATGTGTGGCCCGCGGACAGAATTTTTATGGTCCGCAGCTTTCTCAATATTGATTGCTGTGTGTGTGTTGCAGTAGGCAATTTGATTAGAACATGCATAACACCTGTTAATAATAAGATACAATATCAACGGCGTTTAGACTAGCTTGACTGTAGAGAGCTTCTAGAAATTAGTCAGCCAAAATAAGTTTCCTAAACTGAAAGATTTCACACTAAATATGCACTCGACGTTTAGAAGCAAATACGTGAGCGAGAGTAAATTTTCTACGATGAAGCAAGTCAAATCTAAAACAAATCGAATGGCAGACGAAACACCCAACCATAGTCTCCGACTTGCTACTACTAACATGTTGTTGTTGTTGAAGGAACGACAGTGTCAGAGAAGCCTCAATCACAGGCATCGCATGGATAGAAATTTGTAATAAATTGTTTGTTGCTATTGCGTAATAATTCAAATGACTTGCTAACTTCATTAACTGGTTTTCCCTTTTCAATTTAAAATCTTGTGAATCTGTTGTTTTATACACCATTATGATTAGAAGTGGCCCGCGAGTTGTCACGTTTTTGTAAAATAGCCCGTAGGTGAAACTTAGTTGGACCACGCTGCCCTAAGAATTTCTAAAAAATTGGGTTTTTTCTGGCAATAACTTTGGCACCAGAAACGCTAGAAAGTCGATCAACGGCTCTAAAGACTCGTATTATAGCCTAGAATCCAATAAAACTTTGAGCCACGAAATTGGCTCATTCGATGCCGATGACGTCATCAAAACTGAAAAAACACCCCCAATCATGACGTCATTGACCAAAACCCCAAACGCAAAACTTGAAAGTTTTTTTAATTCTAAACTGGGTTTTTGAGTCATAACTTTGACTCCAGATATGCTAGAAAGCCAACCAAGGGCTCTAAACACGCGGATTATAGCCTAGTTTCCAAAAAAAATTGAGGCTGGATCGTTGGGTTGCAGCCAAGGGCCAGGTATACTGGCCAAAAGGCAAAAACATGTCCCCATTGTGACGTCGCCCACAGAGAACCCCAAACCCAAAACAAAAATTTTTTTGAAGTTCAACTAGAAGACCTGCCGAATCGGAAGATGGTTTGAACAGCTCTCTATCTCAATCGGCTTGCGAGTTATGACGTTGCAAAGTTCTGCAAAAAAGTGGCGCATGCAGGGCTTAAAGGCTTGTGTCTGGTTTCTATTCTTTGGGACAAATCGTCATCATTGAATGTTTATAATTAGTGTCACAGACACCAAGATAATTCCCATCAAGTGTTTTTAAAACCAAGTGCCTTTCACACAACTTGCTTTCTCAATTTTATTGATAGTTCGTCATCTTAAGCCTTACCGCGTTTTTCAGTTATTTCTTTTTTTTAAGTTCCCAGCAATAGTGCTAACAGGAAAATATTTTCGGGTGTATTTTTGCTTTAGGAAATGCAAGTTTTTGACAAAAGTTTACGTGGTAGTTGCACTACTTGTCTTCATTACATTCAGATTATCGCCTGAAATGATGAGGTAAGCTCAAATATTATAACAACCTGGTTGATATATCTTTTGCTACACAAAGGCAACAATGTGCACCTTTAGCATGAAGTTTTAGATACATAGTTAAAGCGGTTTGACCATTACACGTGTTCGATATTCAACGAGTCCAAAATGCGAAAGTTTGTCATTTTAACTAATGATGGTCAATTAATAAAATGAAGGTCAAAGTGAATGAGAAAGTATTTGAACTGAAACAAACAAGCAAAACAAATAAATACTGAAAGTTTCCGAGACATTTGCTAGAGTGTACGAGCATTCACCAAACCACTTTTAAATAATGCTTCTACTCTACACTTAGTAATCCAAATTACAATCTAACACTGCATCTTTGGTTCAGATCCGACACAGAATAGGCCTGGCCAGCACCACATTTGGTTAAATTTTACACTTAATGATATGTATTTTCTCTCATCACGTAAATCAGCTGGAACCTTACTCGTCCTCAGCTAACCGGTTTTCATGCCAGTATGTAAAGTTATAAATTACGCGCAGTATTCGTAGCCAAACCACTAGATCTTCTGCATAAACACCTATTTCACATAGCATCGTCGGGCGTGTATCAAGTGGTTCATTTTGAATTTCGCCCTATTGTTTAAATATGCCAACCTTAGCTCGTGCAACTTTTTATTACAGTTGACATACTTTTTAAATAAGTCAACTGTAAATCCTGCACATTTGCTCAAAGTTAACTATAGATTGCACACGTTATTCTGCTGTTGAAGCCAGTCAGAGCGTACAGCCTGTTTGGTGCCATTCTGATTATAAGCTTCCGTTTTAACCAAACTAACATCTATAAAAACATTTGTTATCACATTAAAAGTAAAAATAAACCTAAAACAAACCTTGCGATTCTGATCCATTTTCTTCTACCCTGCTTCTGTGTACTTTGCAAACAACTGATGGGGCCGCAAATCTTTTGATTTATTTATAACTTAGAAGCATTGGTGGACTTCTTCTTGTTTCGCACTTCGCTCCGCGTTGAGACATGGGAAATAAAATGTGCGAAAGACTAATTAGCACCTCAAAAACTTTCCACCGTTTCTGTCGATGTTTGCGCCCACAAACATTCTGCGTCTCACCCTTTGCCGTACGTATAGCAAAATGTAGCTATCTTTTGTTTCATTACTATGTTTTTCTTGTAATTGTTTTTAAAAAAGACTGATATTGTTTGACCTCAACATGGCCCAAAGCGTCATCACGTTTGCAGAGACACGAATATGTTCGTGACACAAGCTTCTGAGCATTTGGTTCTTCAGAGGTTGTAGAACCTCAGCGTACACTTTCGTTTCCAAGTTAATGCAAAATTTCACCACGTTGTTGTTACAACATTCAGACCAGCAATTTTTTGACATTAATACCTTTTACCAAACAAAGGAAACGAAATTGAAATCTATATATCTATAACATTTCCTAGTATATATCAGTGACACCTTTATGCATATCTTTCTGAAAAAAGATAAAGAGATGAAAAACAATGAACCATAGATCTGCAGTTAGGTTTTGCAGAAATAAATCAAAAACGTGATGCTTTTTTCACAGTTGCAGTATGTTTTCGTATGCTGCGCTTTATTTATTTGAAGGCAATAGCAAATAAAAACGTTTTGTTCCATAACGCCTGTTTTGTTTATTTTGGGTCGATAAGCGTCTTCCTTGCGTAAACACTGCGCAAAAAAGTGTAGTTGTCATGAAGTAAATTAAAAAATTATCCTTGAAATAGTTTGAGAAATACGGTTCAGGTGATAGGTGATTTTCTTACTTTTATGTGTCGGTAAAACCGCCAACGATAATATTCGGTTCTCAGCGATAACACGCGTAAAGACATTGATTTTCCGAAGCTCCCGAAACAGGATGAAAGTTATGCATGCAAAAATTATCAGCTACACTACGCGAAAACCAATGATTAATAAATTCAAATTTGACTTTTCGAAAGATAGCTACTGTTCTGCACTGTCAGCAAAAATCCTGCCCGCATTTTGCCAACAGCAGAAGATTAAAGACGAAAAAACTCCATCCAGAGATCATATTTGGTGCCTGTCGGTAGCGTAATCAGTCAGACCGCAGTGCAAGTTCTGAAGCCCCCCGTTGTGGTCAATCTTACTTAATCAACGGGAGGCTTCGCACCTGTCTTTTTATGTGAAGTCAACTACGAGTTTGTTCTTTTTCATAGTTTGAGCAAGTTCTTATCCACTGTTGGGCCGCGCTAGATCTCGGGGCAAATATTGAGCAGCCATTCGATTGTCTCCTCTTCCAGCACGGTCAGGCCATGCGCGCCATGGGGATTTCGATATTCACACAAACGGCGGAATAAGCTAGCTGGCTGTAATACTTCTAAACGCGTTTGCAGTGTCTTTTATTTTTAAAACGCACGGAACTTTCATTGAAGCTCACTCAGATAAACACATGCGCTATTCCAGTTTCGTTTTTGCAAATCAGATCTTTTAACACTTTGTTGCCCAACATTAAACGAAAAGCAATCTTAGTTCGACTTCGGAAGGAGACCGGCCAAGAAGATTTTGCTGAAATTGGCTCATTACAGAAATTTGTTTCCACTGCGTGCGTTTTACATTCTACTTGTGAGCGCATATCTGGTTCGTATATATTTGTCAATCATCCCGTCTCCCCAAAGCAGTGGCGTAACGAGGGGGACAAGGGGGGCGCGATTTCCAGGGCACCGCATCATTATGGAGGCGTCGAATGACTGTGGAGGGCTCCGAAAAGTCCAAACAACGTCACAAGTACTTTTTCAATACAGTACATTTGCTTTAGAAAGACCTCAGGTTCGAACATGTGGGCGCCAAACTTGCTTTTTGCCCAGGGCGCCATCTAACTTCGTTACGCCCCTGCCCCAAAGTATGTCATAGAGCTTTATTTTCTTTTATATCCCAGTCATTCAAATCTATGTATCACCGATCGGGAGAGGTACGCATCTCAAAGTTAAGATTTCCAATCGAAAGTGCTCTAAGAATGGATTTTGTCTACGTAGTTGCAACAAGTTCTTTTGAAGATTGAATTTACAATAAGCCTTCATGATTAAATCATTTATGAAACTTTAGAAAGGTTTTCAAGATGAATGGGGATCAATCGGTTTTTACACAAGATTGAATGATGAAGCTTAAAGTCACTTTCATTGCACTCCAAGGCTAGTCGACAAGGAGGTGTCTAACATACAGAAGACCCAAAACCTGACGGATATAGCATATCTGTCCATTTCAATCCAGAGGAGCTTGCTACCGCCCTCAACCACCTAAAGTCAGGAAAATCTCCGGGATTGGATTCTATTTTTCAGGAGTTTATACTCGACGCCGGATCAGCTCTCAAATCCTGGTTATGCGATTTCTTCACTTCGTGCACGTGACAACTCGAAATTTCCAGGATTTGAAGAAGAGCACTAGTAATTGCGATCTCTAATCCAAATAAGCCATTGGAGGATGCAAAGAATTATCGCTCTACATCCCTACTGTGTGTCTTCAAGATTCTCGCGAGACTCGTCGACGCTCGTGGCGAACCAATCATTGATCCAGTACCCCACGGTAACAGATGAATACTTCCAGACTTGGAAGCTAAAGCTCATCACTGCAAAAATGGTGTCGGAAATCTTCCATCTCAACAACAAAGAAGCTAAACGTGAGTTGAAAGTCAAGTACAACGACGAAACCCATCCCAAATACCTCGGAGTAACGCTGGTCTGGTCGCTCACGCATCACCGACTCCTCGAATCATTTCGTAAATGACTGACATCACGCGTGGCACTCTTGTGGCGGCTTGCTGGTGTAGTAGTCCCGGTCTGGGAACCAATGTAGGGTTTTCCTTTTAGTGTAGGAACCCAATGTTGAGGTTTGGGGTGTTGCCCAGCGTAGACGTTGCTTGCGAGGAATGCTGTCGTTGCATG
>JGI24159J19872_10012728_pt1 | contig 10964 bp, 6 predicted proteins | sample Ectturendosymbi4_FD_19872 | JGI IMG/M metagenome (IMG submission 19872)
CTGGAAATTCATTGACGCCCCCCCCCCGGTTAAGAACCACTGGTGTATAGTATCAATGATCCCGTAACATTTTGTGCCGTATCAGTGGTTCTGAAAGTGGCCGGAATCGCCCTTTGGGGTTGATTTTGAGGGACAAGGGGCGAAAAAAACAAAGGGGGCAATAGGGGTGGAAAACGACACAAAGGGGCGAAAACACTCAACCGCTCACATTAATCAATCATTGCGTTAACCTCAGTAGCCTACTATAATGCAGTCCCCCCGCCACGGGGGGCTTTGGTGGGTTTAGCCCCCCCCAAACAATGCACCAAGCTCCCCCAAGTTGAAATATGAAACACTATAAATCAGTGGAGTTTTGTCAATTATTACAATGACAAGCCCCCCTGCAGGAGCGTAACGAGGGGGAGGAAAGGGGGGCACAATACCCCGTGCGCCGAGTCACTACGGGGGAGTCGAATCACTGCGTGGGGCGCCGAAAAATTCCAACAATGTCACCAGTACTTTCTTCAATACAGTACATTTGCTTCCGAAAGACCTCATTTTCGAACACGGTGGCGCCAAACTTGCTTCTTGCCCCGGGCGCCAATTAACCTCGTTACGCTCCTGCCCCCTGCACTCACGTAAAGCTCCCCTGTTGAAGACTTTGGGTGACAGTTCTGCTATTATGACTAATTACTTTCTTGAAAATTTTAATTTAATGTGATAATTGTTGGAGGTTGTTGCTCAAGCAATTTAATCGTTAAATTTTTACTCTGGTTCATCTATGTGCCCGGCTACAGTGTGGATTGTTTTAACAAGAACTCTGAACGTATTATTAGCGTCGTAATACAATTGCTTGGTTCAGCTATTATACCGTAACAGATTGGATTGTTGTGCTATAAATGGTACCGCTACCGCCAAAAAATACTNCATGTGTTTGCTTTATCAGGCTTGGAAGNCGAAAACGAAAACGGGAGTGAAAAGGGGGCGATGTAACAAAAACGTTTGAGAAATTCTGGTCTAGCTACAGGTAGCCCAGCCGAACTGTGACCTTTTGTTTCATCATAAAGGGTAAAGTACGGTGGAAACGCACTTTCGTTTTTATGGCTACTGTCGTTGTGATACATAATAAACATATGAAACTAGTCAAGCCATTTACACCGCATGTTATTGCGTGTCCCGGTTTCGTTCTACAAAAGAACAGAAAAAGAGATGACAGTGTTCAGCTAGCGCGATGCCGTGATGTGTAATGCCTTCAGGAGATAAAAAGTGCAAAGTTCCTAAGGACGCAAAGCGCAAGGATCTGGCAGTTTTACCTAAAACCCTGCGACAAATTCGCCTTTTTTCCAGCAAAACTTTCTCAAGCAGTGGCGTTAACCAGAGCACCTGAAAATGTAGGTGGAAATCACAACATAATCTTCGAAGCACCTTTCACACTCAGCCTGGCTGGCCATACCGACGTGCTATTTTTCCGGTGTTTTTGATTGTATCTCTGGTTTCTGACTATTGTTCGGGTTAATGTTGTTTTCTTGCCGAGTCACGAGATATTGTTTCTTAGTAACAATACATCTTAGTGTTCATATCAAAATGTCCCTTCTCACAGCTAACTGTGTGTCCACTTGAGTAAGCACGTTCTCGACTATCGGAAAAAGCAAACGAGAACGTTGCGAATCAGCTTAAACGTAACTTTTACAAATGATGACGTCATGAAATACGTCATAAGGGCCCTACAGTGAAAATTGCCCCGGGCCCCCATACCCTTTAATCCGGCTCTGCATGGTTATATCTCTCTTTTTCTTTCGGTCCTCTGCGTCCTGAAGATGCGAAATATTTCATATCGTCGCCCTTCCATTTTTCGTTTACTAACAGACTGAAATCAACATTTGTGTTTTCTTTGACGGTTTTTGCAATTGTACAGTTGATCAAACCTTTCCAACTGTCTGACATTTCTTGCTCTGAGGACTGGCGACTGTAATCGTGCAACAACTATTCCTTGCATTCACTTTCATACCAGCTTTTCCTCTCGGGATGGTCACAAAGACAGCAGCAGTCCAAAGCAACTAAAAAAACTCGCCGTCAACAGCAATCTNNGATAGTTCTCCTGGCTCCATACTAAGANGGGACTAAGCCATGGTGGAGATGTGATCACTGCACCTGGTTTTTGGTCGACCTCTGGGCCGCTTTGCCGGGGATGTAGTCATCTTTTGAGAGCCTTTCTGGACACATGGCCGAACCAATTTAGCTGATATGTCTCGATTCGAAGCACAAGTAGCTCGGCATTCAGCGCTTAACAAATTTCACAGCTGCGCACACTTTGCTGCGGAATGTCACAGCGTGAATCCATTGCAAAGTCCTATATCACTGTCGCTTGTACTTGAGGGTCTGCGAAAACCATTTCACTTAAAATTTAATCGATGTGATTTTCACAAAAAACACCAGTGCTCAAAGCGCAACTGCAAGCATAAATGCTATTCCAACGCAAGGTCCAGCAGCTGAATCGCATTAAACCTCGATGAAACTTCCTTCTGCACTTTGATCGGAACGGACTGCATCAGCTTGCTTTCAATAACACGTCAAATCTTCCAGTTTGGAACTTTTCATCGTAGATTTATTTCGAGAACGACATAATTAAGTAAGCTCTATAAAAGCTTTGTGAAGGTCAATAAATCATACTGTCTTCGCGCACGAAACCTACCAGGTGTTATTGCGTAATTACGCGTTTCTGGTATTCTTATGTTCTGTTAATTTCGCCTGTTGTACGGACTATGTGTCTGAGTCTCAGACACTTGAGATAAAGGCGGAAATAAATAAATGAATATGAAACACCAAAAAACATTTGAGGCCGCTAGTTTGTTGATGATACATAAAATACGCATCACCACAGTTTAACAATTTAAAACATGCTGCCAAAACAATTATGCATAGGACACACGCTGTTATTTCATCACCAAGAATGCTACATTAACACATCCCTGAACAAAAATCAACTCAGCACCACCCCATGACCCTACTGTGATAAAAATGCGTTGAGTTTCAAAAAAACAAACATCCAAAGTTCACTGTCCGACGTCTGGACAACGACGTCATGAGTTTTGTGGCGTTGCATTTTTCTGAGTACGCAGAGCGGCATTCGAGGCAAGACCTTCGACCCTCTACTTCTTCACAGCGACATTCGTGACCTTTGTTCGTACAACGTGATCGGTGCAGGTTGAATTGCTTAAATGTGCTTTGCCGTTCTTATGAGCTACAGGCAGGAAAAGCAATGAACTATGTTTACTCAAACATATCAGCCTCTTCTCACTTTTTCCAATCTTGCATATATATTAAAATCAATATCAGCCTAAATAAAGGCGAATCCATCTCCTATCTTACCCACTGTATGGATTGCATGGTAGTGTGCTTAGAAAAAGTAGAACAAGTTTGACAAATCTGCTGAGTTTTTAAAGGAGTCAGAAATTCAACTGAAGCTATGCAAGGTCAGCTTTTGCCATGATTTTAAATGGAGCTATCAGTTGTATGTTATGCATCAGTCTTTCTCCGACATTAAATTTGTTACGAGTGACAACGAACTGCGAATCTACATTGTCTAAGTTTAAGTTTGGATTTCTAGAAAATGCACCAAATAAAGAAAAACCTTCGAAGGCAAACACGTGGAGACCAAACTCCCACCACAAATGCAAAAATAAATAGAACTAAATTTAGATTTTTTATGCATTACAAATAGTTGACCTGTGTTTTGAATTGACATATAGTGGAAGAACATTCAAGAAAGAGTGTTTTCTGTCTGCGCCCGATGAATTCAAAATTCGTGGGGAAAGTGACGCTGTCAAGGACAAATCAGCTGCCAGCGAGTTCATGTAAACCAAGACCCAGTGGTCGCAACAAGCCCCACGTTTTCGGAGCTAAAAAGATTGCTTTGTTTGTTAAACATGTTTTTATTGGTATTAAAACTATTTGCTTCACAGAAAATGTTCCCACGTCGTTCATATAACAGTTTAATTGATGTCTGCATTCTGTCGAGGTCTGTGCGGAATGACATGACTTAGATGAACGTTTCACTTCCAAAAATGAGGCAATTCTTGTTATGCGAAACACGGATTGAATTATTGAAAAGGCCCGTTTTTTTTCCAATGCCATGCCGTAAGCGTATTTGTGATTGATTATGTCATAACGTATTGTAATCGGTACATGTGCTTAATGCCGCACAATCCTCTTTTCTCTTTTTGTTAGGAACTAAGCAAAAGATGCCACCAGGAAAAACAGGAACTATGATATATCCGAAGACACCATAACAACAATTTCGCAACTGAATAACGCACAGACGAAAGGCTGTGGAGTCCCAACATTTTTTTATAGAAGAGGACAAAAACCATCTTTCACTAAGTCGACTCAGCCTGTTCAAATCCCAAATTGATTTACTAGGTAATCGATTTAACGTAACTGACGCATCTTCAACACTGTAAATTGCAAGCTAAAGCTTGCTGGTGAAATGATGAAAAATTAAAGCAAGATTTAGAGAAGCCGCAAGAACTGGTTTCAACACACGCAATTGCTATAAAACTGGCATCACCAACGGTTTTCTCAACCATCACGAAGAACTGACCCCCATTACGGAGCGGGAGCGGATAGCTGCATGCAACACGACGTTGAGTAAAGCGAACATTTTTTCGGAGCTTGTGGCTGGCACAGCTGATAACTGCTGGCTACAGCTTGTGAACCGTGAATAAAGTAGCCTGTTTCAATTTGTTAGCGTTTCTATTGCTCAACCACTTTTTTTAGTTTTTATTTTGTTTCAGCACATTTTAGACATTTCATGAAAGCTAAGTCAGCAACGATGTTTTCTCAGTGTTGTCAAGATTTCAAGGCGCATGGTGTGCTGTTGAAACTTCGCGGAATCTGCCTATCGTGGTCTGCTTTCATAACTTTGCGATGATTCGGACCTGCATACATCCACTCGTGACCTCAGTGCTGGATGTACTCGTGACCTCGGTGCTGGATGTTCAGGTAGGTTCACCCAGTGGCGTCCCTCATGTCCGGCGCCAGTCAAGCTTATGTTGAAACTTATTGTTTGCTGGGTGGTTTCTTCCTGAGTTCCAGTCAAAATCTGCAAACCATGGAAGGGTAATTATGCATTACGCAACTGCGTGGAACGATTCTGTGCACCCCTGCACTGGGTATCTCATTGTTGCTATAAATAAAGTGATGCTTTTTTGGGAAAGTCATGATCGAATTGTTAGGATGAATTGAACGCATATACAGGTACACGGTTTTGAGACTGCTCGTTCAGCAAACGCATTTCTAGAATATAACAACAGTAATTTTTTGAATATTTAGTGGAAAGTGTGAAATCATTGTCCATTCAAAAATCAAAAATTCTATTTTTCTTGCCTAGCATTTATAAATGGTATCCTGTGCAATGCAAAACAATCTTGATTTAAACTTTGAATAAAATATTCAAACGGACACCCAAACGTAATCAACTGACTTTTTAAAGTTTAAGCCCCCTTTTCGTAAACTTTTTTCCTATTGTACTTTTGCGACCGCTATTGTTGTGCAGTGGACTTACACAGTACAGGAGCGCACTCACAGTCGGACATCACTGAAAATGTCTTTTCTTTCCACTTGCAGTACGATTGTGTTAGCCACTGCAATATATTCCTCAGAATTTTGGTTTGTATCTGATTAGTGTCTTCGGGTCCCAGCAAAACGCTTTCAGATGTCAACGCTTAAAACCGCGAGGCTTTGGACGTTGTCAAGCAGCAAATAATTTTCCAGCTTGACAAAAAGTCAACGAGTTGACTCTTTAATTACCGCAGTCGCCACGTTTTGCAAAAATTTCCACCAACATAACTCATCAGGCGATTGAGCTAGAGAGCTGTTAAAATCCTCCATGCGAAAGGTCTTGTAGTTTGAATTTTAAAAACATTTAAAAATTATTGAATTTCAGGTTTTTCTGAGTGACGTCAAAATTAGGATAGGTGTTAGGTCATTTTGTCCCAGGTTACCAAGCCCTGGGCCCCAAAACCAAGTCCCAATTTTATGACTCAATTTTCAAATTAAAAACTCTAGGCGATAGTTGGAGTCTTTAGAGCTCACGATAGATTTTCTAGCGTTTGTGGTTCAAACGTTATGGCCTGAAAAAAACGAAATTATACAATCAATACCTTAGGAGTTTTAATTAATTCTTTGTTTATTTATTTTGCGGTTTTTATGTAATAACTTCCCAACTAAAAAAGCTAGAGGCCATTGAAGGCTCTAAAGGTGCTGATATTGGTCTATTTTTTTCCAAAAAAAACAAGAAATAACCTCTTGGAGCGCAGGGTTCGATGACGTGGGCCAAAAAAGCCTAAACCTCCCCCTATTGTGACCTAACCCACAGGAAAGGTCAAATCCAAATCTTTCCTATTATTTGTAATGCAAAGTACAAGACATTCGGCAAATTTAAGGGCTGGAACAGCTCTCTAGCGCACTCGGCTAGTGAGTTAGAGCTCGTCCAATCTAGGCAAGGTAGTACAAGACGTCTAACCGAAAAAAGAAGCTTTAGATTGTGTGAATGTGGGGGAGGTAATAGATATATTGCAAAGTTTGTGCATCCATATAACAAAAACGTGTGTTCTTGTGGCAAACAGTGTCGAAAAGTTAAATAAGCCAAAAATGCATTGACACATTTCAACAATTTGAAAGGAAACTGTTCATTGAAGAGAAATGCATTCCTCTGTTTTTTTGTGAGTTGTTTGAAGTAACAGTAAGCGTTTCTTCTCAGAGATAGCCTTGTAATAAATCCAAAAATCCAGCCGGAAATTTGATTTATATGTTGATATACTTTACAAAATGAAGGTTTCGTGCATCGCATGTCATATTTGTGTTAGCTTTACCGCGTTGGACAATAAACGTCAAGATGTGGCATCACAAATATCGTACTGCCGAATCTATGAGAAAAACAACTCAAGGCCAAACCCACAAACACCTGAAGTTAAATGTTCAAAATACAGTATTTTACCTAATTCAAATACAGAAAATGAAATACTGTGGCATGTAGCTTATTTATTGATTTTCACTTTGTCTCACATTTTTACTGGGTTAAATATTTTCCACAAATCTTGCTTTTTCATGAGATTCTCTACAGACGGAAGTAAAATATGTCCGATGAAGTGTATCACACATCAGTAATCGGACAGGCAGCAGATGTATCATTTTTTAGCTTTTGCATCCAAACCGCAAATCTACAAATGTAGCCTAAATTACAGGGGATCGTAAGCAAAGGGGCATGGGCGTCGGAAGAATTTTTTCCAAGGGGGGGGCAGTAAGGGATTTTCCCAAAATGTTTTGCAGGGGCGGGGCCAAAAATGGTGAAATTTGGTTTTTACCCCCCGAAATAAAAAAAACAACCATTTTGCTAATAATTTCAAAATTCAGGGGGGCCAAGGCCACCCAGCCCCCCCTTTCGACGCCCACGCAAAGGGGTATTTCATATTTCCTTTTCAGACGCAATCGGTAAGATATTGCTTCAGTGAGTCACAAAGCAGTCAGCAACTGACTTGCTACTTATATTGTTGAAATGAAATGCCGAAATTTTGCAAAATATAACGTTTTAAGTGGAGTTTAGCAACGCCAAAATTTTACAACTTAGCATTTCTGCCGGAAATTTAGTTTTGAATAGTTAATGAAGCCACTGGTTATGTTTTATGCATTCCAACCTGAATTCGTATGTTTGAAAATGTTAACCACTCAATCTGTCTCATCGTGTCTTGAATGCTCGTGTCACAAATATTCAAATCAGAAACAGCTGAAGTGAGTGTGACACTCCATTGCAAAATGTGAATTAGGGCATCAGTTGAAACAACTGTTCAGTTTTTGCCACTCTTCCTAATGCATCTAACACAAGCAATACCGAAAAGGTCGAACTTTCTTTGTCACAATTACACCTGTTTCGAAAATGGTTTGCTCTTACCTCTGCTATGCTTTCTTGTAACGTATTACTTCAACTGTTTCTCCCCAAGGTGCGATGACTGTTTTTGTCGTGTCATGTTGCAACCCCTCTCCAGTTCAAAGTCCACCTTGCAAACCTCTTTGCAAAATAATTTTTTCTAATTTTTCATTTTAAAATTGTTTTCATATTGACGAAGATGTTTGCCATATGGCCCATTTAAAAATTGTTTCGACAACAAGTTATGCTTGATAAATTTTAACAGAAAAAGAGAATGTATCTATTGTCATATTAGATCTTCTACTTCCACACTTGCTTACCCATAAACGAGCATTTTATTGCCCCACGCAACAAACAAACACTGCTCTCTTTTGCAAAGGGGTAAAAACATTTTCGGAAACGTATGCTGGACGTATGTTTCGGCTTCGCTATGTTGGCTGTGCATGTCTTCAAGGTTTGAGCGTTTTAAGGTGACCTGCTTCCATTGTATGAAACTTTTCGCCACTGCATCATTGCCTGACCTTACATAAAAATACCTGTTTTATGCGTTGGTTGCGGTCTCTTTTCTTGCAAAAATTGAAAAGAAGATTATAAGATTTGAAAGTAGTCTTGCAGAGAGCACAAGTACATTTGATGACTTCAAGTAATAAAATACATTTGTAAAATCACACGACCTACTATTGAGATGAATATTTTCAATTTTGATTTGTTTATACATAGCCTACATTTTTCAGATGCACATGAATTTGTTCATTGTTTATGGTGGTTTGACAAACATATGTAGGCCACAAACGTTGTTTAAAACGTTTGGAATGCAAAGTGTAAATGATTACGCAATCTCAACTAGCCGTAGGATGTGCTGGTTGTGCTAAAGTACAGCAGTTAGCCTTCTTGATATGTTAAAATATGCAAGCTTTGAAACAACCTATTCAAACCTCAGTCCGCATGTTGAGGGATTATGTTGAAAATTCTGATTCAGCACTGCTGGTATACAGGGCTCATCTTGTTGCTGACTAACCGTGCAAAACATGATTGTAAAGCGTAAACGAACCGAGACAGTGATATAGCGTATGCCAAAGAATCTCCTTTATTGCTGTTGACGTACTGCATATTGTCATGCAGGAGACAATGTCTGACCTGTGGTGATCATGTCATCAACAACCTGCTTCTGTAGAGTACATAATTCTCTTCACATCCTGCTGCGCGGACTTTACTCTGCCGAAGAGCTTTTTGCAGAATGAGTTTATCTGTCACTCGCGCAGCGAAGTAGCTCTCCAAAAGTGCGCATTTGACCTTGCAGGGGATCTCCTGCAAGACAGCAAAAGGTAAACAACACTATGCTGAAAGCTTGCAAGAGCCGCGTAGGTACATTCGTTTGTATAAGTGTAATTCAACAGAATAGATTTCAAACAAGTCCGTTTCTTTCTCCATAGGCTAGGCAAGTCCTGCTGGCAACAACCGGTAAGCGCCACAGAGGTCGTCCATGGCCGCAGGGGGCATAGCCTAAAATAAGAAAATTTCACTGGGCGGCAATCACGAGAGTAGTTAAGAATTATATTTGGTTGGGAAATCTGCAGTCCTTCGATGATCACCAAAAGAGTTCACATGTTCGACCAACTGGGAGGAGGCAGATTACCAAAAGCACGATATTTAGATACTTCCATGACAATTTCCTACCTCCTGACAACATGTACAGACTCCGTACAGACCCGGTTTTCAAAAATAAAAAAATACCTTTTCCTTCAACTGCAGTTTATCACAAAAACTACACTGAAAATATAAGTCTCAATGAGCAATTTGAGCACTAACAAAGCTAATTTACTCTAATATCATACGATTTTTGATGAAAAGTAAGTAGGGTGTCGATCGTGTCATATATGCTTGATTTAGCAAAGGTGTCATGTAGTCCTGAACTGAATTACTCATTAAAATAAAATTACGGGCGTGAAGAACGTCTCCTTTTGTATACTGCTAACAAGACCGTAGAAGCATGCGCTGAGTGAGTTTCAGCTTTTTACGGGCAAAACGTCCTCTAACCATAACGTGGGGTCAGCGTGACCCGTCACCTCACACTAATATTATCGTCCGGTCTGCCAGACCTTAACTCGCTCCCCAGTGCAAATACTAGAAGAGCGTGGATGACCGCAATCGCACCTATTACTAGTCACACAAAAACATGAAGCTACGGAAGAGTTCAAAGCGCGCCGACTTCCGCTTCTGTAGTTTCACGTGAATGACCTCATTTGACCTGGTTCTGGCAGACCCACGATAGTATTCCAGGGTTCATCACAAAACATATGCAGAATGAATGCTACTGTTGTCAAACAGTGTCTATGGCTCGTTTCATCACAAGAAGACGTGCAAACTTAATTCCTTTTTAGTCAACGTTTAAGCTTCAAGTCATATGAAATGTATGTCACCGTCAGATTTTTGAAACTATACAAAAATATAAATCCACGACGCTCAGTAAAGGCTGCAACTAATGCTGGAGACAAGGGTAAGTTATACAGGATTTGTAGCATGCCAGAGATATCAGACAGGAAGTTTTGCGATAGTCTTGAAATGAAGTTTACATAACCATTAGGTGGGATAGGCCTACAGCAAGTTGGTGCGCCAGAAACAGTTGTTTAAAGCGTTACTCCGTGTTTGTACTTGGGGTTAGTGACTACAAGCGCTTAGATACAAGTTTGTACAGGGTGACACAAAAAAAACGGTCATCACCAAAATCGAATAACTTTCAAAATTGTATTTAGATTGACACAATACTTCAGCTACATTAGGTCAAGCCTGTGTAGCAGACATTTCCAAAGTTTCAAGTCTCTACTACAAAAACTCTTTGTTTCACTGGCGCTAAAAATGTGCTCCAATTGAGCTCCCCGGCGCTGCAGGCACATTTGGATCCGGCGGGCAAACTTCTCGATGCCCCTCCCGCATTCCTCCCTTGGGATCCCTCTTATTGGTGCTGTGATTGCTGCCTTCAGGTCAGGGATAGTCTGGGGGTTGTTGCCATACACCCTGTCCTTAAGGTATCCCCACATATAAAAATCTGGGGGGTTCAAGT
>JGI24159J19872_10012729_pt1 | contig 10963 bp, 6 predicted proteins | sample Ectturendosymbi4_FD_19872 | JGI IMG/M metagenome (IMG submission 19872)
ATTTTTGCTTAGCAATGTGTGCAGTATTTTCGACGTTTTACGAATAGAATGTTGGTCTTGCCACAACGTGCACAAATCAAATCTGCAAAACAGATGAAATTTTTGTCTAAGCAGACACAAAATAGATGGAAATTTGTAATTGCAACTGTAAGGGGGGGTTAAATGCTTGTGACTAAATGGGACAATGATGGGGGTAGACTTTTGCCCAAAATATTGCGACGTCATTTATGGACGGCCTCTTTCACAACAAAAATGCCTCATTTCTTTTCCATTAATTCAGTCCAAATCCGGCCCGGATCCTAAATTTTGAAGTGATTATAGTCCGGGTCCAATCCTGAATCAACAAAATTTGTTATAGTCCGGTTCCAGTCTGATTCATGTGCAGTCTAATGCTCATCTCTGGTAGGGGGGCAATAGGGAAGTGTTCCCCACAAATATTTCAAATATTACTTTCCTACGTTTAGTGGCTGGGCTGCCTACATCAGAGATGTGCATTGCACGGGACTTGGAGTGGACTGGATCCGGACTATGCCGAATTTTGTTGAATCTGGATTGGTTCCGGGCTGCAAATTGCTTCATGAATTTAGGAACCGGACCGGATTTGGACTGAGTTAATGGAAAAGAATCGCGTGATATTTGTTATTAAATAGCTGTATTTTGTTAATTTTTTGGACTTTATTTGGACTTGGACTTTTAATTTCAAAGAAAGTTTGGACTGTGGTTGGACCTGGACTGAGTTTTGAAAAAACAGGACTGGATCTGGATCGCAAAATATGACAGTCCGCTCATCTCTGGCCTACACCAGGGATCGGGAACCTATGGCTCGCGAGAGCCGGATGTCAGTGATCTAGTCGAGACCGTAACCTTCGATACCGAGACCGAGACCTGGTTAAAATTTCGAGACGAGACCGAGACTTCATCAAAAATTCCGAGACCGAGCATCGAGACGTGAAGTTCGAGACCGAGACTCGAGACTTCCAAATTTGTGGATTTTGCCGAAATAAAAAAAAAATGTCGCCATCGCTTTTGACATAGGTCAACATTTTTTTTCAAATTTTTGGCATTTTTCCGACGTGTTTTGGTTGTTTCGTACCTGAAAATACAAGAAAAAAAAATCGTTGGTACACGAAAAGCGGAAGTGCTAAATAGCCTTTTTATTAAAATCACGGCCAACGAGAACGATACAAATGACATATTGTAAACGTTTCGATAACTCTGTTATCATCACCAGTGCATTGCAAATTGAACTGCAGTGATCATGCTGCAGGTTCTTGTTGGTCACACAAAAGCAGACATGATCACTATCCGGTTTGCCGGTTGGATATCTGCTAGGATAGTAAGTTTGCAACCGGATAAGGATACTCAAAAATTGCTTTCAAACGGGAAGCGGATACGGATCCGGATATCCGAAAAGCTTTTATCGATATTTCGAGGATTCAGACTTTTGGAAAAAGATGCACAATGTATAATGATTCATTCATTATCTTCAGAAGCATCTTTTCAGCCTTCTGTGCCATGGCTCCAAGTCTGTCTATGGTGTATAATCTCTGTACCGTAGTGCAATGGCCAAGTTTGTTAGCGTGAGGCTGTTCCTGGTGTGGCAAGATAGGGCTCTTTCACTATACATTAAGGACGTTGTTTGCTACGTACCGGGACTAAGGCTAGCTAGTGTAGGCCTACTGTGATCTCTGTGATCTATAGTCTAGACTAGCTAGAGCACTCTAGCGCTTTTGATGTGGTCTGTAGTCTACATCAGGCCTTGCAGTCTTCATGCCTATTGTACGTGAGCCTGCATTGACTGGTTGTTGGATGATACCAGGACGGATAGCGTTTTTCTTTCTTAAAATATGAGATATGCGAAATTGTTTTTTGTGACACTGATTTGTTAGACCGAAATTTTAGTTAGTCATTTCAATATAAATGAGTCAAATGACATATATTAAGCCAGTGTAGGCGATTATTTTGAATGTTGGTTTGGTTTGTAGACTAGCATTGCTATGTAGTCCGATTCGGTAAAGTGCAACAATGGGTAGGATTAATAAATGAAATTATGAATATGAACTCATGGATGGTGTTAAAATCTAACCGTTGTTACCAAAGAAATGGCTAATGAAAAGCTTGGTGTCGCAACAGAACCGTCACCAGGAAGTCTTCTATACATTTAGGGAGGCTTTAGATTTGTGCAGTGGGGCTTGACATTCTAAAATTTAATTTAATTTATTTGTTTATGACCAGACACGAAGTCCATAGTATGAACACACACACTGCAGAACGCAGGTCGATAAAAACAGACAAAACAGAACGTAGTACAAGGCATTGGAGCCGGCGGAATCACAGTGTTACAGTCACTTTTTGCAACTGCATTGAAGACAGAACCATAGGGTTACAGACACATTCTTTGTTAACACTAATGTTAACTAACCCGTAACACTTGTTACAACCAGTGGCGATTCTAAGGGGGGGCCTGGGGGTGCCATGCCCCCCATATTTTTGCTTGGCCCCCTGTTTGGCCACCCCAGTTTTTTTCTTAATTTACCGTTCAAGTTCATTTGGTTGACATAGGTCCTATACATATACAGTAGATAGCTTTGTTGGCCCCCCTACTTTTTCCTTGGCCCCGCAGTGCCCCCCCCCACTTTTTTAATTCTAGAATCGCCACTGGTTACAACACTACTGCGGAGTAGGGTAAATTTGAATAAACATCACTGTTTTATAGTGCTTCATATTTCAATTTGGTGGGGAGCTTGAAGCTTTGTTTCGGAGGGGCTAAGCCCACCAAAGCTACCTCGTGGTGATGGGACTGTAGCAAAACTTCAGCTTGCTTTTTAAAACTCAGTCCAAGTCCAATCACAGTCCACATTTTTTTCAACTTTAAGGTCCAAGTCCAAAAGCTTTAAAAATTTTGACCTTTTCACAACAAAAATGCCACATTTCTTTTCCATTAAACTCAGTCCAAATCCGGTCCGGATCCTGAATTTTGGAGAGATTTACAGAAGAGATTTCGTGGCTGTTGCTGCATACATCCAATATTGTATTTAAAATATGTTGTCCTCCTTGTGGTTTTTGGTGCCCCCCGCTGCGAAATCCTAGCAACGGGTCTGAAAAAAACAAAATATTTATGTTACGAACAAAAAAATATGAGTGTGCTTATTTGATTTATAACTATAATCGAATACTGATTTAATTGTAGTTCCTCTTTGTAATTTTCTTCTGCAACGCAAACATAAACATTTGGAAGACCTTTTTTGTTGCTCAAGGCGTTTTTCATAACGTTGGTAACATACAGTACTCCGTTGATGATATCTCCCAAATAATTGTAGGAGTACGTTTGTTATTACACTAGGAAATTTTGTGCAATCTTGAACTGTAGCGGGATCTAAAATCCCACAAACTATATTCCTAAAGCCTTCTTCCTCTAATTTAAAATTTAATTTTTAATTTGTATGCATAAGGAAACATCGAAATTTAAACAATCAGTCCTAACCCTTGTTTCGCCTGTTTCTTCAGTTGGCATTACAGACAATAAAATTATATATGTAACCCCGACGATGATCTTATATGAGGACATGAAACCGATTGTGCACGTTCCGCTTGATCCGATATGCGTGGTTTCTCACTTGATGTGCGCATGCAAACACTGTAATATAAAGTTATCTTTATATTATTGAACACATTGAAGTTGCTGATGAATTTTTCACTTCAAAATACACAGATTTCACGAGATTTTTAACAATTAAACCTATACACCCAGGTCAACTACAGAAGCAGATCTGGGTGAAAAAACCTCGCAGAGGGAGCTCTGTATGGTCACGTGCGGAAAACGCCTACTTCCGTAACTCGAAGTGAACATTTGAGGATTTAATGCCGTGTTATTGTAACGCAACAAAGACCCACAGTAGAACAATCCGCTCGCTAGTTTCGCAACTTTCCTCTACAGTCAAAGGAGCGGACAAGAGCGAACTGAAATCTCATCATTGCATGTTTGAACAAATTAAGTTAGTTAACCACATACAAACTGCCGTACAGGATCACCACAATTGTCTTTGAAGTGTAGGCTGCCACATCGTACCGGGGTTTTACGGAAGGCCGCTCAGTCTTTAGTCCGCCCATGGGCGCTAATTTTAGAAGGGCGTTTATATTGTGCTAAGATTTCAGTTGAATACTATTTGCACCTGTTCCCTTACATGGTACGTCCAACGTTATACAGAGTTTGAAAACTATTTAGATATTTGTGTGTGAAGGGTTTGTGGACAGTGACATATATAGCAACCTGGTTTGTAAGCTGACAGAACACTTGGCATCACTTGAGTAGACGCTATACGCTATAACCTTGACTAAAACTTTGAAATAAATATGGCTTATACATACATCTATTGTGTATGGATTTTGTGTGCATGTGTAGTTGCTCAGACACAGGCAATATGCAAATGCCGTATAACAGCCCGGGCGATTACTTGGTCCACGCCTTATTTTCCCAATGTGTCTATTTTCCTATTAACGGCCCTGAACGGCCTTCCGGAAAACCCCGGTATCAGTTTTGACGTTTTTAACCGGTGTTTTTGCAAAGTTGAAACGAGGGTATGTGTAACGCTGCTCAGTTGCGCTAAGCGTGTAGGGGGTCTTGCGGTCACGACTTTGCCCGGGGCCTCGAGCTCATTTAATCCGGTCTTGCACATGGCCTACGGTTTCATAAGTTGCACATCTGATTTTACTTATCTGTGCTCAGAAAAAACACCTTGTACATACAGTATGTGTGGCGGCATAAAGACGTTAAAGCACAACGTGTGGACCACGTTGCGACTCGCTTACCACGGATGTAAATATCTCACACACACGAGCAAAACACGTCAAGTAAAACGCACCCACATGGCTGCAACTGGTAGGTTCACGATTCGCGCGTTTGTTACTTTTTCAGACTGCTAAGAATCGAACGCAAGTCGCAACGAGACGGCCGCGTGAAAGCATGTGAGATTTAAACCAGAACCGTCCTCGGAAAGTCTTCACTAATAAGGGGTTACACTTTACATTTGCGAAACGGGACTTGACATTCTGTAAATTTGATAAAAGCTCCACTGATTACACTGCTTCATGTTTCAATTTGGAGGGGCTGAGTGAGCCCACCAATGCTCCCCGTGGCGACGGGAGTGTTTTAAACTTCCCTGATGCTGTCATTATTGAAAAACGTACAAAATGCTACAATCATCGAATCAAGTAAGACTGAACAGAGCACAGTAAAGAATTAAAAAAGATTTTCGTCCTGGCCTTCTTAATAACAAAAACATCTAGGACTTAAATAAAATTTGTTTGCCTAAGTTTGTCACTTTTAATGCACCGAATGCTTAGTGTGGGCAGTGCCAGCCTTGGCAAGTGCGGGGCCCGATTGAAAGCACTTTTGCGGGCGCCCACTCAGAGGAATATACAGAAATTTTTGAGGGGTGCATCGAGTCATAATGTTATAAATCGGTGATGTTAAAAAGAGAAGCTTAATGGGGCGATACCAAGCTAGGAGGATCTGGAGTTATACCCCCAGTTTCACATATCCAGCAGAGTCTTCAACGGACATCTGCGTAACACCCAATAAATCCAGGAGTTGCTACATTCAATACCTCCTCTCTGGCCAGGTACCTACTGCGGTGTACGGCAGGCCAAGTGGGCATGTATTAAATGGAATTAACCACACTGCTTGTTATGATCAGCCAGCAAAGATAAAACAGCTTAGCTACAAAGCATCAACAAAGGAAAAAGCGGGACAACAGCCAACAGGACATCACACTAAAACTGCAGTGCAACCTTGTATTATAATGCTGCACAATAATGACAACACCGAATGAAACAGACAAGTCGACACCAAGCAAAACCACAAAGGGTGAAACGAAATCGGCGCACTTCAGGCTAATGTAGCCTGCGATACAAATGTTGCTTTTGCTAAGAGAAACTTATGTTTCGTGCTTTAACATTAGCAAAATCTTCCAAAATTTTTTCCGGGTTTAAGCCTCTGCTAACTTTGGATTCAATGGACATAATCGTCAAACTATTTAAGGGCTCTTGTTGGATTGAAGATCTCAAATAAGCTTTCATTAGTTTCAGCTTAGAAAAACTCCTTTCTCCGGATGCCACAGTCACTGCGATGGTTATGTAAATCCTGAGGGCAATAAAGAATTTAGGGAAAGAGTTGTAACCTACCTGTTACTGTGTGCGAGAAATTCAAACAATTTCACGGGTTTTTGAACCTCGGTTGTGGAATTGGTTTTAAAATGCTTCCATTTCCTCACGAAGCATAATTATTAAGGAACTGTTATTTTTGCACACCTGTAATAGCCATTCAGTTGGCATAATTAAAACTAGGTGTATTTCAAGGGTTTTGCCAATCTCATGTTGCCTCATCAGACTTGTAGGACAGGAAAAATGAATAACGTTTAAAAGATAGAATACATTTGTAATTACGAACTAAACTTAACTTTCAGAAGACAAGTGGCATTAACTATTGAAACAGCAGCAACTATCGAACCGTATCTTGCAGCAACTATTGGAACGTGACCTGACAAAATACGCTTACAACTGAAACAGAAAATAGCTTCAAAACCTAAACTCTCTCTGCCGTAACCAGGTGCCATTGAAAAAACTGGACTACACATTACCGGATAACAATGACTTCTGTTACGATTAAGGAAATACGATGATTAAGGGTGTTAGCAACGGCGTATTTCACTTTGATTTTCGTCGACATCGGGTCCCACATTTTGAAAATACTGTGGGCCCCGCGCCGGCACTACACAAACAGCTTCGATACAAAGTGTAAGTTTGCGTACGTGTAGCGCGGGGCCCCCTTCGGCGCGGGGCCCGATTGGAAGCAATCGGTCCAATCGGCTAAAGGCCGGCCCTGAGTGTGGGCACTGAGCAACGTCTCTTGGAACATTGCGACCCTTTAATTCAGTTTTAATTCTTTTGAATCTTGTAAAGACCTTCCTCCGGAGCAGTTGCTGTAGTAACCATCAAGCTAAGAAATAAGAGTCTGCAGGGTTGGATAAACCAAGCACCACTACTCTAAGGCATCACACCCAAACGCGCTTTTGTCATTTTCTTGGTGTTACCCTTTTCTTGTTTTTATTATAGGATAATGCTGCTAGCCCTACACAAACATGTAGGGTGTAGTACACATAGCTTTTATCTGCAGTGTAACTTTTAAGCTTTGATCAGGTGCATTTCAAACACAAACTGTCACAAGTTCTTTCGCCTGATTCCACACGTAACAATCGGTACGATTCAGCAAAGAATAGATGAAAAAAACTAAATTTCACGAATAAGGCATAAAATTTTGACGAATAATTGTCAAACTGATCATCTGCCGGCAATTGACTCTACGCGTACTACACTTTGCTGGGGGATCCCTCGGATCTTGAGGCCCTAGGCTTAAGCCTATATAGCCTATCGGTAAATCCGGCCCTGCCTGATTTGCTTGAATTATTAAAGTTACTTAAGTAATCTGTTAGAAATTCCTTATTACTTAAACCAGCGTGGTCCAACTGCAGACCCGCGGGCCACATGTGGCCCGCGGACAGAATTTTTAAGGCCCGCGAGCTTTCTCAGTATTGATTGTTGTGTATGTTTTACAGTAGATTATAGTGGTTGGAACAAGCATAACACCTTTGAATAAAATATTAAACGACGTTACTCTGACGAGGGGTGGGGAACCTGCGGCCCGCGTGAACATTTGATATGGCCCACAACATAATTTTCGTTACCAAAGTTAGAGTACAAAATCGCGTCAAAATAAAGCTCCATGATAAGCAGGTACTTAGATAATACCATGATAAGCAGGTACTTAGATAAGATAAGCAGGTACTTAGATAAGTCAGAAGTTACTCTTCCTCACAGTTGGCTAAAGGTAGAATTTAGGATAAAATCAATTGATTTTGAGGCCCGCCAGCCATAATGCAAAATTCATGCGGTCCGCGATAATAAATAGGTTCCCCACCCCTGGTCTAGACTGTAGAGAGCTTCTGGAAATTAATCAGCAAAAATAGGTTTCCCAAACTCAAAGATATCGCACTAAAAATGCACGCAATGTTTGGAAGCACATACTTGTGTGAGAGAACCTTTTCTTTCTTGAAGCAAGCCAAATCTGAGAACAGAAATTGAAATGCACCTGAAACACTGGGCGATAGTCTCCAACTTGCTATCACTAACATACTGGTATTAATATAGGAACGATATTGTCAGAAGCCTCGACCACAGGCACCCCACTGATAGAGATCTGTAGCAAATTGCTATTTGCTATTGTGTAATAATTTCAATGACGCACTCACTTATCTTCCCTTTTCAATTTTAAATCTTGTGAATCTGTTGTATTATACGTAATTTTGTTGGAAGTGGCCCGCAAGTTGTCATGTTTTTGTAAAATGGCCCGTAGATCAAAAGCAGTTGGACCACACTGACCTAAACAATAAATTTTTGTTACTTGAACCCAGCCGTATAATCATCACTGGCAGCAGTCAGAGTGGCAAAACACTTTGCATTATTTCGGAGTAGAACCAAGATTTCAAAACAGCAAAAAAGGTATAGGGGTACCATTCTTTATAGAAATTTCTCCCAACGTTAATAGGTGCACCTTGGGAAAAAATCTGACCAAATAAACAAAAGGAAGTTAGGTAACGTAACAGCTCTCACTGCTACCTCCACATGCAAGTAACAGCTACACTGATGAACTTATTTTCATGTTAACTCAATAAGTCTTATGTTCCTTACAAAATTTTGCAATCGAAAACCTTAAACATTTGGGATTTTGGTCAAAATCTGCAATCAATTAGTCAAAAAAGTTAAAATATGGTTTCTCAGACAAGACCCAGGATGGCCAGATCTAAGTTTTTCAAGGGGCCGTATCTAACCAGGAAAAGGGCTATTAAAGAGCCAAAAGGCCAAACGAAAATTTTTGGGCCAGCAAATGCTATTTGGTACTAAACTTTGTAAAGTTGGCCTCAAAAGGACTAACCTGCCACCCTGAGCTAAACGCTCATTCAATTAAATTGAATCGCGCGGTCAACAGGTGCGAAGTTTGTCTGAACCGCCCATCGTGTGATTTGAAAATTGCAATGATTTTGATGTGCCTTATTGTTTTTAAGTCTAAATGTTGATTTTCCTGATTTGCTTGAACTGCTTATGTAATCTGTTAGAATTACTTATAACTTAAACAATACATTTTTGTTACTAACCCAGCCCTCCAAGAGACCCCACCATATTACTCCCTTTTTGGTTTTTCGTTATAAATTATTTCAAACGTTTGCTAAATGTTTAAAATTGTCGATAAGGCAGCTAGTTTTCCGCTCAAGTTTGTTGCATCGTTACACCGTGCAGACGTGCATTAACACTTTCTTTCTGAACATTGCTGAGCGATACCCGCCATTGTGAAAAAGAAAGTATTTCTGTACTAGGTTTAGGAAGGTTTTGTATGGAACATTACAGTAACACCATAATTTTCCATAGAAGGTTAAAAAATCTGTTACTGCACCTGCAGCCATTTTCGTGTGTACATTACATGTTTTAAATTGTATTTTCATTGTAAAGTAAAAAAGCGTTGAAAGTTATAAGTAAGCCTACTTAAAGGTATTTGACGAATTAAAGCCGTAAGATGTGTAAGTAATTCTTTAAAAATTGGTTCCAATCGCGTATGCGCAAATGCAGATTTTTAATCGGAGGTTCGTTTCACAGGAAATACATATACTGCGATTAAATTGTAGCGAGTACAGGTGCGTTCTTGCATTTTAGTCTTTCTTAAAATTGTGCTAAAAGGGCATTCCAAACTGTCAGTAATCTCCCGGTTAAATTCGTAACTTGAATCTGAGCTGTTTGTGCGAACTTATGTGGTAGGTGCGAACTTCGCAGTTGTGCTTTTAACTGCCTTAGCAAACAGATGCTGATCATTAGGGCTAATGTTTGAAACAGGGACGGATTTACGCATTGGCCAAGTAGGCCATGGCCTAGGGCCCCGGGCTTTTGGGGGCTCCGCGCAACGATCTTTCCTATGACGACTCAGTGCAACTAAAAACTTGCAAAACTGCGCAGAGGCATAGCTTCACAATTTACCTTGAAACGGGCGGAAACGCAAATGTATAGTCTACTCTAGACTCTTATCAGTACAGTAACAACATGACAATATTGTGCATCTGAGTGTGAGAGAGATTCAGGCCATCTGTATGAAAGCGGTTACACAAAAAGTATGAAAAAGAAAAAAACGGTACTTGATGTTCAATTTTCCACTGACAAAAAAGCTCGCAACAACGCAAGACCACCAGATACTGCAAAACTCAGGTAAAAAACAAGATTGTCAGTTTTGGATCCTACGTTTGGTTGTTTTTACTAGATTTCCCGCAAACAGAGATTGCTTCTTGAAACCCTAGATGTTAGTTAAATCAGCTAGAACAGTTTCTCGCGAGCTTCACTGGGAAAAACGTGTCTACATTGGGCTTACTTCATGGTTAACTGAGAGTGTTGTAACAATACTTTGCTTCTGTGTAAAACCTGTCTTCATGCTGTTTATCAACGGCCTATCATAGGCGTACGGGAAGGCATTTCACTTGGGAGGCGGAAAAAATTGCCCTGAAAATAACAGTTTGCTCTAAAAACAATCAATTTGCGCTGATGCCCTGAAACTAACATTTTTAGTACAATCCGAATGGGGTCTGAAATAAACCTCTTGTAGATCTGTTCTGTACAGTTGAATTCGTTTATAACGGCTTCGTATGTAACGTCAATTCGCCTATAATGTTACATTTTGTGCCGTCCCGATGGCATCTTTTACATGCATTTCAATTCGCTTGAAACGTCAATTCGGCAACAACTTTCTTTATGCAATCCCCTCGAGGTGCCGTTATAGGCAAATTCTGTAGTTACCTTGCTTGTTAACTCAAGGGGGTGAAGTTCCTTGCGTGTTGTGTTCTCCCAGACAAGAAACTTTACGGTAATTGCC
>JGI24159J19872_10012730_pt1 | contig 10962 bp, 6 predicted proteins | sample Ectturendosymbi4_FD_19872 | JGI IMG/M metagenome (IMG submission 19872)
CATAGATGATAACAGTTGTTATCGAAACGTTTGCAAGATGTCAGTTGTATCGTTTGCTTTGGCCGTAGTATTTATTATAAGGCTATTTAGCACTTCCGCTTCACGTGAGCTTGTTTAAAAATTACGCTTTCTCAACAGAAGCAGAAGGGCGCTCGCGAAGCGCTAGCCAGCGCTGAGAAAAGCGTATCGTGTCGACGGTAATTATTTTCAAGTAGAAATTGTGTCGTTCGAAAATGTTAATGACAACTTTCTTGCAGCTACTGTATCAATGTCACTGATTAAGTTAAACTCGAATCTGAGGGGCATTTATCTGCGCTCAAATTTTGCTGCATTACTGCAGCCTGAAAAATAAACCCGCCCCCTCAAAAAGTTTTCAATTAAGCCAAAAACTTTGGTGAGGGTCTCCAAAATGTTGCATTGGCAACTCGCACACCGCGCCACCGCGGTGCTAGGGGGTGACAAATCATCGCGTTTGGCGATGCAAGAACCCACCACAATTGGGGGGGTGCGTGCAAATCACAACGCCGGCTCTTTTCTTGGCGAAAAAAATAACTCGCAAACTTGCTTCGATACTCTATCGCTTGGCGACGTCGAGCGATAAGCGAGCAAACTGCGTTCGAGCAGAAGAAGCGACAGAACTACTTGCTCGCTGGTGCGAGCGCTCCGCGACACGTCACAATGTCACGTGACAGGTCACACAACAACCCGGAGGCTTACTTACTCGGACAAGCTGTCCTCCTCTCGGTTGGACCGGAACGTGACGCGCGACGAATTGACCTGGCCCGTCGGAACGCTGCCGTTGCCTGGCAACACAAACAAGTTACGGTCGTCGCGCTCGCCCTCTCTCGCAGTCGCCGCCGCCGAAGCAATCAATGACGACACAATAACTCAGGGCGTTGACCAAACGCCTGCGACGCACGCACACACGGCGCTCGGTGAGCGCGAGGACGCCTGAGCGGAGGCTGACCTTGTTTTCGCGCGTTGGGCGACGAGGTGGGAGTTGTAAATCACGCGACGGCGAGCAGGGCACTGTGTTGCAAGAGGTCGTAACGTCGCTCAGGTTTTAATATTCAGTGTTGGAGTCGAGCGCTGGTTCGTGCGAGCATCGAGGGTGCGGTTTCGAGATGTTTTTCGCCGGTGATTTTCGGAATAAGATTTTCGCGGATGCGTGTATGCGAAGGAAAGAAGCGTTGCTACCGTCGGTATTGAGCTCTCGAGAAATCTGCCTGTCCTTCTCTACTTTCATTACTTTATGGTGATTCCGCTGCACGTATCCAGATTTCACTGGCAATTCACCAGAAGGGCAAATCAGCTAAATCTTATCATATAAAGTATTTTACTAGGTTTCGCATTGATCACGCATTTTCAATCCTGTAAATTGCAACCGAAGAGCTTACGGGCGAAATGATGAAACAAGCTAAAGCAAGACTTTGAGAAAGCACGTGGACTGCAGTTTCAAGCACACACTATTTAAGCACGCCATTAGGCCTTAGAGAGAAACACACGCTACAATCAAACGCCGTTATCACCGATACCAATGTACCCAGCCAGCGCCAAGGCAACCGATTCATGGCAGTAGCTCTGGATGAATCACACACGGGACAGAAGCTACTACCGTTAACCACGACCAGGCTGCATTGCTACCGTGTCGCTGTTGCGTGCACCTGCGAACCGCCGTGTGTGGCTACAATCCAAACCGGCTACTGCCAAGGCCACCCGTTTATTTAGGTGGCCTTGCTACTGCACGCATTTGAAGTTGACAGCTGCCGGTACATTCCTTTTTATCGCAGTGGAATGTTTTCAGTGCATATGATGACGTCAGCCACAATTAACCGAATCTTGCCATAGAAAAGGAAAACACAACTGTAGTTTTAGCAATCATATTAACTATCATATTAACTAGCAATCATATTAACTATATTTAGTCCCGAAGTGAAAGCATTCAGTTCAACGGGCGGCTAAGCACTGCACAGAATGAAATGCGGGACAATGAAAACCTTAAATCGAAGAGCAATTCTGGCTGATCTCCGTTTTAATATTAATATATTTAATAATACATTGTTGAGTTTTTAATTAAAATGCCATATTCATCATGATCCAGGTTTTTTTCAAGGAAAATGTTAGGTACCCGGTATGAACCTGTAGGGATACGATTTCTCTGATTATAAGGAACCGATGATGATTTTCTCTGATTCTAGGGACCCGGATTTTCAATTCTAAGGACACGAATCGGGTCCCTAAAACACCTTTAAAAACCCTGCATGGTCAATAGCTGCAACTTTATACCATCGAATACTTGGTTGCTAAGCCTTGAGCAGCGTTTTTGGCACTCCACGCCCAGCAACTCAAGCCACACCCAGCCTAGTGAGGTCACTGTTGACATTTCGTTTTCCAGTTAATCCAAACCTGGCTTTCCAAGCCCGTCATACGCGCGCCATGCTGATTTATCGCTTGTAAAGCGCCCGTATTTACCAGGCTCCTGTCCAGTGCAACGCGGGCTTGTTAACTTTCACTTGGGACGCCGGGATTTTTGCGGACGCCCGTACTTAGAAAAGAAACCACCGGACCAGTGTTTCCTCCAAGGTGTGCAGTAGCATCAGATCCTTTGCGCAGTGAAATCTCATTCTCGCGCACTTGCAGTATTCAAAATTTAATATCGTATATATACATATTGCATAACCCGTATATATATACATATTGAAACGCTTAAAACGCTTCACTAGTTGTGTTTACGCATGGTTGCGCAATTGCAGGCTCACTGAAACAAAGATTTGCTCGGTGTAAAATTTTCTTAGAGGGAACACTGCACCGGACACCTGATAGCACCAACACGCCCCGCAAGCCTGCGCAGCAACTTGCAACAGAGAACCTCGCCAATCGTGCTTTTACTTAATTAGTTGCTGAGTAACTACTCTCCGCATGTGAGACAAGCAAGTAATCGACCGCACTGAATAAGAATTAGCATTGACGATGCGTAGTGTTAAGTGAAATCGATTTCCTATTAAAAATTTACTGATCGATTCCTTGCTTACCCTCATTGTGGGGAGTAGATACTTGAACACAGATACGTGCAAATTTAAATCACCGCAAAAAGATGCAACAACGCCCAGTCCTAGAGTTTTTATTTCCGAGTATATTCCTTAAGAGCAAGTGGTGCTGATAAAGCCGTCCCAAAAATCCTGAAAAAAGACGCGAGAGAAACGCAAACAGTTCGCGGTGGTGATTTCATCGGTGGGGGGCGAAAGGAAACTGACGCACAGCTCCAAGCGCAGTTTTCTTCCTGAAACAGCAGCAAGAGCTGATTGATCGAAAACCACTCATCGTCTTTCTGTTTGTTTATTTCTGAGGACAGGGATTTTCATTCACGGTGCAATCAAGGTATCGCGCGTGCCATTTGGGTATCGCGCGTGACGGCACTCATCGGGCAAGTGTGCGCAAGGACGGCAATCGTCAGGGGCCGAGCATTCCACCCCAACAACTTTTTCCTTGAACCGCGAGCAATCACATCACTTTCAAACCTACGATCTTTGCAGTGGTCCTCAACATTTTCTGGACCATGTCTCCCTCGAGTAAATGTTCTTTATTTCAAACCTCATTTACTATTTGAATAAGTAAATTGGACGGGACGCTTTCTCGTTCAAAACTTTCCACGCTGTAGAACGCGCAGAGGCTCGTTCACCCCTGGAAATTTATTGACGATCCCCTGGGGGAGGCGTGCCCCCCACCGGTTAAGAACCACTGTTTTAAAGACAAAGGGACGTACAAGATCCAGCCGATAACCACGTGGCAAGGAGCAATACTTTATACTTTGAACAAAATCCGGCGCGTGGAAGATTCATCCCATCGCGAAACCTTGTGGTGTGGGGAGGGAGGGGAGAATTGCGGAAAAACTTTCAGAAAATGTCGTGAATTCGCAGCATATCTAGTTGTTGGTAAAATAAATCCTTGGTCACCGTCACGCACTGATGTCCCATTGTCCACCGCCCACAGCACCCTTCGTGGGTCTACCAGCCCAGCAACACCCATTGTAATTTTTGTGGTCGTGCTGTGGTCTTTTTGACCAAGAGCATAGGCGTAGCCAAGAGGAGCCATAGCGGCCATGCCCCCCCAAATTTTTGGAAAACACGGTCATTTTGTGCTTTGAGAGACTTTTTCAGAGCAAAATAGTGTTATTCGCCTGAAATCAAACATTTCGGCCCCCCCAAATTTCTGGGCTGGCTACGCCACTAGCCAAGACGTCCAAGCAACCATACAAACGTCTGACGCTCACGAAGCATGCAACTCGCATTCTTTAGGACCAACAGATCGACGCAGCAAGTCGCACGAGTTGATGGTGAGTGTTCCCTCCAAGGCGCGCAAACGCGCAGTTACCACCAGAGACCATTTGCGCAGTGAAATCTCGTTCTCTTGCGACGTTCCAATTTTAATATCGCGCATATATACCGCACAGCCCTTTTACCCCTTGAACTGTTTCGCTGGTTGTGTGTTTGCATGGTTGCGCATTGCATGTGCTTTAAAGCAAGCATTTGCTCAGTGTTTACTGCTCTTCGCGCGAGTTGTTTGACGACGCCCCCTCGTCGTGGACAGCGCGACACGACGGGGAGTGACCAGTGGCGAAACTGACGGAGGGCGAATCGCCTCCCCTGGCAAGTTAAATGTAAAAAAACGGGCCCCAACCAACTTAGCTTACATTTTGGTTTTATGAATTATTCTGTTGGTTTTCAGCAGGTTGTTGTTTTTTTCGTTTTTGCGGAGATGTGGCCATCTACATCCGGGTTCACTATCATTTCTGAAGTTTTTTTTCCGAGTGTTGGCCAGTGGCTCCCTACAGTGGCCAGTGGCCCCTTTTGCAGCTATGTTCTCCCCTGGCTCAAATCTCTAGTTACGCCGCTGGGAGTGACGCAACGTCCTTACCTCGGGCCACTGCGTAGTGGGCGTGGTTGTATTGCGGACGCGTGAGCCGGATGTTTTGCAACGTGTTCCGGTCGCACTCGTCGTCGTCACTTCCGCTGCTCTGCGTCAGCGACATCGAGCTGCCCGAGCGCTTCGAGTCGCGATCGTATGACGCGTCCGACAGTTCCGAATCGCTGCCGTCGACTGAGTCGTCGATAGACGTGCGCTGCAAAGATTCACACGATGTAGCGGTTGCAAGAAGTAGCGGAACCGTACAAAAGTAGCGAGGTCTTTTTTTGTAAAGTTATTTGTGTTTGGATGTACCAGTCGGCCCGGCCCAAACATTGTGGAACCGGGCCACAATTTTGTCGCACGTCGCAACAAACAAGAAGATCAGTGGGAAACGACTGAGAAGGGTGTTGAGTGAAGCGTCCGTCGCGAAACCGACGATGCTACGTACCTTGCGAGGTTGGATAGGCTTGAGCGACAGCGACTCTGACGTGGAGTTATTGAAGCGTTGCAGGACGCCGTCGTGCAGCGACGAATCAGGAGTGCGAGCGATCGACTGTGGAAAGACAAAAGGCTCGTTGGTGGTAACCGGGAGTCTTACTGTGTCAAGGATCGTTTGCTCGAGCGTCTCTGAGCGCGTGCGAGACGTTATCAAATCACAGAAGCATGTTTGATCGCTCTTTCTGCTGTCGCTTTCAGGCGCTTGCAGCTGAAACCATTTCGAAACTGCAGTGTTTCCCTAGTTTGCATTTCTGGAAAAATGGCTGTTCACTGTTTTGAATTCAACTCAACTTCTGACTAGTAACAAATCTACAACCGAGTTTTTGCGGCTGTCGCAGTTTCAAGCACAGACAGGATTGACAGCGACCAATAATAGACGACGAGTAATGAGTGTTGTCCGTAAAACCAATATTGGAAAGCATGGTATCTCGTTCTAGTGAAGCTTGAACCAAGGGCGTCGGAAGGATTTTTTCCATGGGGGGCCACTAGTTTTTCCACAATTTTTAGTGGAGGGGCCAAAAGTGGTGAAATTCAGTTTTTCCCACTCGAAACCAAGAAAAAAAACTTTTTTGCTGAAAATTTCAAAATCCAGGGGGGGGCCAAATCCTTCCCTGCCTCCCCCTTCCGACGTCCATGGCTTGAACTCAGTCCACTTCACTAGGCTCCGATGATACGACGGGAAGTTTTTGAAGACATTAAAACAATCGCATTCGAAGCAATAAAAAAGGCAATCACGTTCAAAGCTACGTTCACAATGGCCCAGTGCACACGACAACCTACTCAACTCACCGACTGCAGCAAGCGTTGTGTTGTTAAGTTATGGTCAACCTTAACGTGGGATTTCTCGCGGTATTTGTGATAAGCTCGTCGGATCTCTTTGCTCTTCAGACAGTGGAGTGTGAAAAACAACACGCCCTGCAACACACGAGCGAAACGAATGCTATGTGGATTTTTTTCGGCAACACTGCTGGAAAGGCGGCCATCAGGCCGTGTACGTCTGTCCACGTGAGAGCTGCACGCGAACCGCAGCCCAAAGTGCCTAAAATATTTGAGAGAAAAATCAGCCTGATCATTACTGTGACATGGTCTCGTTCAAACCGTTTGCTCGTTTTTATGTGATGTCTGGGATCGGCTTGGAGCCGTTGCCGGGCAACGGATGAAAAACCAAGGGGCAAGGAATTGAAAATTGCCCGACTTTGTGATGTTTGAAAGACCAAGTGCGACGCAAAAAGAAAAAAATCGAATCGAAACTCGGCTCAAGAACCCTTGAGGAGAGTTTTGAGCGAGAGCTTACGAAGCAGGCTGCTTGGTGAAGCCTTCGCAAACGAATAGAAAAAACACCCGCCGAATAAACAACGCCGCCAAAGCTTCAAATAACGCTGCTGGAAGCGAGCAAACGTGACGAAGAAATTAATCACTATCGGAACACACATAACGTGCGCCCGGCCGGCCGCGGGAGAGTTCAAAGGTCACCTTCGCATTTTTTGAACATGCGCACGACGACGACTACGGCGAGCAAACAATCACTAAATCACTTCGCGCGCCGCTCACCAGCACCGCGCTCGATATCGAGAAAAGGTAGCAGTAGAGGGCGCTGTTCAGGTTGACCGCGAACAGCGCGAACGCCCAAGTGAAGGCGATCGCCGGGGCGACCGCGAACGACGATCGTAGCTCGTGCACGCGCTCCTGCTGCTTGTGGGGGGCGGTCTTCGACGAGTAGTAGGCTTGCACGGACAGGATGAAGAGCACGAGGAAGACGCCGCAGCAGAGCATCGCCGGCGCTGCGTCACAAAGGAAAGAATAATGGAATAACTCGCCTCCCGCGAGGGCGAAAGTCAGGGTTCCGACGCAAATTTTTGAAAATAATTTTCCAGACCTTTTTCAAGACTTTTTCCCGGGTTAACTTTTCCGAATGACATAGCCAGGTCAGATACAGGTTATATAACAGTCGGCACGATGAAAGTAAAACTATGAGTCTTATCAAGAGTAACACAACAAAATATTTTCGTAATGTATATCAAAAGATAAAGAGTATGGAAAATTATTTTCTTTTTTCGTACTAACGGACGAAAAAAATGTTTGACCAAATTTTTGCCATACTTCTCACAAAAACATTTTGACCAAACTTTTTCCACAGTGGCCAAACTTTTTTTCATACTTTTGCAGACTCTGTAGGAACCCTGAAAAAAGGCGAGCTGTGTGTCTGACGAGTTTTTGTCGTTGCCAAGAGAAACAGCTGCTGTTGCCAAGCGCGCTCGCACATGCACGAACCTGTTACGCTCCAGACAAGGAAGTCGTCGAACGAGATCCAACAAAACGACGAGTTCCCGTATCCCTTCGCCTCGAGCCCCACCGACAATGCCGTAACGATCGCGGGCAAGACCCAGCCAAGCAAGTAGTAGACCCTGCGACGAAAGACAGTGCATGACGTCAATCGTGACGCAGGGTTGGCCGGAAGTGACGCATGGACCGCCGGATGTGCGGTGTAAAACGCGCTGGGCAGGTTGATATTCTGGACTACCGCAAGGACAGCATGAAGAATATCATTCCGTGGACGTGCTGGTGCGATGAACACGGCCACCGACCCAAAGTCAAGCTAAAAGTTTAAGCTTTAAGGGGGTGCGACACCCCCTCTCGAACTGTAACAAGTTTCTAGGGGAGCGTTTCTTAAACATTTGTGGGCCACGGATCCCTCAAGAAGAAATGTTGCAATGAATAGTCGAAATTAGGTTCTAATCATCGTAGTAGTAATCGAAGTGTCTGCAAAGCCTGTTAACCCTTTCGAAATGTCTGAGCCAAGCCTACATTCAAGGACCCCTTAAATCACTCACAAACCCCAGGTTGAGCAACCATTTCAGGGGGCTTGCGCCCTGAGACCAGCGAGACACAGACAGCGACTGCAGTCCGCTGGTGATAAACCCTTCAGATCTTTCTCATGAGATGAACTGAAGCATCAAAACTCGCCTCATCTTTCCGCGGTTGACGTCACGCTTCTCGGTCAGCATCCGGTACAAATGCACTCCGTCCACAAACATCCAGGAAAATGTCGACATCACCAGGAAGTGGAGACCGACTGCTATTGACATGCACCAGTAGATGTTGGATGTTTGCTGCCAAAGGAATTGCGATATTGCTTTGGAAAAAAAAACACGCTACAAAAGAAACAAATTTTGTACAGCTGCTGTATGAAGACGAGTGATGTGTTTTCTCAGGGAGGGGCAAGCCTGGGGTAGAAATGTTTTTTTAGCGGTACTGATAGAAATTTATTTGATTTGGTCTCACAAGACAATAGTTTACGAGCAACTGCACAACACACATCTTTGTGTGTTGGAAGCTGCTGCTCGGCGAAATCTTTCAAAAGGTTGCACGATAATTACCAATTGCTGCTAATGCCACACGTATTTGCAGTTCATAGCTGCAGGCGAAATGTTGACTTTCAAAAGTTTTTGAGATTGCATTGCACCAACGTGACTCATGAAACAATAAGCTTTTTGTGTGACGTAACAAATCATCACGCGAGTTGGATCAAAACGCAAAAAGGCAACTTCCAACAAACGTACAGGCCAGATGCGCCAACGCTGCCATAAACCTAGTTTGTCTGTCGCAAGGATTTCACGCGACTACGTTTCTATGATTCTTTCCAGGAAAGTCATAACTTTATGGAACCACATTAAAACTAAGAACAAAAAACTTGAAATACCGATTGCTTGAGTTGAAAGAAATTCTTTTCTGCGGTATTAAGTCGCTACTATTTCCATCTAGAAAACTAAGACTACTGATTGCTGGCCACGTAGTGTTGGTACTACCTCAGATTCATATCCTTTTATTGCAGGATTTCCTGAGTCTAGAAAAATAGTGGGCTGAAGGAAGTGCGTTTGCAAATTAATAACGTGCTCTGCGACATTTGATGTCTTGCTGTGATGTGAGATCCTTTAAAGCTCTGTTTGCTTTTAATTTCGCTTGACTGTGACAACGTCTGTACCGTGCTTGCCACAGCGGAATGTAGACAGCTGGCTGGACCCGTTTCTCATGACGAAACAATCTCGACGAGAAGCCGCTGGTACAATTTCGAAATTGTTCCAAGCAAAGAAGTAAACAATTCGGTCAAACATGTCGTGATTTATCAAATATGTCAGAAGCATGCTGCTGCAGCGGGACTGCCGGCTGAAACAGATGGATAATGAATTAAAGTCACACTAAACATGATTTTTTCGAGATTTTTCGCAAGCTCTTTCCTGCAGACGATTCCGATATTAAATCAAACCTCGACAGATTTTCATCGTCTGCTGCTTTTTAATTCGTTTCGCGTCGGGAAAATTCGTTTCTCTTCGGACAAAGACGAAAAAAACTCACCTGTATTCCAACCAGAAACAGGAAGCAGGCGAGGAAGATGGAGATGGCCAGGTTCCTGTTGATCAGCGCCCGAACCGACTTTACTCCGGGTAAGAAGAGCGATGACGCAATCGCTCCGAACAGGAAAGCCAGTGATGTGCACACGCCGACAATCATAACGATTCGCACGGAAAGCAAAGACAGCACGCTGAACAAGAACCAGTAGACGTGAGCCAAACCGCGTCGGCAAATACGGTTTGAGACAGCAATCGAGGAAGGCTGCTCAGTCTGATTTAAAGAAGAGTCCGAGACATCCACTTAGAACTAAACTTCGAGGCTCGTCATTTTCGAACAGGAAGAGGAAGCGTTGCCTTGTTTCTATGGCACCGACAGTTTGAAAATTACTTTTTCCATTATCAGTTTTTGAACCGCGTTTTTAGAACGTTTACGACGGAAATTCGGAATGTTTCGACACGCCGGTTTTAAGGCGAAATCCAGCAGTGGTATTCCAGGAGCGCGTGATCACAATCCTTGTAAAGTCGGTGGCAAATTTTTCGGGTACAAGTCGTCGATTCCACAAAAACATCTAGCAGCAAACAACACTTTACGTGAAATATCATCGCATCTTTCAATTAGTTTCCCTGGCAACATTTCAAAACTCAACACCAAACCCTGTTCTGCTGACGTCACCGACCTAGAAACCTCCTCGTCTGTGAGTACAGCGAACGACGTCAGGTGATGACAGCTGCACGTGACGTGACTCTCGTTGACGTCAACACGCACACATCCACGCTGAGACCAACCGCCAGCTGACGACCCCGTTCCGCTACAATGCACGAGGTTAGATGAGGTCATTTCGTTTTTCTCATCCAGCAGCAGGAAAAAGTAAAGGTGTTCACGCGGAGTGGACGCTACAGTTGCACACGATGTATTGAACTGCTATCCTACACCGAGACCTACCTGGGAGGCCATGGGAAGTTGGGAGTGAGCTATGGGAAGTTGGGGGTGAGCTATGGGGAGTTGGGGTAAGCTGTGGAGATTTGGAGTAAGCTATGGGGAGTTGGGGCAAGTTATTGGGAGTTGGGGTAACCTATGAATATGTGGGGTAAGCTATGGAGAGTTGGGGTAAGCTATGGGGAGTTGGAGGCAAGCTATGGGGAGTTGGAGGCAAGCTATGGGGAGTTGGAGGCAAGCTATGGGGAGTTGGAGGCAAGCTATGGGGAGTTG
>JGI24159J19872_10012733_pt1 | contig 10960 bp, 9 predicted proteins | sample Ectturendosymbi4_FD_19872 | JGI IMG/M metagenome (IMG submission 19872)
TCCTACTTTTGCACACTTTTCAAACAACTAGTGTCAATGCAAGATGAGGGCAGCCTTGACTCATCCAGCCTCAAAGCTTTCCAAAACAAGTCTCAGGCTGGATGTTGTTGTATGCTATGTTCTTGTAGCTAAAAGGATAATATTTAAAAGAAATTTGGTGTTTTGAATCTTCTTGGTTGTTGTTTATGGTATCATTTATTCCCATGAACATGGACAAATTCAGGATACGAAATACCAAGCATTTTATCAAAGGGGGAAAGAGTGAAACTTTCAAAGGGGTAAACTTTGTAGTGTATTGATGGTAAATGCAGGGAAATGGGGTATGAAAATAAAAAAGTGGAGGCGATGACAACTTGCTATAGCTAACTTTTATGTGTTGCCAGCCTTGTCTTCCCATTTTTCAGTGTTATCAAAATTTTGTGTCATGAACAACCTTTTGCATTTTCTCCTGCTATGTCAGTCATGTCGTAGCCTCAGGAACGCAGGCCTGTCCTTCGGTGGCCGTATCTTAGGCTTGATGAAAAGTGCCTATCACGGTTGACTGAGTATGATGACGTCATCAGAGGGGCCCCTTTTTAGTCTTGTCTCGGGCCCCCCAACCCTAAACCCACCACTGCATGTATGTCACATCTACCGTGAATGAACATACAAGCAATGAAATATATACAGACATAATATTTTTACCACATGCAGTATTAGAACTAAAATCATATGTAAAATAGATTGCCACAATTAAGGCAATTCACAGTAAAGGAAACTATTGAAAAACANTTTCCCAGACAAACGTACATACACACATTAACAGACAGCTCTTAATGGCATTTTAAATTTTCACCCATGCATACCAGTCAAATATATTTTTTTTTTAATTAATAGGTTTTGCTATAGTTTAATAGTTATGTTCTGAAGCAAGCATTTTTTTGGTATAGAATGTTCATCAACAATCAGCAAAACAATTTTTATAATAAATAAAAAATTCAGCTCATTCAAACAAGAATTCATATAAAAATTTGACACAACCATTATTTTACCAAAAGCTCACACCTGTTCAGCTCATCAAGAAGAGAAGAAGAGTGATTTCCAATAAATATTGTTTTCAAGTTATACCCAGTAAGCTCAGAATCAGCCATTTCTATTCATCAAATTGGAGGAAGTTTGCCACCATCAAATAAATTGTCAAATCAAGATAAAAAATGTAAAACTGTCAGTTTACTCCAGGCATCTATCACCAAATTTGTGATGAGCTCAACAAGCTGCAAAAAATATACTTTGATGCTTTGTTCAAAGTCATTACTAACAATACAATATACCACAGAACTAGCATCACAACTAACATTAAGATTTTATGAATTTAAATGACATTGCATGGAAATATAAACACCCTTTGAAACATCTTATGTTGTAAAGCGACTTTTGTCACAAAGCAGCTTGTGTGTTTGAACACCATTTTACGTCACTCCACCCAATTTTATTTATTATCACAACGACCTATGTGCCACAATCAACAACACCTTAAAATGTTAGAACAGTTCTATAGCAATATAGTTGATGCACTCAAAATGACAGCAGATGAAGCTGTGCCCAATGGCACACATACGCACAGAAACCACATACCTGGGTGAAACAAACATGCGGGAAAAAAACATAAGGTTGCCTGATATACCTACTTTCACCAGATGAAAAACCAAATACCCAAAAGTGGACCCCTGTTTGAGAGTATGAAAGTGAGTAATAAATAATTCAAATATGCATTGACAACCTGTCAAAAATCCACAGAGAAAACCAAAGTGGATGCCATGGCTGCAGCTTTGTTGGAAAAATCTCCCAAAAAATTCCAGCAGAACATCAGACAGCAAAAAATCATGACTCCCATCTTCAGTGGGAGGTGAATCAGGAAATGAAGCAGTCACTATCATGTGGAGAAGACATTTTGCAACATTGCTGAACTCATCAAAAAACTGTGAAACTGGTAATCTTGTGAAACAAAATATAAATTCACAGGGTAATTTTGAGGGATTGATGACTTGTGCAACAGTTATTAGATTAAATCTCTGCTGCATACACTACCATTAGACCATGCAGCTAGCAAAGACAGCATTTTTGCTGAACACATTCACTATGCTAATGCAAATGTGTATGATTACCTCAGTAGCCTGATAAATGTGTGTTTAATGCATAGAAAAATTCCACAGGAATGCATGCAAACTGTCATTGTACCTATTTGCAAAAACAAGAAAGGGGACCAGTGGTTCCCTCTAAGAAACTTTCACATTGAGCAAATATTCCTTTTGGTGCGCATGCAATTGCTCAACCATGTGGACACACAAACGGTGAAGCAATTCAAGCATTAACAGGGCTATGTGATATTAAATTTGGAATGTTGCAAGTGCACGCGTGTGAGATTTCACTGCGCAAACGGTCTGGTAGTACTGTGCATTTGCGCACCTTTGAGGGAACACTGAATGGGACATAAGTGATGCTGAGAACTATGACCTGTCTCCCTTGCAACTATCATCTCCAAGTTGTTTGAACATTGTATTTTGTCTTGCATCTCACCATTGTAATCCACAACAGACAACCAGTTTGGCTTCAAGCCAAAACATGGCGCTGACATGTGTATTTTTTTACTTAAACTAGCTCAATCCCATAACTCATCAAGGGGATTCACAAACACCCATCAGTCATCAAGGGGTGCTATGATCTTAATCTTCATGCTCCGGCATGTGCCAGACTGTGTTGTATTGTGTAAACAAGGATACTCCAGTTTTTTCAGCATTCTTAGATGCATCTAACTCTAAAGCATTTGACAGAACAACCACAACCCGCTGTCTGCTAAACTAATTAAGCACAATGCACCTATGGGCAAAGTAAGACTGTTGTTGAGCTGGTACAGGCAACAGACCATGCAAGTAAAATGGGGTACCAAGTTTTCTTCCCCTTGTATTGTGACCAATGAGGTAAGGCAAGGGGGAGTTCTGAGCCCATATTTATTTGCTGTATACCTTGATGAATTTTCAGAACAGCTGGGTTCAGTCAGGATGGGATGCATTGTGGGAAATACGGTTGTGAATCATCTAATGTTTGCTGGTGATATAAGTGTGTTCAGCCCCAGTATTAGTGGACTCCTTCTTCAGGATATTTGTAGTGACTATGCTGCTGAACACGAAATTGCCTTTAATTGTAACAAAACAATTGGTGTTCTTTTTTGCCTCAAAAAATATACACAACCTACTCCATCAAATATTTTTCTGAACGGTGTAAGTGTACAATTTTTTGACTAAGTGAAATACCTTGGTGTGTTGATAATGCCTCACTGAAGGATGATTGTGATATTCAGAGACAAATGAAATTGCTAGATTGTTTACCAAACACACTCCAAGGCACATTTGATTAGTGCTCTCCTGCAGTAAAAAACGCTATTTCATACCTATTGCATGCCAATGTACACTCGCCAACTGTGGAGCAAATACACACAGGCTAGTATGAAGCACTTGAGTGCTGCATACCATTGAAGCCTACCAAATTATGCATAATACACCCAGAAATGTAAGTGTTCGCTCACACCAAGTTAGCCATTGTGTCACGACTTTTGATGCCCTATTGAGAAATATCCTTCATCGCTTCGTGCAATGCTATGCATCTTCATCAAACTGTTTCATCCGATCTCCTCAAAGGTCTGATGCTTTTTACAAATCTTTGTTTTTCCTCAATTATTTAATGCTCATGTATGACGGTGACCAACTGATATATTTGATGCATTGGACCAGTGTACATGTCTCATCAATATTGTTTTTGCATGACAACGGAAAGCTCCCGTATGCTGCTTCAAAAACCAAGAATATTAATTGGCTGCTTGAAAACTTTGGAAATTTATTTCACTGTCGATCTAATGAGAAATGCGTTGTAAAGTATTTGAAACCATGATTGGAATAGGTGCATGTATCCGTGCACCAATGTGTACCCCATCAGACTCGTTTTTTACTTCTTGCTCCTTTCAACGGTTAGCTGTTAACCTCCAAGTTTTGATGTAAGAATACCTTCATTTTTTTCACACTACTGGATTCCTGTATTATGGTGGATATATGATGCTACAGTTGGGGTTATGTTAAAAATGTTATTTTTTCTCCTATTTGTGTGATCATGTACAAAATACAAATACCTATTGTGTAATGAGCAATGGCTAACCATTTTTTGTGCTCTGAGTTGTTTACTGTGCCTACGATATGGACCATGTGTCTGCAATAAATCATTGCTACTATTGTATTATTATCATGATTTTAAGGAATTAACACAACATGTGACTGAAGCCTACTTCCATACATGCTTATCAGTCTTAAATGAGAATTACACTAAGTCTAACCCAGATATCCCTGATTAATCAACATCAATTATGTTGCCATAGTACGTGTAATCTAACTTAAAGAAACAAAATTATAAGTGCATCTGGCTAACTAAGCACATACGTTTCACTGCTAAGCCTTGTAACTTGCACTGATATTCAAACCAAGGCACAACTCAGTGAGAGACTCAGAGGCACAGATATTGAGAGGTCTGTAGAGATGATCAGATAGAACCCACACTTTTGCCAATCAATGAAAATGATTTTGAAAGAAAGTCAATACTGGTGACAATGCAAGTTGGGATATTTTCATGAGAGGACTGTGGAATAGCTGTGAGAAAACATACTTTGACATAAGGATCACACATCCTACCTCATAGTCTTATTCCGGTAAGTCTTTTCACAAATCTACCAACAACATGAAAAAGAGAAGAAGAATAAGTGCAATCAAAGTGATTGACATTCTTCATTCAATCCCCTTGTCTTCATAACGAGTGGTGGGATGGCACAAGAATCAACAAAAGACTGGCTGAGAAAATAGCTAAAAAGGCAGGGAGCCATATGCCTCTGTCATGACTTGCATTAGACCAGCCCTGCCCAACCTTTTTAGTGTAGCGGGCCACAAAACATTTTTGTGACGTAACAAATCCCTTGATTTTGATAAGTTTTATGCGATAACACAAAGTGATAATGAGTCTTTATAGTTGCACGCATTGTTGCCAGCTTGTATGGATGCAAATCAAATCTAAAAAATTGACACATTTTTGAAGTGTTTGTTACACAAGTTTTTAGGTGGTAGGCCCATAACAGAAACAGCAGGTATAATTTTGATGTGTTTTGATGGCAAATATACTCGAGTCTGTAACTAAATGCTAAAAATTTTAAAAGTTTGCCAACGAACTTATTACATCGCGGGCCACTTAAAACAACCTCACAGGCTGCATGCTGCCTGCGGGTTGGGCAGTCTTGCATTAGACCAAAGCTGAGATTTGCCCTTTTGAGGAGCACCCTTGCTGCAATCTGAGACTTTCGAGGCAAACAGAACAATGTTCACCTTCAGGATCTCACAGACATTGACTTCAGTTTAATTCCCATGCCCACAATTATGTAAAGCTGAATTATGGTATCAATGATATGACACCAATCCAGTTTTTTTGTTTTTTGTTGTTGTTTTTTTAAATTTTTGGTGACGGCAATTGGCGGCAGGCCGAAGCCTGAATTGTGCTTCTTGCCGGGGCGGTTGAGGTGAACGCTTTTGCCCAAGGAGCGTTACGGCAATTCACTCAGTGGCTGTGGATTGAACACCCAACCTTCCAATTGGGAGGCAGACACTTAACCACTGAACTATTGTTGCCCCACCAATCCAGTTGCATAGCATGGAGAATTTGACAACGCATGCAATTTTTGGTTGGCAGTGTCTATTTTACCACCAAGATGGCAGCAGCAAAAGGCTTGGTAGAAACGAAGTAAATGTAACTAAAAGATAAACCTACAATCTAACCCTAACCTAATGCTAAGCTAACACTAATCTAACCCTAACCTAACACTAAGCTAACCTAATCTTAACCTAACCCTAATTCTAACCTAACAACACTAACCCCTAAAGGTAACACCTAAGCGGAGCCTGAATAAAAGTAAAGAAAAAAAAAATCGACAAGGTGAAAGTTGAACTGAAAACCATTGGCATAGCAGCCATAACACCTAACCGTTACACCACTAGCAGGACAGCATTTGCTGGACAAAGTGACCTTTTTCTTTATATTGCGTCATGCCATGAGACTGAATCTTCGACTGCTGGCACAATAGCTTCAGCCAATCTGTTGGCGCCAGAATATCGCCAGTAAAATAGACACTGCCATTTTGGTTTGTGTCTTGATGACGTCATTGTGTTCAGTAAACAGCAGTATGATTTGTTTGAAAAAGCTTACAACCAATTGTGATTCAAACACGATGCATTATCTCTTAGAATTTTAGCTCTTACGTGGTTGCTGCTGAGATTTTCCTATCACAACACATGTTTGCACTTGTTTCATTTGACATGGCAATACTATGAAGTTCACTTGGACTTAAAAGAAGTGCTTTTCACGTCATTCACTGTGGCAACCACACATTCAGGTAGCAGATTAAAAACCATATTTTTTAACTCTAGTTTTGGAGGTTTAGTGAATCACTAACAAGGTCTCAACTATTTTGACTAAATCTACATGTACCATGGCACTGACACAACCACGCCAAAAGAGACAAAATATAAGTAACTAAATTTGTAGTAGAACAGCATGTTACAAGGAAGTAACCACCACAGCACTAATTAAGCTAGCTGAACTGCATAAGCCTAAATAGAAATGAGCATATTTCTGTATAAAAAGACACAGCAACATTCACCATAAGGAGATCAAAAGGGTTAGGGTTAGGGTTAGGGTTTAGGGTTAAGACGTACATAAAACACACAAACATACATCACAAGTAATTCAGATTTATGTACAGAATCTGTAACCTCATTAACATATTAACACTATCTTAACATTAGGCTAGTGGGGGACCTAACTAGAAAACCACCTGGTTATAATAAGTACCCTGGAAACATGCAAATATAATTCTGATAATATTTCTATTCTATGAGTTTATTTATGAGTTTTTTTGTGTTGATGTGTTTGTTTCCCGAACAAAAGAATGAATGAATGTACATAGATGAAATGCTAACAACACAAATAGCAATACTTCAACTTATCTTTGCACACCTTGAATGGTTGAATTTTCATAACACTGAAGACATTAGGCCAAGGGAAGAAAGACTTGTTCACTACTCAATGCGATACATTTATCTTAGCAATTACTAGATCCACTATAGGTATAGCACTCAGTTCAGGAAGTAAACTCAGACTGCACAAAATTCAGGAAGGAAAAGAAGATGAAAAAATGCATAATTTTCATACCTATGGCACACATCTGTAATACCAACAGTCAATTCTCAAAATTTGCTGAAAATAATGACACACTTGGGTAAGCAAAATTTTAAACAATGTGCCCAAAACAGGCACTTACTTTTAGGACATGCACTGTGGTTAAATTTTTTTGTCAAGGCTGTAGGTCAAAGCTTTGGAGTGTACCTTTTTGATTGTCCATTGTCCAGTAGTATATTAATTCTGATTTGACCAAATGTGTTGTGAGCTACAGAAGCTGACTAGTGTGAAGCAGCGTTATCATGGCATCTAGCACCTGTAACCTATCATATAAGCTATTCACATGGACCCACATTGGTGTGCTCAACCCTAGACCAGGGTTTTTTAAGGAAAATATTAGGTTCCTGATGTGAACCTGTAGGGACCTGATTTCTCTGATTCTAAGGACCCGATTTTCTTTGATTCTAGGGACCCGATGAGGATTTTCTCTGATTGTAGAGACCCGATTTTAAATTCTAGGGACCCAAATCGGGTCCCTAAAACGCCTTAAAAAAACCTGCCCTAGACTGAACTACCTTTGTTAGAAGAAGTAGACACAGCCAGCAATACAACTTATTTGTTGATGCAATGGCTGTGACAGGTCTACCTGGACCTTCATATTTGAAATCTTGTTTGTCCACCATCTGGAACTTTACAGTAACACACAACGAGAATGCAGTAGGCTTGGTAGAAACATGCTAAACATAAAAGGAAAACCTAAAACCTAACCTTAACCACAGCCTTAACCCTAACCCCTAAACCTAACTCTTAAGAAAGTGGCTATGGAACCACCCATGGATCTTCTTGTTTCAAAACTTATTCCACAATACCACCTCACATGACGTTTTAGAATAAAGCGGTCAGTTTTTCACTCAAGCAGCATCGATCTCGTAGTGTAACAGATAGGTTTAAAGTGTGCCATGCCAATGGTATGGTTGTGGGTTCGCCTCTCACCTAGGGGCCTTGTGTTTTCGTAATAGCTACAACTTGCACGTTTAAATTCGTGGGATCAGTTTTTCTTTACTTTTTTCAAAACATTCCAAACTTTTGCTTCAGGAGTTAGCATTAGGTTAGCCTTAGCTTAGTGTTACCTTAGCAATACCTTAGTGTTTTAAGGTTAGGGACATGTTTAGAGTTAAGGTTAGGTTTACCTTTTGTGTTTACTATGTTTCTACCAAGCCTACTACATTCTCCTCGCACGGTAGTGTCACGTTACAAAAGATGCCGATGGTCAAATAATCAAATGTTTCATATTTAAAGATCCACAGGCAGTTCTGTAACCACTGCCAACCCTTAAACCGAAAGTTTGGAAACTTTTGAAAAAAGAAAAAGTGGTCTCATGAATTGAAACCAATACTACCAAAACCATTACTTACTACCAAAAATCGCCAAGGTGAGCACTGAACCAAAAACCTTTGGCACAGCAGACCTCAAACACATCAGCTACGACGTCAGTGCCGCTGGAGTGACAAACTGAACGTTTTATTTGAACCGCATCATTCATATCATGCCAGGTACTGAGGTAGATGAATAGTCACAAAGCATTTGTTGAACTGCTTCCACATAACCAGTTCAGTTGAACTTACTTACCATACAGGTTGGGGTTTGGGTTGAATTTCCTAAAAAAATATTTGTTTGGCTTTAGCCTAGCCTACTAGCTTCAAGTCTGGTGTTGGCCTAAGTACCGTAGTACCTGCATCGACAACTTCAATTTCAATTTGGACAAGTACATTTCTCTTCTGTTCATAAGAAAAAAATGGGCTGAAAGCTTGTTGTTGCTGGTAATGTATTGTAGCCTTAATACTACGCCATCCCCTGTAGCTACTTTACCCATCATAGCTCCAATTATTGTTCTAATATAAGTGTAACTTGAAACGTAAGCTTTAGTTGCACGGTGCACCTGGGCCTGCTCTGTTGCAGCGTGCACCTGCTCTGCTCTGCCGTCTGCACTGAGTCTGCAGTCTGCAAAAACAACACAGTGGTACTGCAATCACGTGACTACACTCAGGCGACTGGCATCCAAATCAGAGATGAGCGGACTGTCATATTTTGCGATCCAGTCCAGTCTTGAATTTTTAAAACTCACTCCAACCATAGTCCAAAAAATTTTAAGAAATTTAAAATCCAAGTCCAATTAAAGTCTAAAATTTTAACAAATTTCAAGTTTTTAATGAAAAAAATTACGGAATTCATTTCCATCAACTCAGTCCAAATCCGGTCCTGACCTTAAATTCATGAAGCATTTTACAGCCCGGATCGAAACCAAAATCAACAAAAGTCATCATAGTCCGGTCCAGTCCGATCCAAGTCCAGTCCAATGCTCATATCTGGTCCAAGTCGATTGCGTCACAAAAAGTGAAAGCAAAACTGAAAATTGCATGCCTTGCAGAGGCGACCGGAGTCACTTTTTCAACTCCGACTCCATTCCTGTTCCAAAATTTTGAATCCGGGTCCGGCCACGTTTCAAATTTGAGAATCCGACTCTTGCTCAGAATCCGGCTACTATCAACCCAACCGAAATTTACCCATGTTTTTTCTTAAGAAATGACCACGCAAGACTTTTGCTACTGCCAAAATTGAAAAGTAACACAGGACCCGGTTCCGTTGTTTTCACAAAATTTTTACTCCGGCACCGGATCTGGGTTCAAACAAAACGTAGGATCCTACCGGAGTTGACTCCGGGACTCCGGATCCTTAGCCACCTTTGATCAGAGATGAACGGATTTAAGTTTTTCAAATCCATATCCTACATTTCATTTCCAAAGCCAAATCCGAAAACAGACTGTTTTAAAATCCAACTCCCGTTTAAATCCAAAGCTTTATCACTACTATGTTAGTCTACATATAATCCAACTCAATATGATTCAAGAAAACATCTTGCATCATAATTCAAATTGACTTGTGCTAAACCATTGTTTCACAACACCATGATAGTTGACACTTCAAAGAATTCAAGACGATCACCTTTAACAATAATATATTGAGAAGCTCAGTTAGTCATATGTTTCAGTTTTAACCACCCAGAACTACGATATTCTGCAAAACAATTGTAACTATTATGACCAATAACAGAACAAAGATTTTGCTTCTTCTTTTGAGCCAATGGTTCTAACCACTGCTTGGCCGCACTAGACCTCGGGGCAGGTGTTACGTAGCCATTCGATTGTCTCATTGCCAAGAACCATCAGGTCCCACATTTTTAATTGAAGAATCGCCACTGGTTGGATGCCTGCGAGCAATGGCGATTCAAGAACTTAAAAAGTGGAGGGGGCACTGCGGGGCCAAGAAAAAAGTAGGGGGCCAACATAAATGTCTATCTTGCATGGTGATCGTAGCAGCAAGTCTGTCTTGCGGCGATGCGTTGCTCAATTATTGCTTTCTTTTTGATTGCTGCATGACCACTTGGAGGCGCATACCAGAGTGTAGTAGGACCCTCGGTGGCATTCAGTGGCGTACGCAGAAAATTTTCATGGGGGGGTTTGGTTCAGGGTCATATGGTGGTCATTTGCAAATTAGGATATCGGAGAAAAACAAATTCAAGGCTACTACACAGCAGTTCATAACTGCAAAAATATCAGGCTGCGTGTTAAAACAGGGGAGTGAAACACACTCATCACTACGTCAGAGCAATTTACAACTACAAAATCAGGCTGCGCTAATGTCTCGTCGAATACGGGCAGTT
>JGI24159J19872_10012735_pt1 | contig 10959 bp, 7 predicted proteins | sample Ectturendosymbi4_FD_19872 | JGI IMG/M metagenome (IMG submission 19872)
GCCCCTTTGAAAGCAAGGTACTTTACACATTACTACAGTTGCAAGGGGGGGCCCGAGGCAAGTGCTTCGCTTGCCTTCCCTTAAACACACCACTGTATATAGCCCTGACAATGATCTTATATGAGAATATGAAACCGATTGAACACGTTCTGCTTCATCCGATATGCGTACTTTCTCACCCGATGTGCGCATGTAAACACTGTAATGTAAAGTTATCTTTATATCATTCAACACATTGAAGTTGCTGATGAGTTTATCACTTCAAAAAACACAGATTGCACGCGATTTTTCATAATTAAATCCAGACACGCAGGTCGACTAACTAAAAAACAAATCTGGGTGGAAAGAACCCTCAGTGGGAGCCATGGTCACATGCGGCAAAACGCCTACTACCGTAACTTGAAGTGAACATTTGAAGATCTGTTGCCGGGTTATTGTTACGCAATAACGACCAAAAGTACAACAATCCGCTAGCAACTTTCACAACCTACCTCTCCAGGCAACGGATCGGACATGAGCAAACTGCACACTTGCTCTAAGCGTGCCGGGGGCCTCGCGGTCACGACTTTGCCTTGCTCTGATGGGCCTTGCGTTCATTTATTCGGGTCTGCCTACATTCCTAGTTGTATACGTCCAGAAGTCAGACTTCCACTTGATCAACGTATTTTGTGAAGGGATTGTTGCAAAAAATGTAGGCTACTACGTTTAGCCCAAGTACTACCGTGTTTTCCCGATAATAAGAGCTACCCGATAATAAGACCTAACGTGATTTTTCCGGATGAATTTAATGTAAGCCCTGCCCTTAAAATAAGCCCTAACCCTACCCTGTCTGATTATCGAGGAAACACGGTAGTCTTCTCTTATTTTGTACTGCATAGCAGCAAGATACCTTTCGTGCTTACGACCAAAGTTGTACATTTGCGCAGCCTGTTGTTCAGACAGCCAGATGGAGTTAATTGTGTAGTTAGAACAATCTATTTTGGGGGTTGTCNCAAAACAGAGTNGTGCAATTAGTGGATTTTGAGTGTTAACCGTTGCGTCCACGTAGGCCTCAGTCTATATTTTTTAACATTTATAGGCGATTTGAGATACAAAATGTTATTAATCTAAACATGTGCCATGCACCCAGAGATCAGTCCAGACATCAAGAAGGTTTATGCATACTTATTTCGGCCAGTTAAAAGCCAAATGCGCACGCTTTATAAGCATCTTTCACTTAAGCTCATGGTAATGGTAAAGTTTATCAATTTGCGCTAATGAAAGAAAACGTTCATCGTGGCGCACAAGCTTTGACCGGCCTTATATTTGCTCCTTCGGTTATAATGTTTTCATAACTAAATGATAGGATTGATTCTGCTTTCCTGCAATTTTTTTTCGTTTGCATTTCATTATGACATCTCTAAATAATCGCTGTCAATTAAATGACAGTGGTTTACGACCCAATTCCTTTTAAGCTCGTTCAAAAAATTTTAGTTGGAAACTACGAGCCTATTATGCGTATTTTCGGGAAAATATGTATAATTAATTTGCACAATCTGCAAATGCTGTTCATGTTGTGGATTAAAAATAAATTTTCAGAATGTCTAGCCCCCTGCCCAAACATGAAGACCCCCAATGAAAGACTTTCTGGCGACGGTTCTGCCCAAGCCCGAAGACACGGTGGGGCATTCGGGGGCAGTTTCCCACCAAATTTTTTTTGTGCCCCCACAAATTTTGTTATGCTCAGAAAATTTATTTTAAACATAGGATAAGAATGAAAATCTTTTCCCCCTAAACATGTATTTCCTACCAAACCTTAAAACCTGGCTACGGTCCTGGTTCTGCCAAAATTGTGTCTGCAATTAGAATAGGCCTATTTTGTTTGGCAGTCCATTCGGCCTCGAGATGTAGCATTACATAACTTTTTATAAATCACCATCAGGGTGCCCCTGTAAGCATTTGGGGGGGCAGAATTGGGCTGATACGGCACTGCTGAAGGCATCAGAACTGGATTCGATGTCTTCAAATGCTGGCCTCCATCATGGTTCTATTCCTAGCAACTTTATGTATTCTTGAACTCGGTTCTAATCTCGCGGTGTTAAACTTGCTCTTTGTATCGAAAAACTCGAAATAGCATCTGGTGATCATATGCTGCGCCATACAGGCTAATAGCGCTGACATGTGACCAGTTACCATGAGCTGGACTTCGTTACTGTTGTCGCTTTGATTTTCGTTTACACTGACTTACCTTCACGCTTCTTAAGTACGTAGACTTTGCGTTTCGCCGGGAAAGAAGCAGATGTTGTAAGAAAGTTGCCACTTGAGGAGTTGAAACAATCCTTTGTTTTCCAGATCTTGATAAAATTTCCGTTTGGAGTCGAATCAACCCTTGACCCAAAAAACGCAATTGAGTTGCATTCAACTACTAGGCTGTGAATGCAAATCTTGACTTGGGTAACAACTGCACAATAGTTGCTACTGCACTTTCTTCTATGAAAACCGAAGTTAAGTTGAGAAGAAGTAAAGGAACAGAAAACCAAGCATTGCGATTCGTCTTAGAACTAGCATGAAAAGCAAACTTAGCAATGAGGTATAAGCTTAAGAAGCTTTCGGGCTGCACGATTTTATTCGTCCGTTTATGTTTGCCACGCATAAACTATTGAAGTTTTGAAAAAGACAAACATATGATCTAAGCTGTAGTGCATACAGAAAACCTAGTTCTGTTTTGTCGGAATCGGCAAAGAAATCAAATGAATGTTGCGAATATTTAGAAAACGTTCAAATTTCTAAGTAATATACATGCAAACGTGCAGCTAGTATTGGCGTACTACACAACGTGCAAAGAACGGTAATGGATGAGTGAAAGCAGCAGTGTCGAATATTATTCAGAATTCAACTGGTTTTGATTACTAACATTTCAATCTTATACTATATGTTAACATTGTTGCTCTTACCATGAGGTATAGTCCAGAAATCCCTCGCTGAGAAACTCTTGGTGAACGCAAACGAGTTTCGATTTGTCGGGGCTTTCCGTCCCCACTTTGGCGTAATCTCCGAGGGCATGGTAAGTAGTAGGACACTAACATGAATAAACGCGAAGTTATACATCGCGGTTATGGTTCGAAGCACNTTGAACGATTTTTCTAGAATACCGAACGAACACANAATTTGTCAAATAATGTGATCNCGTAATATTTGGGCGCCNCATTCATAGAAACGTATCCTGCTGTTATAGCCCCAGTTGGCTGCGCAATGCAAAGCAGGAAATAAAGACCTGCTTCCGTCGAAATCAACTGCATTTACCAANGCCACATTAGCAATCAATGCTAATAAAAACTGATCCAAGATCCTTTGCTTCGTAANCTGCTAGCGAATTATTCTTTTAACAAGTATAAAACGGTTTCCCAAATTTGTCAAACGAGACGAAAACCACTTTTTCAGAAGAGACAAAACCATGTATTATGTGTGACGTTTGTCGTTTCACTATTCAGGTCTTCGCATATCGAGAGAGTATCTCACAAAACAAGTCATAACGTTGCCATGTTTTGTCTATGGTTTTAAACTATACTGACCTCCAGCTTCCAAAATGTGAACTTTTCTTGTGGTGATGAGTGCAATTTGTGATGGACAGTAGCGCCCTTGGCCTCTCCGATTTTCACAAGGCTCGTAGGTGCCTTCACTGCGTTTCCCTTAAGTTTTCTGAAATTTTTTAGTAGCATTAACAAAATCTTTGCTGCTGAAGTAAAAGTGTTTGACTTTTTGGAAGATACAGTCAATTTTGCATTGTGTTTTGGATAATCCAGTGCCAGTTTTGATTCACAAAACAATTTTGTAAATTTTAAAGCCTTCACCATGATCGCTTTTTGGACTAAATAAATATGTATCTACAAATAGTCAAAAAATGATGGCATGGCTTGAGCTGGAGCAAACATAGGCTTTATTAGCCAGGACTCCTCGTAAACCTGGAAAGTTTCAACGGGATTGATAAGATTTTCCTTCTTTTTGGATATGAATTCTGTCTTGTCTAGATAATTATAAAATCTACGGATCCCTGCGCTCTCTGGCAATCTGTGACTCCACAATGCACAATTCTACAACTGACTGCGTAACAACACACGATGTTGCTGAAAAACAATGATTTTCCCTTCCGGTTCCATGCAACTTTTTGCCAGTGAACCTTGTTCATGCTTTACATCAAATATGCAGGCGTATATTCAAGTTCTTGACAATCATGTATGAGCACCACAATTTTGGAAACAAATCAAGAGAATTTGTTAATTTTCTTCTGTTTGAAGAAAAGGGTTAGGCTTAGATTCAACTCTTTCATTAGATCCAATCATTTCAAAGACCCACTTTAAGAATCTGGGATGTAAATCGATATTTATTGTTTACTCTCACTAGCGAAATCGATCATTGAAAAGAACCTTTTCAAATAAAGAGCATTAAATGGTCATTGCTGAATGTGTGACACATTACAAAACACCCTCCAGAAAACTGTAACGCGACAATTAAATCAAAATAAAAAAAGGGTTTCACTACATCTCAATATTCTTCTTATGTACACATTGAGCTTCGCAGCATTTTATGTTTATACAGAAGTGGAAGGGAGAGTAAATTTTAGGATATTTTTCAAAGTTACCGTAAAAAAGTTTTTAGTATCGCAATTCGTCTTTACCTTAACCCTTTCAATTTTCCGTGAAAGTGTCTCGTAGTGGACGGCAGTTGCCCAGTGCTGAGCCAGCCATCTTGTTTTTGCACATTAGGTTCAAAAAACGAGAGAGAAGGATTATCCAGTGAAAGCAAATCAAATCCTTTCTCAACAGGAAATAAAGCAACCTCCATCGCTGCGTAGCCAGGCATCGAATACTCCATTCTTCCACTTTCATCTACGTACAGAAAGTTTTAGGCGGTATCACACAGAAGATGTCCAAAGTGCACACATCTTTTTGTGATAATTTGGATTTGTGTGGTAATGCTGTGGTTGTTTAATTGTTTTATGATCACTTCCTACCAGCTTCGGAGCACGCGCCACCAAAGATGGTAGGCAGGGTTCGATTCCCGGTCCGGTTATAGTGAAGACTTGAAAAACGGTACTTGCGATCTGTCCAGCCACGCGCTCGGGGTTCATGGGTGGGTGCACGGGAAAGATTCACGAAACTGAACTGAACTAATGGTTTCAGCCTGCCGTCAAAATGGTCGTCTGAGCAAAGCAATAGTTCGGAGAGGGAATCTTCGTTGGAAGTACATCTTTGTATGTTAATTACAAAAACCACGCATTGGCAAAAACATATTCAAGTTCGTGTACAAAGCACGTTTGCAGTATAGAGGGGTTTCATCTAGAACCGGTGAAACGTTTACAGCTCACCTCTCGGTACTTTCGGAAGAGCAGTGACATCTCTTGGTTTGGCACTGGAGAAAGTTAACGATTCGCTGATCAAAGAAGTTCCATTGATCAAGCGCAACTTTGCTCCACTATTTCGATCAAACCTGTCGAATCGAAAAATTAAACGTATTTTTAGCAACGTCTCGGCTTATTCGTTTTCAAAGATGATTGACTTTTAGTTTTCAGGAATAGCATAATGATCAGCCATAAAACATTACACTATATATTCCGGATATAATTAAATAGATCATTGAAATGTCTCCAATAGTCAGGATTCAACATCACAGCTTTACCAGAAGTCCTTAAACGCTGTTGCTGGCTTTAAGAAGCTTTCATGAACACAGCTGTGGGTGTCGAGGACAGTAACTTTCGATGTATTGCGTGGGGTCAAGATATCACTCAATGCCTGCAAATGCAAGAAAAGGAACAATCTTTGATCTCAAGAAGGTCAGCGAGCGTCACTGACTATTGCGAGCTTCATGCACGCAGACAGTTGCTAGATTTCTCAAATTCTGCAAGGGATGGTTGATCTCACTAATTGAATTTTTACGCCTTGCACAAATGCACAGGCTGCTCAGATCACGGTAGTTCGACAAGAAATGTTGGTTTTCGGAAAGGTCAGTACCGTGACTGACTCTCGCTCTGAAAATACTATCATTTGGTTAAATTAAATGGAATTTGTGCTATCGATTCATTCTGTCTACTGTAATAACTTAGTGTAACAAAAACCTGTGCATGAATCGTTGCATTGTTACCTTATAGCCCTTGGGACACTGAAGCTTCCATATGGATCCATTCATTGAAGAACGTATTTCCACCGCATCAGTGGGGGGTATTATAGCTTCGCCAACGACGTTCCTGAAACAAAATTTAAGTTGGCAGAACGTGCTTTAGCGAAAGAGTTCCTAGATTTTATATCAGGTCCACCAGGGTTTTATGATGTAGAGTCTATGGGGTGAGTTCTTTAATTCCCAACATTGTAGTTAAAATTTTTGACCGATTCAATTAGAGTTCTCTTTCAAGTAAGTATTTTCAGTTTTATGAAAACAAACGTGATATTCACATTTGAAGCCGTTTGAAGGCACAGAGTAGAAATTAATACGTCATTGGCTCGAGAACACAGGAACTTCTTTATTAACATTATATTCTTAGACAATATTATGCTAAAATATGGAATTGCGAAAGTACGCCACAACGATGTGAATGACACGCTCTTCGAGTTTGAGTCAAGTCATGACTTTTCGTGTCACTTCGAGCCATTTTCTATTCAATCACACTTGCTAATCTTTTTAACCTAATGGTTAGCGTCAAAGATGGAAATTGTTAAGCGCATCACTTTCCAGTTTTCAAACTATTTTAGGCACTACTTTTTATAGCAGTTCTCGAAACACAGTTTGTTCGGTCCCACTTTCTTTTCTCACGCTAGGTACTATCATTTAGTTTCAATACCTTGTTGGGTGCATTTTTTGATACTCAAACTAACGGGCACCATATTGTAATTCTCAAGCTACTGTGGTGTGGACAACATCCTTTAGTTCTGAAACCAAGGTGGATACTAATTTTAGTTTTCGAACTATATCAGGTTCCACTGCGCACCTCTAAAATCCTGTTGGGTTTCACTTCGTAGTTTCAAAATTTCTGTTTGGGACCTGTTTCCTTTATGCGTTGGGAAATATAAGAGGTACTGATAACAAGCACTATAAGTTAAAAACAAGGTGGGGCAGAAACGTAAAACGTTTATCAAAAGTTCTTTGCCTTTCTAAACACTTCGTATCTTATAGGGATATGTTGAGTTATCTACAGTTTTGTAAACATTTGTTTTACAAATTCATGTTACATAGCTGAGTGTAGAATAACGTTTTGGAATCGTGCAGTCGATCTATTTTAAAGCTGTATCTTCTGCAACACATTTCTGTAAAACAAAGCCCACTATTCACAGCAACACAAAAGCTTTTCAAGGCGGATAATTACAAACAAGACATGAAAACTTTCAACGAACTACTCAGCGTCTGATATTGCTTGAACTACGACAGTCGCATGCAGGGCCGGCCCTGGCAGGTGCGGGGCCCAATGCAAGAGCTAGGCGCGGGGACCTTGTGAGCAGTGGGTCTATGACGCCATCGTGTTCAGTTAACCGTGCTAAACGACCATGGTAGAGCGCAGATTTAAAGTCTTACCACGAGAATTGAGCACGTTTGCTAACGTTCGATAAGAGAGGAAACTCATCGCTAATTCTAACAAGAGCGTTGTTTGTTAACAATGAGATTTGTAAGCCGTTTCTACTGAATTCTCGAGAGCAAGGAGCGTCTGGAAAAATTGAACAATCTACCTAAACACCATAGCGCGGGACCCCCGTTATTTTGACCGCTGATCTCGTTCTTTATCTTATTCGGGAGTTTGATTTTGCTGTGTTCCAAAGTTTACTTGCTTATGAAAAAGCTTGAAACAGTGGGTTTTGATGCATTGAGGGAAAAACGATAAGATGTGAGCGACCGAAGCTTGACCTAAGTTTTGCGGAGCATGTTTGATTAAAAAAATAAGTGTTCCGTGGTCTTGCCTTCTGTCAATCTCAAGGACCATTTGATGTTTAGCGCTAGTTACTTCAAACCAGCAAAACTCAACAAACAAGTTCTTCTTTTTAGATTTACTTAAACATTTCGGAATAAAATTTCTTTTGGTCTGTCAAAGGTTTTCCTCCTGACTAAAAATGCCAAGAAAATAGCCCAGGTTTTCATAAGTAGCTATTTTAATCAAAAGCAATCAATGCTATACTGTCGATTGTTTTGCGGAAAGGGTTAGTCGCATTGTGTGTTCATTGTCAGTCAGAAAAAATACACGGGAACTAAATTTTCTAATTAGTGATATGCTTTTACGTGCCGCATGGCAATTTCTTTACGAAGTATGAAAATTTGTTAAAAATGAAAAATTTGATGCCAATTAATCATGTTTCCTGACTCACGTCGTACAACCAATTAAAATCTTTGCACACAAGCACTTTAAGTATCACTACAGATAAGCAACGCAACACATTGGGCAGTGCGAAATACATCTGTTCTGAAACCCTTACTTAGCCAAAATTGGATGCTGCACAATTCGATCGTTTGCAGACAATGGCTGGCCGATTACGCCAAATCTCTGACCCATCAGCAAACCAGGTTGTCTGGCATGAATGTTGCCACTACCGCCAACATAAGTGTCGTAGTCGGGTTCTTCGTTGATAAGCGGCCGCTGATAAACGATGAATGACAAATCCGTAACGTTTGCCTCGTAAGTATCACCTAACGGAAGAATGGCAATGCAACGAGGTTAGCAAAGAGCAATGTTTGCGTTTACCCGTCAAACAAATGGAAACCTTTTCCAAAAAAATGGAAAAGGTTTGTTAAATTATGAGGAGTTGAACTTACAAAAGTGTCACTCCAAAACAGACTACGGCCATTTTTGCTTACTTGAATTTATTCGCCTTTCGTTCACAACTAAAGTCTTCTTTTGAAACGTAAAACGTAAGCCAGTCAAATCATTTTTATCAGCTAGAAACCTATTTTGCCAATCAGTGTTTTTAGTATTTTACAGGTGATGTTCAAACCAGCATGCCGTAGTCATTTTTTTTTCCAAAAAAAGGAGGCTCTGACCAAAACTGCAAATCGCGTGCCTTTAAAATTGTTCTTGCCACTGCAGAAATTTATTTACGCGTACCTGTTGGCTGCGGAAGAATAATCGCGAGTGGGGCGGAAGTGATGGCTGCAGTAGTTTGCTGAGTAGTGGTGGTTTCAGCGGTGGTTGTATCAGGATAGTCTGTGGTGGCTTCAGTCGTTTCCTGAGTGGTTGCAGCAGTGGAATGCGCTGGTGTTGTTGTTGGAGGAAGGGGGGAAGTTGATAACGAAGTAGTAGTGGCCTCAGTAGTGGTTGCTGCAGGATTTTCTGAGGTGGTTTTGACTGTTTTCAAAGTAGCAGCTGCTGTGGTTTCAACATGTGTCGTTGTGGGGTAATCGGTTGTGACCTTAGTTGTTCGCACAGTAGTAGCCAGGGTGGGAGTTGTTACGGTCGTTGTTAGTGACGAAGAAGTGGCGATTTCAGCTGTGGTTCTTTCAGGATATTCTGTGGTGGTTTCAACAGTTTTCGTAGAAACACCTTCTGTGACTATAACTTGCGTTATTGTGCTAGAATCTTTGGTGGCTTCAGTCGCTACCGGAGTTGTTGCAGCAGTGGAATGCGCTGGCGTTGTTGTTGGAGGAAGGGGGGAGGTTAACAACGAAGTAGTAGTGGCCTCAGTAGTAGTTGCTGCAGGATTTTCTGAGGTGGTTTTGACTGTTTTCAAGGTAGCAGCTGCTGTGGTTTCAACATGTGTCGTTGTGGGGTAATTGGTTGTGACCTTAGCTGTTCGCACAGTAGTAGCCAGGGTGGGCGTTGTTGCGGTCGTTGTTAGTGACAAAGTGTTGATTTCAGGTGAGGTTGCTGCTGGAGACTCTGTGGTTGTTTGCGCTGGTGTTGAGCGAGGTTGTGTAACAGATTTAGTGGCTTGCTGTGTAGTTGTCTTCATGGTAAGAGCATTTAAGATGAATGCAGTTGTAGATCGGTTTTGTGAGATTCGCAGAGACACGGCAGGTTCGTGTTGTGGAAACGGGGCTACAAACAAATGAATGCCACGTGAAAAGTTTAGGCAATTTCTTCAATAAGCAACTGAATTAACAATATTACAAGAGAGTGGGTTGTAGGTTGAAGCCTTATTATTCAAAACACCACGTGCATTTATTTTGAATTTTGACCGACACGAAAATGTGTGCCACTTTTGGGAATCCTTTTCAAAAACTGCGAATCCGAGTAAAAGACACAGAAATCGAATTCAACGCTTCACTTCAGCTCTACGTTACCGAATGAGTTTTGTCTATATCGTAGTTCATCACACCGGTTTAACCAGGATGTATCCCGTAGTTTACTTTTTTGTGAAGTAAAATTTTTTGAAAAATAAAAATAACCAAGGATTCACTATCTTGATGCTTTATCCAATTGATTTGGTAGTTTCATCGCCGACTTCATGCTTTAGTGAACAAATTTCGAAGATTGAAAATTTCAAGGCGTTTGTCTCACTCTTAAAATATCTATAAGCAGCCAATTTTTAAATAAAGCAGTGTTGAAGTCTTATGATCAAATTTTCAATGCACGCAAGGTCACGGCTTCGACACACTTAGTAAGATCACATTTCCTGTTGAATGTTTAGTCTTGAAAGCAATCGATGCACAAACGCAGACTCCCAGGCTTGTCTGTTCTTACCAGCATCCAGCATAGGACCAAAATCTTCATACAGGCTGGGAGGCTGTATCGGGGCTGACAAACTTGTTGAAGCTGACGCGGTTAGAACTCCATCTGCAACAGCAAGCGACCAAGCGTTTATCTGCGCCTCTCTTCAGACATTTTTGAATAGGACTTTCGTGGGTAAAGAGCCCGGATAGGCACGAAAAAATTGTCGCACCCCAAATTAAAATCCTGGTCCCAACGAACATGTGTAGGAAACTCCGATGACACGCATCGAGCTCTCTACCACCACACCGTTCTCTTGACCAGACAAGCATGCGTCTCCCTCAGGGCCGGATTAAGGGGGG
>JGI24159J19872_10012736_pt1 | contig 10958 bp, 4 predicted proteins | sample Ectturendosymbi4_FD_19872 | JGI IMG/M metagenome (IMG submission 19872)
CTTCTTTTGACCAAAAGTGCCGCCCCGGGGCATTGCCCCCCCCCCCCGCCCTCCTAGTCGGGACCCTGGCTGAATTAGCAGGGCATGTACATAAACTTGACGTGAAACTGCAGAGTTTGTGCGGGAGTGGCTTTTCTCTGTTTGCTGTGGGCATTCGTGCTAAGCTTTACTACTTTGAAGTGAATTGGCCAACAACACTTTGCGAAAACAAAGAGAGATGGGGTACATTTCTTTCTATACCCTCAAATTAGAATACCATAATAGCTATAACAATTTCTTATTGTGTGATTCTGCAATTGGTGATATTGCATAATGCAATAAAAACAATTNAGAATGGGGTTTTGTGTTTTTTTGAAAAAAGAACAAAAACCTGTTTCTTTTCAAAAAAAACGAATTTGAAAAAACAGGAGGGTTAAAANTTTTTGAAAAAAACGGGTTTTTCTCAACCCTGACTATCTGTCAATCCTTTTTTGTGATTTTCCTTTGACCGCACGATCTGGAACAACTGACGTCGCTATCAGTTTGATTGGGCGTGCGCCGTACACCTGGAGTAAAAGACCATTATAATGAGGAAGCTGAGAATCACTGGCATTTGAATACGGAAAAATCAATGTTGACAACAAAACAGGTTTCGATAAATGAAATCCATTCAGCATGTATTAGTAGACTTACAATAGGAAAAATCATCTAGTTACAGCATTTTAACTTTTGTAATTTCACTCTTTGGATNCCCGGGGCCGTCGCGCCGTTTGCCCCCTCCCTCTGCACGCCACTGGGTGAACAAGTGGAAAGGTGGAAGATATAGNAGAATTGTCCTTTGATAGGGTTNCCATGCGTCCTGAATTTTGTGTTAAACTTTGTCTCCGGAACTAAATTTTAAAGATGCTCTCATGTCCGAAATTCTGACAGCAAATTAATATGCATGTGCTGTGAAGATGAGAACTTCTTTCGCAGTGGATTGGTAGTTATTGCAACAATTTACCTCTGATGCTGCTGATGGAGCAATCCTCGATGCCATTATTACGTCACACACGTCATGGCTCAAGGATTGGGCGCTTAACTACATTCCTATTCGGTCATAACCACATAGTTCAAAATATACCTCAAACAGTAAAGAAAAACTGAAACTGTCGTTATAAAATAAACGAACAAAATATTCTTCGGTGACCAATAAAAAGCGTCGCTATAAGGCGAAGTGACGATATAGCCGAACTCGAATGCAGGTAAAAGATAGAAATTCTGTCGGAACCGACGAAAAGCATCGTTATAGCCCAAGCCGTCATAAGCGAATTCTTTCGTATAAGTGAAAAGAGGAGCACTGAAAACAATATTAACAGAAAATTGACAATCATATAAAACAAAAATCAACAGGAATATTGGCAAGATAGCAGGACGTTTATGTCTTCCAAATTAATAAGACGAGAGAAATCTCAAACTATCAGACCCAATTTTGGGACCAATATACCTATACTTTTAAGGAAAGCTGACCCGAAACTTTTTCATTCTGGATAAATGATATTTTTGCAAAAGAGCAAACCTTGGTTGATATTTGTGGCTTGATGCAATTTCAGAAAAGTAAGGTATCTATCAAAGTATTTTTACCGTTGTGAATTTTAACTGAAGAGTGTAGGCAGGTACCTACAAGAGAGATGGGAAGAGTCTAGTGTTACCGCTAGAGTTCGGCTTTCAACTCAAATCCTATTACTTTTTATGTATCACTACGCTTTTTATTCCGAATGTGGCAACAATAGAAAGTCCGAATTTTGTGTAGTTTCAGACAAGGGTGGTTAATCGGGGAGGCGAACGCTTCGGGACCCTTTTTTTGCATAGTTTTGAAAGCTTACGAACCACTCCAGAGCCCATTTAATAAGCTCTGAAGCAAGCCATAGTATGTGCCAAAGGGGCTACTTAATAACTCAATGTGTAGTTTTGGGACCGCCTCTGATTTGCCTCGGGCTCCAAACCTCCACCCCTAGTTTTAGAGCGTCGTAGTAACTGAAGTAAGTCTTACTTAGGCTCCCGTCGCAACCGAAGATCTCTCCACTGGAACTGGGCAAATTACGGCTCTGGTAATCCCGGAAACGCAGCTTCAGTTTATTTTTCTGCACGAGACAGACAGGGTGACATACTTCTAAATGGACAAATTTACAAATAGTCACTTTCTTTCTATAGCTTTAATTCATAAGCATTCAAAAACGCAATCTTTAACCAGGTCGGAAGCTGCTCTTCTAACCTGACCCACGCTTTAGGCCTGATGCCTTTTCCAACTCTGGTCCAATCACCTGCTTAATTAGCACCACGCCTTTGATCCTAACCCTCTGCACAAGCGCTAATCAGTTAGAGCTCTGAGTTAATCACGCGAATGAAATTATTTCTGTCAGCAATCAGCGGGAGCTGACGCCACTAAATTATTTCAGAACAACCATTTGGAACCAACACTCGTCGTTACAACTCACAGGGCAATAAACTGCTACTCAAAGGCGTTATTAGACATTTGAATGGCCTGATAACTGTACGGCTAACCACGCGATTACACCTAGAAAATATCGTCGTTCAATCAACACAAAAAAAACGTGTCCAGTCATGTCGTCTCGCAATCGCCATTCAGGTGCAGAAAACTTGGAAGATCTGATCCGAACTACTCTGATCGGTAGGTAGCTCAAAGAACGCAAGGAACTGTTTTGTTGATCTCAGCAGTGCACCTGAAGCCAAAAATGCAATTTTGCACTTGAAGAAACATTCGCCTTGCTCGGGTCTTTTGACTTTGTTGACAACCTACCCAGTAACCGTGCACCAGAGAACCGCATGTTGCTTCCGATATAAAATGGACCTGGTAGTGTTACACGGCTGCGGACTGACCGTAACTTGGAGAATTCAAATACGAAATGCTGCTCATCGCTTCATCAGTTGTGAAAACACGTTTTCGCATCAGAAAAATACAGGGGGTTGAAGGCAAACCGTTCGACTTGTTTTAATTTAAACTTCTGACAGAAAGAACACACTCAAAAAATAGATTACTTTTTGTATACGATACAACACGGGAAAAGACTGCGCACAATGGTGGACTTTATAAAAACACGCCCTTATAGCTGTAGGCAGCGATATGCCGAAAACAAAAGAATTTTACGCGACACCGCTCGCTTCCTTCGGTCCGAGCACTTCAAAATATCTGTCGTCACGCCAACTGCGTATAAGCGAGGATTCAATGGAGTTTCGTAAGAAAAACGACGGTGAAGAGTTTCGAGCTAGCGTTACCGCGCAATTCGATCTGAATCATCAAGCGTCTCGGAACAGAAATACTGACGTAACAGCCGACACACAAAACAAGTAATTTGCGCGCCAATAGCCCGTGGGCCTGCGAAGAAAAACGTTACGTGTTCGCGTCACGTAAAACCAATTAGATGTGGAGGCAAGATCACGTCTAGTCGCCGAAAACGAATGCGGACAGATAGCAACAACAGCAGAATAAACTCTAGTTGAGGTGCATACCATTCACCGAAGCAAGACTTGAATCTCCACCAACGATAAATCGAATCAACAAGCCATACGGCGTTGGCCAGCAAAATGGGATGATGAAAAGCACGGAGCTGTTTAAAACAGCTTAAAATAGTTGTCTGAACGATAAGGCATGAAACACTAACCCGAGTCGCCGTGCGATACATGCAACAGCAACCAACGCATATCAGGAGCTTGTGATTTCAATAAGCTGTTGTTTACCAACACCGAAAAGCATGCTTGCATAGCTGTATACTGGAAGGAGTTGTACGAGGTACACCAGCGTGGCAGTATAAAACAACTCGTTTGACGTAGATTTTCATTTTCTCACAGAATGCTTGGAGACTGTTACTTGGTTGAATTGATACAGCACAACCGACAAACCAAGAGAGCCCAATTACGTAAGACTAAGGGCAAAACAAACCAAACAGCAAGACACGACGCGCCCATGAAAATAACGCCTCGCATAGCTGCACACACTCCACCTCGTTTGCGTAAGCAAGCGAAACCATCATATAACAATATTCGCAACAACTTATTGCCTTAGTCGTACAGTGACTGCGCATTGAAAAGCAGAACGGATTAAAAAGACTCAGTAGAACACTGTGTGATCGATTTTGAATGATTCGGGCTTTGGAAAATACGTTGCTATTCTGCGGCATGCGTATAACGAGCAGTCCAGACGGCATTTCGATGCACAGGAGCCAAGCACCACGCAATCTTGTTTTCTACTTCCTTCACCTTACAGCGGAAGCGCATTTCATCGCGCGAATAACGTTCCCAATCTCCTTTGCGGGCTTTTCTATACGCAAATGACCAGGCTACCATCCGATGAACGACAACCTTGTCGCAAAAGCGAACCTGCAAAAATCGATAGAACAGTTCGTTGTAAGACTAAGATTGATTTTATCAAACGCAGTTTGGGCAACGCCAGGTGATTTGTCCCACTGTTTCACTGGGCAAACGAATTAAGTCAATGCACATTCCGAAACAAGACTCAGTGCGAATTCGCATATAAGCCTATTCCAAGGGCTGTCTGACATATTCGCTTACGTCGGTACGATTTTGTATTTATTGATAGAATATTTAGGATGAAATGAACCTACTGCAAGATGACTCGTGTACCGCTCCGCCTTTCAAAATTTGACAGGGGCACACCAGCATTTTGATGCAAGCCACTTCTGAGAACCAAAATTTAACGTTCTGATATCCTGCACGTCTCCTATCACGCAGGGGCCCGAAAAAGAGCAAAGCATTTTGATAAACGACAATACACTGCTTCAAAACGTTATACATTCTACAGCACAGTCATGGCATCAGAAAGGCACCGTCCTTGAATAGAATGCTTTTCAACAGCAATACCACCGCGGCGTCGCGGTTATTTTTGGGATTTCTTAACGAGACATGCTGTATCCTACCCCGAAATGAGATAATTATAATTGACAAACGCTAAAAAATTATTTAGACATTCAATTAAGGATTGGGATCAGGTTACAGCGTTGGCGAATAGGCACTCTACCGCCATAGCAAACGACCAGCATTTTACACAAGTGTTTATCAAAAACAAATTTGATTCAACCTTTTTCAGACTGTTTTAGGTAGATTCCCCAAGTTTGAGGCTAGTTTGAGAAAAAAATTCTCCAAGTTTCCCCAAGTTTGAGGCAACAATTCCCAAAGTTGAGGCTAGTTGTCCAAAATTTTTTTGCAGTTGAAAAAGCAACTAAACATTGCTGCATAAAAAGCTTGAGATTTACATCTCTATGTATGAAGCTCAGTCGCGCTTTCAGCCCAACGTGATAAAACATAACAAGTTGTTCCAGAATACGCAACGCAAGTACAGTTTAAAGTAACTTAAAATGCATACGCCAGGGTTAGTGGCTTTATAAGCAATAACCAATCTGATCTTGTAGGCAAAATCGACTTAATCCAGTAAGTCCATCAGTCATGAAACGCTAATTCAACCAGCAGTACTAACCGAAAGGCTGAAGAATATATTATTATCGTGAGCCGCATGTACTGTGGAATATCAAGGGCGGGCAGTTAAAATTTCCAATTCTATCATATAATGAAAAGTACAAAATACACATGTTTTTTTACCTTAGATACAAAAATCCAACACCTAACATGTTCGTTTACTTTAATCAGCAAATCCAACACAAATTGGAAAGCTTAAATTCGGACGCGGGCCGCAGGTTCGCCACGTCTGTACTCAACATAAACCATACCAACCTTTGAGGGTCTTTTCACCGCTACAGTTTCGCCGATGGATGAAGGTTCAGCAGATTTAAAAAACTTGCTTGTTTGATTAAAACGCTCATTTTCGACAACCTCAGCTCTTGCATTGGTGCTGCTGTTCGCTTGCAAGTACCCGAGGTTAAAAAAAGCTTCGTGACATTGCTCGAAGTATTTCCACAAGTTCTTATACGTTTCGCAGGGCGAGCTTCCGGGCGTGTCTTCATTTTCCGACCAGCTTGACGGAAATGAAGCGGAAGAATTTCTGAAACGATTGCATGTCTCAGAACACGCAGTCGCGTTCTCCTGGTTTGGCTCATCATCCACAAGTGCACAATTTTGTTCTGTAAACACGTCATCGTTACTTTCATCTTCTGTGTGTTCTCCAGTGGGCCATCCAAGGATGTACGATATTGCTGGATTGGAACACTCAGGCCTTGACATCAGATCTCGTCGAAAATCTTCGCTCGTGTGCGGGGCATCCCCCTCGTCGCAGCAGCTGTCACTACCACAGTTGATTTGCTCTGCTGTAGCGTCTCTCCAATAGTCGTCATCTTCGGACTCGGACGACAAATCGCAAGTGGAATCCGAGGAGATTGACACTCGGGCCCGATTGCGTTTTACTTTCGTACAGGTCCATAATTTCCGTGGAGTTATGATTTTTTCCCAGGGACATTCTTCTGAGTCAGTATCGCTATCAACCACATTATCGTGATCAGTTGCTTTTGTGCCCTCTGTTGCCACGAAACAATTATTCAGACTGTAGTCAGAATCACATTCCCACGAGTCATCTGTGTCTGCATCGGACGACTCCCCGCTGAAAGAGTCGCCCGAATAAGTAGGAGATTCTAATGCATCCCTTGTTGGCGCTTGAGCGAGTCGACCAGGAGCATCACTTTTCAAAAGCATGAAATCAGTGTTATACAAAGTTGAAGAGCGCAATGAGTGTTCGTCACACCGACTGACAAGCATCTCATGATTCGCATCTGAAAATCCGGTGTCAGGTTCTGAATCATCTTTTACTGGGGGTGGGAGCGGTGCAGAGTAATGGAGGGTTGGGATTTCGCAGGCGTTACAAAAAGGCTTTGCGGCAGTTGACAACTTTTCGTTGTCATCAAATGCTTTTTCAGTTGTTACTTGAGTTGTACGTGTGGCACAGGATTGCAGACTGCACGCAGAAGTGTACGGGGAGCCACTTGAAAGCTCTTGACATTGCAGCACGCCCGTAAATGCTCCCAACACAGCTACTGTGCCAGAATCCTGACGAAGTGACTCAACTAGTGAATGTTCTGCTTTAGAGGGCATAGATACATCAAGATTAGCAGCCATTGAGGAAGCTTCTGAAAAATGTCCCAGAACAGTTTTCAAGTCAGTTTGACGTGCGAACTCACAGTGCTGAGGAGACAATGGCTCAATAACGTGTTTTGTTAAAACAATTTGTGGTTGGAAGCGACTGCACGAGTAAGTGTCACTCATGATGCATCGACCCCCTTGTTTACGATGGTCAGTTTGATTCAGAGTTTCATACGGGGGATACGAAAACCGTGACTGCGGTTTTATTTCCGTATTTCCTGTACTATCAAGTCGTTCTAGAGACACGAAGCTTCTAACACCACTTGAAGTTTTGCACGAAAACCAACGTTTGAGCCCAGAAATTTCACTCCAAGGCACGGGCTTGATATCGATGGGGTGAGATGAAAACTTTACGTTACCGCCAGAGTTGAACTCGGCTTTAGTTGTCGGATTTTCCTGACTTGCAATAGGTGGCGTCCAAAACCACTTCCACAATTTGCTGACTTTTGAATCGGACATTGTTTGAATACACTTATTTAGTGCAAGACAAACTTGTGAGCAGGTGGCTTTTTAGCAGTCCATGTCCGGCGCCAAACACCAAACTTTCGATCAAAAAAAGCTGTGATGCTGCGATTGTTTGTATCAGATTTTGGAGGAGTACGTACAGCAGCAACGGCACCGTCTCTTTTGAAAATGGAACAGCGCACTTTTTCGTTAGCGACAACTTGCAACAAGGTGAAAACGATCATACAAATCAAATTGTAGCGTGAACAATCTTCTTGCTTGCAACAAGAACCTGAAAGAAAAAAATACGTTAAGAAAAATCGTTATTGCGATAGTTTTTCGTTAGACTTAAATTGCTCATGCAGCAAGCCAATAGAATATTATGATTAAAATTAGATTGATACAAATTACAAAAAAGTATGAAAGTGAACCAGAAAATTGATGAGCACAGAAAAACTCTGTCTACTTAGGATTTTGCACATTTTATTTTAACTGCTGATCTGAGTAATTCTTGTAGACCACTTATTTTTGCGTATCTTCAAACAAACGGTTTGACACGAACCAATTTCCGCTTTAAAATATCAGTGAAGTGCTTGTTGTTTCCCGAGGCTAACTTTATTATAAACTGCACAGAACGTAGCACGAAAAAATAGATCTCCTGCACACCAATACTTGCAGAAAATGAGCAGACCAAATAAACATAATGGATTGCATACTCAGTGATTTAAGTATACAACTCATTTCATACACTCTAAAATGAAAGAGATGAGAATGAGTTGCATCACTCTTAGCACTTAGTGTAATATGTTAGGGTCTGTCTAGCATGCCAATTTGGACACAATGATATCACTGAACATGCATGTTGCGCAAATCTTCATTCCTTAAACACTAGTCAAGGCAGTTGCTTTATCACAACGGTAATAAGAACATTTCGCATGGTTGTATGACAGCAGCCCCATAGAACACCCATGTGTTGCAAATAAAGATCCTTACTATTATAATGGCATACCTCTGCTTTTTTTCGCTGAGACGCTTCGGTCGTTTTTTTTTGCGCAGACATTTCGGTCATTTGTCTCACAATTGTATCAAAACTCGCCATAACAGTAATTCATTAGCTTATATACAGTATTCAGACATTCTGACCGAAATGACCTAATTTTTTCGGTCATTTCAACAACGTTTCGGCCTATGACCAAAAAAACAGCTCTGAGACAAGTTGAAACAAGGAAAACAACAGAACCAAGTTATAGCGCTTACCGAACCGTCGGTAGCGCTTAACTAACCGGAGAAATTCCCGCGCAAAACCACATGCATTTCGGTGGTATTTTCCCGAAAATCCCCGAAAGGGCCGGATGCTAAATTGTTAATAACACTGTATATAGTTATTATTGTCACATTGACCGTAGATTCACCACGGTGTTAATGAAAATGCAGCAATAAATGACAGGGTGAACAAATCAGAAAAAGATAAGCATTGGTCTATACAACTACCTAGTAGAAAGTTCACGCGGCACATGATTACAGATGCTAGCATGTGCTGTAGTCAGGAAACCAAAAATGATTCTTATGTGTTTTTGTGCATGTTTGGGTATGCTGTTATGATAGCTGTATTTTCGTAAGAATTGTCTGGCTATTTGTCGATTAGGCACCATAGTGGCTACTGCCTTCAAACAACTGAGCGTTTTTGGGGTTCAAATTGTACACTTCCTGAAACATTTTATTGCATCCCTATTAGCAGCTATCAGAGCAGTTACATGCTCTTGAATGTTAACATGTTTGAGACAAAACGAGCCAAGACCTACCATTTTCACCCCAAATAGGAGGAAGATCAGTTCTTTTATTTAAAACCTGCTTGCTTGATCTGCAATAAACGGTAGCACTGAAAATGGAAAGGGAATTTGGAGTGGCATTTTAACAGTACACGCGAGCTTCTAGACTTAGAGGGACTTCCTGGCCAAACACCTTTACATGCCACAAAAATGCATGATTTGAAACAATAGCTTGCAGCACAGCAGTTAATCTTTACCAAACTGAGAAGCCAGAGTAAAGTCACAGCTACTGTTTCCTATCACGTCAGTCATATCCTTGTTGACATGTTCCCTGCCGGTGTACGAACATATTGACCTAAAAGTCAGCCTAAATCAAGCAGTTTTACATGTGTCACAGATGTAACTCCTCTGCCGATTACGCTAGAGAGCTGTTCAAACCCTCAAAAGACTTGACAAGCCTGAGTCTGCAATTAAACAAATATTTTGGTTTTGTTTTTTTATAACATCATAAGTGATGTAGGTTTATGGCCATTTTGGCTCATGTTACCTGGCCTCGGGCCCAACCGCTAGACGGAAGTATTTTGCTTAAGTTTTCATTGGAAACTAGGCTAGAATCTGAGTCTTTTGAGCTTTTGATCAACTTTTTTACATTTCTGGTTTAAAACTTATGATCTAAAAACAAATCAATTATCTAATTAGTGGATTCATTTTTTATTTTGTTTTTAGGTCATAACTTTTGAACCAGAAACCCCAGCAAGTCATCCAAAGTATCAAAATACTTGGCTTTTAGCCTAGTTTCCAATAAAAACTTGACCGAAATACTGCCATCTAGCAGTTTGGGCCCAGGGCTAGATAAAGTGGGCCAAAAAGACCTAAAACAACTCCACTTACCATGTCACTCACGAAAATCCAAAAGCCAAGACCAAAAATTTTTGATTTTATTGCAGACTCGAAGACTTGCCGAGTCTTTTGAGGGTTTGAACACCTCTCTAACACAATCAGCAAAGGAGCTATAGTCTTGCAAAAACACATGCAAACAGCTTGATTTCATGGGAATTGCTTCATTTAGACGGCTTTGAAGGTGTTATTAATTTTTTGCTTACACTAGATTACAATCTACGATACGTAAGATTCCAGTACTATGATGCCTCAGAAGACATGGTGTTATTAGCAGGGGTGCATCCGGGGAGTCTGTTTGGCAGTCATGACAAGCCCCTTTGTACTGCAGGTACTCAGCATAAAAGCAGATAAAATATCAAACGCTGTCACTGCAAATCTCTAATGCAGGTGGTTTTGGAATAGGCAACAGAATTTCCCTTCTGTCATTGCATAGTGCTATTACATAACAACAACGTCTCTGCCTTGACTGACACTCTAAATCAGGGTTCTCATGCTCAAATTGCTCCGTGGGCGACATGAGGACTTATAAGGTAACCCTTGGGTCGCATTGTGACGCTGACACAACAATAGCGGTACCTGAACTTAACTAGAAACAGCTTTTACATCTTTATTTCCTGCATGCGAAAGGTGTCATCAATTACAGGCAAATCATTTCTCACCATCTCTCACATTTACAGGGTGTTTCACAATTGTTGAAACAAAGCGGCAGCTTCTAAAACCTTTATCGATGACCTTATTCATTTTTCTCTTTCCAGATTGTCATAG
>JGI24159J19872_10012738_pt1 | contig 10957 bp, 8 predicted proteins | sample Ectturendosymbi4_FD_19872 | JGI IMG/M metagenome (IMG submission 19872)
ACTTTCATCAACACTAAAAAAGCCTTCAAAAAACTATACATGTTTTATTTTGAGACGTTTCGGAATATTCTTAATCCATCTTCAGTCAAAAAAATAAAAAATAAAAAAAAAATTTTTTTTGAAGGCTTTTTTAGTGTTGATGAAAGTGTTAAGTCTATCCCAGTTGTATGCTCTAAAGTTTGGCAGTTAGGTAGAAAATTCCCAAAATCTTGCAAGGTTTATACCAATTTTTCACAAACATTCCTGTGGCCCGAAAGCGCATTCCATTCTCTGCCCTTCTGCCCTCTGTTTATGAATGACTCATGTTTGTGGGTTGTGAGCAAGGCCTCCATGAAAAGAGGTCTCCTCTCTTTTCTAGGAGGCCTTGATGTGAGTCTCCTGGCTAACGTGATGCATCACTGGTCGGACAGTTTAAGAGGAAATCGGTGCGACCAATAGTGCATGACCAAGATTTATGCCGCCATACGCTTGATATTCTTCCATCTGAATGAAATGTTGCATAAACTTCGGCTTTAAAATGTTAATAATTTTGCTCGAAAGATGGTGATGTTCTTTCTTTTGTCTCCTTTCGTTATATTTTTTATTTTTTAGTGTTTTTCATTGCAGGAACTAGGCCTCCTGCTCCAGTACCAGGTGTTATAGAACGGTAGGTAGAATTTATAAAATCATACTAGGTCCTAGGCTCGTGGCAGGTTCAACATCTTTGGCAATCAACTCGATTAAACATTTACCAAAGTTGCGACAATTGGAAAACTGTTACAAGTTTTCACCACTTTTTCGGAAGGCAGCTTGAATTTATCCGTAATGGCAATTGTTTTTTGACGTTTTGAAGATTTTTTGCTTCATTAGATTTTGCTACTAAAATGTAGTCTTTACGTAACGATTTTGTTCAAATGTCTGTGACAAACTGTAAGCAAATATGGATGCAAGAATGTATTTGGATTGTGTTATGCGAAAACCTAGAATGATTGCTCCTTTTCTTCTTCAGTCCTTCTGTGCTTTGCGTCCAAGTATGCGAATATTCAAATCTTTGCTTTGTTATCAAACAGCAGTTCTTGATTTATCGAATTTTGCACCATTTTCAGAAGTGTTGGTAAATAATGCTCAACGTTTGTTTGGCCAATAAATTTTCACTAAAAGGAAAGAAATTTTTGACATGGTCAATTTTGTTGGTAAAATCATTAACCCACACAAATAGTTTTCATCTTTCAGGGATTCTTACCCTGTATGGGTGCAGGTAGCCACAGTAATTACCTAATAAAATTACCTAATTGTAAAAAGTCACCTTAAAAGAATGAATAGAAATTTCTGAACGACTTATATACGAGCAACAATGTGTTTCGATGAATATGCTTCCCTAGCTAGGTTCTCATGCATGCAACGAATATAGCTTGTCAAGTGTCAATCAGCGAATCGCAGGGTTTGCTTCTCCCAGACATTTCAGATTTTGGGTTTATTCCGGTTTTACGGAAACAACGTGAGCTTGCGAGGCAAAAGCCTGATCACCTTTTAAATGCAACTTTCCTATGTTGTTACGGCTTAGTTGAATCATGTTACAGTCTCCACAGAGTTATCCTAATAGCTTCTGGTAAAACATACCGTGGCTCAGTTATTTGGACAAAATCATTTGCTCATTGAAAACTCAGCAACTGAGAATACCTACGCCATACACCTGCCCCTTTCGCTAAGTTTGCTCAACAGTTTTCAAATTTTTGCTTTTAATTGTTGATTCAGTAGGAGCGGTGGCGGGTGCCTTGTTAACCTTGTTGAGGATGATCTATTAAATGTTATTAACGCCCTGTTATGTGTTAGCTTATGATTGAATAGGCATTTTTTCGCTCACCGTTTATTCTTTGCACTGTTACCCGCTTATGACATATGCGGTTCCTTTATTCAAACGCTTTCAATTGTATTTGGTTTGTTAATGACCACAAGCAATGTAGTTTGCTGATTACAGAATCAGTGTTCACNGGATTATTGCAGAATGGCATTCAGCAACCTGGTTGTCATGGTCGAATTCACCACAATCCGGCAATTTCGGACCAAAAGGAAAAGCCATACACATTTAAACAAAATATCTCCTCTCCAACATTGTGGCCCTTTGAGTACACGGCAACAACAAGAGCTGTTTTATACACACTGCAAGTAATCGTAACATTAAATATGATTGCACTGCGATCCAGCGGTTCCACAGTTATTCAAAGGAAAAAGCAATCGATGCTCGTAGCTGTCAGGCTCTAGCTCAGAGGTTCCCAACTTGCTTGGTATCGATATCGATCTTTACCTCGCAATTAATTGTGAAAGGCTATAATTGCAAATAATTCATAAATGTGAATAGCAATGCCACAATGATGATAGCTAAAAGCAACTATTATATTTTTTGTATAAACTCAAAATCCAAGCATCAGTTGCAACCTCTAGCCGAAGTGCCTGCCTAAACTCGCAGCCAAGACTAAACCTTTCACATTGAAATTCAAACGCGACGATTCTTATTAATCTGATTCGCGAACGTAAAAAATACACGGACGAAAACAATGTTAAAGTTTGTCGATGGGTAACTGGCATTCTTGTACAGCAAGAAAAATGCAAGTAAAACGTAATACAATACTGTCTTTTATCAGACAAAACGAATTGGTAATGGAATTGCAACCACTGCTCGAGTTGGTGCAACTAAATGTCACAGGACTCCCGCACGCCCGCTTTACACGCCACGAGAAACAGTTACAGTATTTTATTTTATCGAATTTTCTGCCACGACGGTGCCGGTCAAGTGGCTGGAAACCAGTTGCAGACTATGTTTTAACCAGGAATGAAAAGGCTGCGCTGAAAGAAATTGCTCAAAAACTGGTTCGCAATGGAAAGTTTTTCCTGGGGTCTAAATCACACGTGCGCAATTTGCTGGGCAGACACGGGAAAACGAAAGGTCTTGGTGGTAATTCCTTTTTTCGACAAACGCCGTGAGATTTTGGTGATAGCTGAACCACTGGCAAGGAATATGATATAAACGATTCGATGCTTGTCGTAAACTGACCGTACGTTACTCATGTCGGGGTTGAAAACGAAAGAAACTTGTGCGGGTCGCACACTAAGAACGTAGAGCGTGAGAAAGACATCTTGCTGTATGTAACTATTGCAGCATGCTTAGCATGTAATAATAGACAAACAAAAACTTTTGGATATCAGCGCACTGCTATTGCGTTGACGCAGTTGTTACGTATGATCTAGAGGTATTTTGTGCTTCGCTGGGAGCACTTGGTGACGAGGTATTGTCTGTAGGCGATCCTGGCGGCTGGGGTCTGGAAATGACTGTGGTGTAGGGCGGAGGTGGTTCCTGCAACGCACAAGCATAGCATGACTACCATATTGTTAAACAGCAGCAGGTTCAAATGGAACTGAATGTAGAGGGCTTTGAGGTACACAGCATAATAAAAGATTCCAATGTTTAAAGAAAAAGAGCAGACCACTCGTGACACTCCGCCAGGAGTACAAAAGCGAGTATAACGAAACAGCACTGATGGGTCTTCTCACTAACAGGTTGAAGCCAATTGTATGACATAAAGATGTTTCCAACAGCAACTGATCTACGATATTAAGAATTTTATGACAAGGCGGCAGTAAAAAGCCCACAAATCATTTTTCAAAATATCTCGGTAAGAGTATCGTGCGGCAGAATTTTGGGTCCCTTCCGATAGTTTTTAGAAGTGAAGACCAAAAGTAAACATCGACTTTTTGCGGACTGCAGTTACCAAACAGGCGTCCACCACAGACTTCACGTTTCATCCGCTAAAATCTTCAAAAAATGTTCTTCATGCAAAACAACATTTGTATAAGCTGTAAACATTGCACCATTGAGGCCAAGGAATGTGTTTTTGTTGTGGTCTGAAGTTTAGCATACATCAAACTCACGAACCTGCGAGTGGTTGTGCAAATACACTTTCAATGCAAAAATTATCACGTCGCTAAAACATGAAGTGATTCCCAGTGACATGGCCTTAAATTTATTTGAGCCTAGAAACTCGTGAAGCGTTAGATGTATTGGCAGGCTTATAAGATGTTGACATTTTCTAAAACAAGTTGCTCCCAAACCATGTATAGCGCAAAAAATACCAAACTTTCAACCACCGCGCTACACTTCTTTCGACTGTCATGCCTTTGATACAATTATTCCACGTCGTTATCTTTTTTTTGTCCAATGCATTCTTCCTCCTAGGAATAGATCTACTGTAAGATTCCGGTTGATCCAGTAAAATGAACAATTTTTTATTCTCGATTCTTGCTGCACTGGTAGTAAACCACATTTTACAGAATTCCAGAATTAAGTCAAATGTACATTCTATCAACTAATTTGCTTCATTTGCGATATTCTTCTGGGGTTAACATTAAAAAAAACGAAATAAGTAAGTTTAAGTTGTTTTTCGGAGAAAAGACATTCCTTTTTGAAGAACAAAGCAAAAAATATGTAGGACTTTCATATTACTTGTGTACTAACCACGTGATGCAGAAGTGGACTATGACATAAACAAAAAATAAAACTAAAGTCCAGTTATAATGCTTGCTCATAAGCAAATGTCTAGCAACGCAAATGAGTGTCGATCAAATTTATTTTCGTGCAAAATACGTTGACTGCAATGGAAATTGAAAAAGTTGTCATCGTCGTCAATCAATCAGCAAATGCACCCAACCATTCGCAAAGAAAAACAACTTAATTTTTTGCTCATTCAACCGTAGGGGAGAACGGGGTATGTTGAACCATTTTTTACATTTTTTGCCATTGCTCCTTTGGTAGAGGCACTAGAAACCTGAATTGGGGCATTTGGCAGTTAAAACCATTTCACACATTTACACGTAGGTTGTTTGACATAGCCTTTTATATTCTTACCATAAATTGAAAACGAAANACATCACTTTTTCGGTTCAAATTACCCATGCGTGGGGTAAGTTGAACCAAAACAAATATCTGCCACAAAAAAGAACTGATGCAGAATGAAATGTCGGAATATTCACACTTGCGTGAATGTATTCAAAAATATTTAAATCCGTTGTAAACACATCTAACCATTGATGCATGAGGAAGAGGCGGAGTAGACCTACTTTTACTTGAGTAAATTTATCTGATTTTTGAAGTCCGATGAAAATACATGTTTCTTTTGTCTTTTTGTGGTTCCAGGGACATCTGGAAACGGGAGTATCTTTACAATGTCCCAATTAGAAAAGCACCACTCGTCACCAAAGTCAAAAGTGACAGCTGGTCTTCCTGTTGTAGGGTCATTTCTTCCTCTTTTCAAAACTTTCCTTCACATTCTCTAATTATGGCATCAATACTCCCAACCAATGTGTGTAACATATGAAAGAGGTTTTTGCCAGTGAAGCTCACAGCAGGGCATATAAAGCCAGTATAGTTAGGGAGGGAGACTTCAGTAATATTTGGTTACTCAAGTCTCATTACTGCGTCACTACTGTGAGGAAGATGAAGTATACATCACAAAACTGCTGTGACAAAACAATGGACGGCAAAATGGCCTTAAATTGTGAATGTTGTTTTCCGAATTGTACAAAATAATGGTGAATAGAGTTACTTTTGTAGGTTTTAGGGGGAGCGATCGCCCCAATCGTCTTTTTTGATAGAAAAAAATTTGATCGTTCCTTCACACGTTTTGCCAAATCATTTTCCATTCCATCACTAAACGTTTTGAGTTCATCACTGAGAGCATCATAACCACAAAGATGTTTCGTTACTGAGGCGTTTCGGTCAATGAATCGTTTTAAGTATCACGATTGAGTTTATATTGGCTCGCAGTTTTTAAAATTAAAGCGCTTTTTGCTACAGTGTCGTCTGAAGCGGCTGTCATAAAATCTTCCAAAATAGAAGCACAATTTTTTTTTTATTAAAGAATTTTTTATAATTGCAATGATTAAAAACAACACTAACTAATCAAACAAACAACAACTAGCAACTTGGATCAAGTGGGGTAAGTTGAACCATGGTTCAACTTGCACGACTTGAATGGCTCAACTTACCCCGAAGGAGAATTGCAACTTGAAAGTTAATTTATGTCAAAGCATTAATGTCCAGCTGTACCAACACAAGGTGATGAACTCTGATGGACCAACGCCTTGAAGAAGTAACGACATCAAACAAATACCTTTCCCACTATGAATTATGAAACAGCAAAGTACATTTTCAGTTTTTCACCTTGAGCGCACAAAAACACATCCAACTTGCCAGCTTTCTGCACCAAATAATTTTGGATCTGAGTCATCAACCAAAAGGCATTCTTCGCAGGCTTCAAACAATAGGCGTCACGCATCAGTTTCTGGACCGCTTCATTTAGTTAAAACAGGGGATGGTTCAACTTACCCACTGGTTCAACATACCCCGTTCTCCCCTATACCAACAGAGCAAACGTGCGTATCACAAGATCAAGGTAATTATTTTGATTTATGTGACCGACTCCAGGGTCATATCAACGACGACGGAACGGCATTCTGGCATAACTTGAGCAAAGAGCAAATACAACACTGTTACATCAAAATCATGAAGGACTAGCGTTTTAGAAACAAACAAACCTGAGGCAAGTAGCTTGTTGGCCTCATACCAAATCCACGTCTGTTTACCAGCTAGTAATCCAAAAAAAGAAACGTGGAGAGCATTTTTCGCAAACAAATCCAACATTTACAAATGTGTATATTTAAAACAGCCATTTCGTGTATTCCACTCCTTAAATTCTTTACTTTAACTCCAACAAGAAAACCAACAATTTTGAAACAACGTTACAAGTCAATACAAACTACCAAGTCTTAGTCTTCATCTTAAAATACTTCAGTAACCTCCACCACCAACCAACTACCACTCTTCAGTAACTTCCACCACCACCAACTGCCAGAGGTGGTGAACATGCACCGATCCTTAACGCAAGCCGCAAATAAGCAAGAGTGGTTGAGTCAAACTGTGAAAATTCGCAAAGATGAAAAGCCAGCGTCAACTTCTAACTGTCGAGGGTTCTTCCACAAAAAGTGAGCTAACACCAGGATGCGTTTCCAAAAACCAGTGGAGCCTGTAAGGTTGCGGTTCATCGAAACTGACCAAGATGCTCAATGTACGCGCACCTCACCGTATGCAAAGCATGTTGTCAGTTTCGATGAACAGCTTAGAACCATTAGTTTTGCTTATTTTTGTATGTTCTCGTTTTTCTCGGAATTATGGTTTACAACACAGGGGATGGTAAAGAATACAAGCGCATATGCAAAAGTTTGAAAAGGTAAAAGCTTGGAATTAAATAAAAATCTACATTTACCTTCCTGAGAGCAAAAGCAGGTACGAAAATGAGATTATGAATTATGGGTGCTTTTCACGGCCATTGCAAGTAGAGACTGAACTAAGATGCAGTACGATCACTAAAGGTGCAGGTAAAATTCTTCTGTTGTTTTGTATTGAATGGAACAAAAAGATAATAATGCATTCTTCCGTTTAAAAGCTAAATAAAATAATAATGCATTCTTCCATATAAAAGCTAAGCTTCATTGTCAAATTTTGAGTCAATGGACAACCATGGTTTTAAATAGCTCTCATTTATTTACAAAATATTTTTTGAATGTGTTGCAAAATTCCAAAATTGATGAAACAAATTTGTCAGTGGAAAAATTATTGTCATAATGGCTTTCAAGCAGAGTGTTTTCCTGATTTAATTAAAACAAAATTTAGTGTTCTTTATTTTTTAATCGCATCTTTTCACACGTAGATCAGCATACACAACACACATTTCCAACACTTGCGAAAACACTTACAAGGTAAGGAAGATTTTGTTGAGGATTTGGTTCCACTGCTCCAATAACGGGACTAGTACTTGATGAAGGCGTATATGGAGGTAGAACGACTTGTGGCGTATAAGGCTGCATAAAATTATTATTACATTGTATTGCTTTCGCAGCCAAAGTACATCAAACAAACGCACTTTATAAGATGAAATACAATGTCCACATCATGACATATTGTTTGAAAATTCCACATCAAGACCTAACGATTAAAAATACGACAGTAAATTTTCATCGGTTATCTCCTTCCTATAACTGTTTCTCTTGTTACAGATCTTGCATTGAATGTCATGTACCCCGAAACTATGCTGTATTTTCCTGAAAAAATCGAAAAATCAACGGACAAGGTCATGAGCAAATTTTGTTCACGTTCGTTCATACTCAACAGTTATAAACGTCACTGATACCACTTCTCGTCTTGTTCTAAGTGCTCTTAACGTGAAATATGAAACCGAGATTGTGATTTCAATATTAGACAGAAGAGCACAGGTCAACATACAATTTACTGAAAAGTTTTGTTTTCATCAAAGGCAGGCGTCACTGCCATCAAAGCAGTAAGCAACAATTTTATGCAAAAATTATTTGTAAGATGCAGGTCGTGATTGTTTACGTGGCTGGTTCAGAGAAAGGTGTGGCTGCAGTTGGGTGCTCGACGACTATCAGCAGAACTTCTTTCGCATACTTTCTAAAATCAGGATTTCAATTTGTGGCCTCCTTTGCTTTACGTGTATCTGCGTTCATCAGTGACAATGTCTCAATGAAATAGAACCCGTGTTCGCCTATGTTGTGTTAGTTTGAAAGAAAACGTGAAGCTCATAACCAAAACTATTTTTGTATATAGTACCTGTAATCGATTATTTAATACCTGTACTCGATTAGTATCAATACTCGATACAGTAATATAACAAGGCGGTTTCGTGAACAGTCAATAGGTTTGAAAAAGCGAAGCAATAGAGGCTGCAATGCTTCAAGCAACATGGCAATAATAATAAATGTAAACTTTGCAACGAAAGCAATCAGTTCATCCGATAAAGCGTTGCATGTAAGCACTTTGGATTCACCTCCGCTCAATCTAGGAAAATATCTAGCAAAAAACATGCAGTTTTATAACAGTGCATGTTTTTGCCACACTTGGTTCATTACATAGTTTTTATTATGAATTTAATTTCAGAATTTACATTAGGCCTACATTCGAAACATAACCTTTGCAAGAGTAAATCAGAAAAGTCATTCACATACAGAACTGTGCCGAAATGATCACGGAATTCGAAAGTAATGTGTGGCTCAATACAATGTCTAACACTGCCTTCCGATATGTATGTGCAGGGCCGGCCTTAAGCCGATGCAACCGATGCAGCTGCACTGGGCCCCGCGCCTCTGGGGCCCCGCGCCATGGTGTTTGGGTAGATTGTTCATTTTTGTCAGATACACTTGCGCTTGAGAATTCAGTAGAAACGCCATATAAATTTCATTGCGAAAGAAGAACGCTCTCGTCAGAACTAGCAAATTTCCTCTCGAACGTTAGCAAACGTGGTCAGTTCTCGTGTTAGTGCTGTACTGTATATCTGCGCTCTACACGATCGTAACACGGTTGACTGAACACGATGACGTTATAAAATCACTGCTCAGAGGGGCCCCGCGCCTTGGTCTTGCATTGGGCCCCGCATCTGCTAGGGTCGGCCCTGTATGCCAGTGCTAGTGACTATATATATAGTAACGCAATATCGTACATATAATAAGGCAATCATAGTATTGATAATTTTCCCACATCAAAACGAAAACGCCTTCAAATATTTACCGACCACAGACAAAAATAAAGAAGCCAGTTGCCCCACAATGATTGCAAAGCAGATAAGCAATGCTATTTTTGGCCAGATGTTCTAGGCCTACAGACAGTAGATTTTACAATTTGCGACTAATAAGATTGAGACGAGATGCAAGAAATTAAGACTGCTTGTAAGTCCGACATAAACTCCATGTTAAGCATTTTTCCGTACGGTATCGACGGAAAATACTGTTTGCATTTGAAATCTCTTGATCTCTTGTTTTTCTTGTTTTTTTATTGAGAGCTGAAAATTGTCTCAGTAGCAAAATAAATCAGACAGCCTCGTCATTCTCAGCACAGGAAAGTGCAGTGTTAAATAACTGATCAAAACAAAGCGTTAACAAAAGCAGCTTTAAAAACTTATACAGACTATGGCCATATGCTGTGAGGCAATAAACGCGTGGATAAAGCTTTACGAAGTTACCCAAGTTCATGAATAGACTACATTTTGGAACGATGCACGGAATCCATTTTTCACTATACCATTGTAAAAGGACATACCAAGACACCTGACAAGTTCTTGATAACACAATTTTATTTGCTTTGCTTTCAAATGAAACAATTGAACCTAGAGACTCAATTTTAAAAACTTTTGTTCATCGTGAACTTTAACACTTGCAATATGAGGTGTTTCAAACTGCAGCCACCAAAATGCCTAAAGTTCATTTTCACACGCGGCTAACTATATGCAGCGGAGGTGTGGATTGACAGAAACGCAATGTTTTTTTTTATTAACAACAGTTTTTAATTCTCTTCTACCAATGTACAGAGAAACTGAGCACAATTATCACTGTTTGACTACACGTCCACCGGATTCAATTTCGAGACCTCAAAAGATAAGAATGTTTGCGGTTGAAGCAATCCTTTTTAGGGGTGTCTGCCATGCCCTCGCTCTAGCAAGCATTGCTTGGTTGAACGTTTTGGCCCAAATGATTACAAATCGGCTTGGATTTTAATGAACTTGGGATCTCATTTTTTACCTTTACGTAAAACGCTTTTCTAGCAAACATGTGGTACTGCAAATACTATTCATCTTCATTTCCCTGTTTAGAACGTAAGAAAAGCTCTGCTGTCACAGATACATTGACTGTTGCAGATGCTGATTCTAAATTTAGAATCAGATGCTGATTCTAAATTTACATTATTCTTGGACACTTTTATTGATGTAGTCAACACACATAGCCCTTTAGTGAAATTATCTAGGAGAAAAACTAAACTAGCGGCTAAACCCTGGATAACCAAAGGTATATTAAAATCTATAAAAACAAAAAACCGTTTATTTAGAAAGAAAATTAAACACCATAACAATGTTGAATATCT
>JGI24159J19872_10012740_pt1 | contig 10956 bp, 7 predicted proteins | sample Ectturendosymbi4_FD_19872 | JGI IMG/M metagenome (IMG submission 19872)
TGCGCCTCAGCCTTTGGACTGAGGAGCCACATGCGCCGACACAAGGAAACGCGTTGAGCAGCGTCATCGTCGAACCGACGGACAACTAAGAGAGAGTAACTTTTAATTCTTGCAATGACAGTTCATTCGCCGGTATGATACTCTGCACAAAAGCCGATCCAGGTTCACAGTTATGGTGCCACGCCACGATAAACTTGCAGTTCACTCACGTCCCCTTTTGCCTGCAGAGGCAGGTTGCGAAAGTTGCGAGCGGATTGTTTTACTTTTGGTCATTATTGCGTAACAATAACATGACAACAAACCTTCAGTTCAAATGCTCACTTCATGTTACGGTGGCAGATGTTTTGTTGCATGTGACTGTTGAACGCAGACATCTTGGCAGGTAATGCAGCGTTGCATTGATTGCTTATAGCGGTAAGCCACCTACATTTATACTATGTGACAAGCATAAGTGAATCTTTAGCAATGCTTCCATAAGCTTGAAAAATTAATTGTTAACGCTAGTGTGACCAATGTGCCTGAGTGCCAAACTACACCTACGCAGGCTTGTTTTCACGTAGTATAAAACCACGCGGCTTGCCAGAAAATGTCTGCGCAGGCTTGTGGGAATAGGCCTATGACTTAATCGCAAAGGCTTAATTCTGACATCTGATTGAACAGCTGTATTTGCTGTGGTGCGTTTTCATAATTCATCTGCTCAATTTTGTACAGCCTGCATGGAGTTCTAATCTAGTAAGTTGTCCGCAGTCGTGTCAGCATACAGGTCTACTTATCCCGTTGTCCGGTTTGTGTATGGGCGTTCACCGTGAAAAAATTAGCAAAGACATGTAACGTTTTATTCATCGCTTTGGACAAGTTTCCAGACGTTTGCAGCTCTTGTTTCCAAGTGCCGCTGAAAAGTCTTGCGAGCAGATCTTGAAACCANGGGTTGGGCCACCGGGCAATTCCCCCTCTGAAATTGCAAAAACATGTTCAGTTGTTACATAGCCTACAACATCAAGCTACAATCATTTTGCCTCNCCCCTAAAATATCAGCTGGGTGCGGCTCTGCTTGCTAATTCGTTGAAGACCATGGCAGTGCTTCTTTCTTCGAAGATCATGGCAATGCTTNCGGCTTACTTGAAAAGAAGTACCCTGCGTTGAAAATATGCAGATAGTCTGTTTTGTAAATTATCGTAACCTGGCAATTGCTGCCAACGAAGGGCATTTTTTGTGATTGTTACCGTAACATGGTGCGTTTTCTTCGTGATGTAGCAAGAGTAAAGCGTTTTGTGAACGTCCATTTACATTGTATCATCAGCAACGTGAAAATGATCAGCTAACTTTTTACGTTGCGCCCCCTTGGAAAAATTTCTGCGGACGTCCATGGACGCCGGTAGTGTGTGGATTTTTTTTTGCCCATTTACAATGCTCCTTGAAATTTGCATGCAAATTTATTCCGTGATATTTGCATTAAATCGATAAATTAACAAGGAAAAAGTATGCGAAAACACTTAATCTCCTTGCGAAGGTAATAACTTTTTGTAAAATATCAAGCTCAAGGGGAGGGGGTTAACCCCAACCCCCCTTGGGCCAATGAGTGTTGAGTTGATTTTTTTGGCACAAACATTAGGCAATTTCCTACAAATCAAAGCACTGGGACACCGAAGAGCTGTTGACTGGGTTGTCTTGTCGCGCATCTCTCGAAAATTTCAGAATTTCCTATCATGGTGGCCGAATTTGGTAGGGTTGCAATTTAGAAAGGGGTTGAGTCTGCTGGAGGATTAACACAGTTGCACAGGAGTGTTGGGTCGCAGTCGGTATCTATCGTTGTTTGCCCAGTACCGCAAGGAGCTGAGCATGACAGAGAAAAGTGCGAACCCAGCTGAAATGAAACTCCTGCTCAGGTTCCCATAATCCTTTTGCATCGAACCGAGTGAATCGCCGTAGCCCTCGGAGCACTGGCGTTTACCTCAACCGCCCTGGAATGAAGCACCTTGCAGGTTTCGGCCTGCCGCTAATTGCCGTCACCAAAATCAAATTAAAAAAGAACCTTGAATTTCTTGTTATAGAATTGTTAATTTGTATGTATTTGTTCGTCGGGTAATATTACCGCCGCACGATCTCGTTTATCGAAGAGTTGTCACGAATTTAATACACGGTCTGTTTATTCACGGCTCTTCTGCGAGGTCGCCGTGTGCAGTTTTCCCGATTTAGACAGCGAGGCTGGAACGACTCAATCTGCCAAGATCCACTGGAGTCTCCGCCCAAGACATGCTGAGGGTTTTTATTAACAAAGACTGCAGGACGAGGAACGCGAGTTTTTAAGGAATTGCAGAGAGCGAAAGGTTAATGACAAGTGATACCTGAGGTGAAGCTTTGATCACCACAACGCAGTCGTCGCCTGTTCTTTTTCCGGTGGAGAAGGGGTTGCGGGAGATTCGAACACGCAACGGAAAGAACGCCCAGTCCGCTCGAGCAACAATGGAGATTCCCCGCCCGACCACTTTCACTCCATTGTTGCTTGCGAGCCACCATTCTTAAAATACTTCCCGAATTCGCGGCGCTCTGGGCATGTGATGCGATGCGCCGTCACTGGGGCAGTGGCCAACTAAAAAAACGGAGGGCAACGTGACCAGTGGCGTAACCTGAGGTTTAAGCCAGGGGGAATTTACCTGAAGGGGGACCCACTAGCCAGCACTCAGGAAAAAACGTGAGAAATGATAGTGAATGCGGAAGTGGATGGACATACTAAAACCCGAAATCACCGGAAAACACTCCAAAATATAACAACCTACTGAAAGCCAAAAGAACACTAAACATGGAAATATATGCTAATATGGGGCCATTTTCCACATTTAGCTTGCCAGGAGGAGGTTTTCACCCCCTGGCCCCCGTTAGTTGCGCCACTAAACTATTTGCATTTGAGGGGAACCCGGCACCCCCGTCCCATACTAGGGACGACTCTATTGCAATGCTGCGTGACAACGCAAGCTGCTTTCAGCCAGGGCTGTGGATTGTGGAACCGGAACTAAAAATTCGGGCTCCGGCTCCACCATCTTAAAAGTTTTTGGCTCCGGCTCCAGAACGATTTGGTCCATCAAATCCTATTGCTTATTTGTACAGCTCGCTTGTCCAACAAACTGTGTCTGTTGAACGCGAACCCAAACTTCAGGCTCCGGCTCCACCATCTGAATTGTTTTGGCTCCGGCTCAACAGCCCTGCTTTCAGCATCAACACCGACCTCACCTCTCAATCACGTGACCGACAACCACATAAAATCGCACGAAATATTTTATAGCAACGTGCTGCGAAAGTGAAATCGTCAGTGAACGAGCGAGGAATTACCGCACGCACGACAGATGCACGAGACGAGAGAAGGCGAAACGAAAGTTAATTTTACCTCTTACAGCGAAAATGCACAAATTACACGCAGATCGCGAAGCAAGGAACAACACAGCAATACCCGCGTGAAGAGGGGAACAACCAACTGTACAATGCCCACACAACTATTGCAAGAAGCGACGACTTACCTAAGGATTTATGCGATTGCTCCCTTCAAGCGTTTTCTTGGAATTCGCGATGACGACACCGAGGCGAAAAAACGTCACACCGAAAAGCATTTGAGTGAAAACAGGCGACCCGGAAAATCGCTGCGTAAACATCCGTTTTGTTTATCTTCTGTACACAGGCGTAGCCAGGGGGGCATGGTCGCCCCGAATTTCTAGCATATCTTGTTGTTTTGTGCTTTGAGAGGCGGTGTCCCAAATAAAATACAATTGCTCGCTTAAAGTCAAAATATTTGGCCTACCCCATCATTCTGGGCTGGCTACGCCACTGCTTCTGCACGTATGTAATTCAGTGGCGCGCTTAGCGCTAAAAGATCTTTTACTTCTCTGCTACGAAGAAGTTTCACTTGCGGGGAATCGCTAAATCGAAAACCTGTTTGCGTTTTGCCCCAGACACCGCGCTAAGTCTTTAGGAAACGCCTACACTTTACTACAATCTGCCCTTTTTCGTAGGTTGGGGCAATCTACACAACGTGGGTTGTCGATATGTACATTATTTAAACGGTAACTAATTCTTTTTCGATGACATCCAAGTCACACTTTTCTACCTGCCTGTTTCCCCGCTAAATGATGGTAGTTTAATGCAAAGTGCACACCCGTTGCTCGTAGTCGTTTCATCAGGAGGTAACAAAACCTCTCAGATTGAAGCTATTCGTATTTCTAAGACCAGCAGAGGAAAATGGAATTGTGTTTGGTATATCGATGTTTCAGAAATCAATGAGATGTGACTGAGTGCAAACTTAAGATTTTAAGTTGTGAAAACGATACACTCAGAGGCTGAACATGCGAATTGGTGCAAGGGTCAGTGTTCGTCAGTCCCAGGGGACGGTAGGCAGCAAGATCAAACAAACAAGGCTTCGGTTGGGGGTAATTTTACATCAACACAGCCGCAAATTTAGAAAAAAATTGAGAACCAACTCAAAAATGTGAACACCGAAGTTCAAATAAGCGAAAAAGTTGTTGGTGAAGAGGCAAAGCGAACCAGGGCCAAGCAAATATTGCTGCAAAAGATAATCACACATTGCTTTTCAGATCAGATCACAGCAACTGGCAGAAAACGAAAACAAATATTTCTGCAGGGCATTGCTGCCTGTGGGAGAAATATGCAAGGTTTCATCACAAGGCGTTTGAAGTTACTTTCACGCGAGCAGGTGTGCTTGTGAAGGCTGTAGCTAGTTTCTAGGCATAGAACCACTCCGACATCTATGGGCCGTTTTTCTTTAAAACACGTGCTTTTCAGTGACAACTCGTTAACGCATGCTTTAAATGAAAGTTCACAATGATCGTCACCGTCACTTAGCAACGATGGACCAATCGGAAGTTTCCGGTCACACACGCTAAGACTGCTGATACGTAATAATAACAAACAACGGCGGAAAGAAACGAGATAACGAACGCGCGATTGCATCGATCAACCAAGCGGTGTTGGTCACTTTTATTTCACCAGGTTCCGCAGTCACGTGCGGCGTAGCGCTCAGTCAAGTGGAACCGAAGCAGCAGGTCCTTTTTTTCTACACGCGGTGCCGAAGTAAAGTATCTGCTTGTGGTGCCTCTAGCATGCACGCTTGCAGCCACAACGTAAGATCAAGGGAAATAAAGAGAGAAAACGGAAACAGCGCTGTCCAGAAACTGTGCATTTAGTTACGCAAGGAGTGTGTAACGCCTTGTGGCCAGATGCTGGCCTTGCTTCTTGCTGTTAACGTTCAAAATGAAATCAATAGTGCTCAATATTTTAGACGATGGAATCACGCCATTCCCATATAACGGCGCGGTAGCGGTTCACGCGGTGGCTTCATTGTGAAGGTGGGTAGTAATAAGGTTGCTGGCCGTATGGCGGGTACCCTGGTTGGCCAGGAGGGCCTTGAGGGGGGTACCCTGGTTGGCCAGGGTAAGCTGGCTGTGATGGATAGGCAGCGTAGCCTTGAGGGGCATAAGTGCCGGGCTGGGGCGGATATGCGTATCCGGGCTGAGTGGGGTACGGTGCAGAGCCTTGAGGTGGTGGGGCACCATAGCCTGGGTATGCTGGATAACCTGGGGCCGTGGCTTGTGGGTATCTGAAAATCAAACAAAGGCTACCTTGAGTGAAGTGGGAAACGTAAGTCAGCATAGTGGAGTTGAGCAGAAACCATGCTGCAACCGAAAACAAGTACAGAAGAGTGATTTGTGTAATTTTTACTCTAACTTGTGTCACCTTTATAAAAAACAATAGCCAAAACACAGACATTAAATTGAGCATTATGTCCGGCANCTGATTGTTATTTCAGTGCATTACGCATGACCACGACTGTCTGAGACACAGTAGGTCTGCANTGCCATAGACCTTGCGGTCGGGTTAGAGGGGTGGAATCTTCGAGCTACAGGTTAATAAAAATTAATTTTANAGTGCGCTTCGCTTAAAATTATGCATTGCTCTGGATGCGTTCAGACACAACTCCGAGCTCAGGATGGCTTACTGTGAAACGCCAAGCCTGGACAGCATCCTCGACGCTGGCACGAGTTCGTCATGAAATTTAATTGTTGAACTTACTTTTTGCAACAATTAAAAAAACGCTTATTTGAACGCGTCAAGCAACCTGCTTGGTTTTAAACGAATTTCGTCATNAGAAGGTGATCTTATAGCTGGCAACGGGCGAATAAAAACTAANAACAAAGTTTCCTGTTCATCAGATTCGTCCTTACTTCGCGTAGGGAGGACAAACCAGACAGAAAACCTGTTTCCATGGAATCAAAGCGGCAGTACTTACGCGTAGGGGGGTTGCTGGTGAGCCCCATACGGGGCTTGCGTAGTCGGCGTTGGCCCGGGAGGAAATGACGCGGAGGTGGCCGCCGGGGCCTGGGCAGCAGCTGCTGCAGGTGGGGCCGCAGATGTGGGGTTTCTTCTGCAGCAACAGTTTAAATTCGAATAAAAGCGTTTTTTACAAGCGACCAATAAGCAGTTGGGCGGTTGTTTATATGGCTAAGCGTTTAAATAAGCTCGGATTGCACCCAAAAGATCGTCGGTACTGTGGTTTCATTATAGTGGACAGACTGGAATCAAGGAGTCAAACTCCTTATTGGCGGAGGCCGGTGACTCGAACCAAGGAACGACGCTATCCAAAGTCACTGGTGGCAAAATGCGCAAAAATTAACCATGCAAGGCTGGATTGGTATTGTCGTTTTACGAAATCATTTTAAACAAATTTATTTCAACCGGAAGTTATGGCAACCACCAAGCTTCCGGTGTGAGATATCCGGATCTTACTGAAAAATGGATGCTTTCCGGTCGAACCGCAGAAATCTCCACCCAAAAACTTTACAAAAGCACGGCGCGTAAGTCTTGACGTCCCTTTCAGCTGAAAATCGCCAAGTCCCCCAGATCAGGAAATCAATGCCAACTGATGCACGGTCAGGGTTCGGTGGCAATCTCAATACACTGCTTGATGCCTACAACCACACACGTCACAATGCGATTTACTCGTTTCACGTACCTTGGAGCTGGTTTGGGGGGTGCCGGTTGGGTCGCGGGCGCAGCAGGTGCGGAGCTCGTGACCACTGGGGGAGGAGGACGAGCGGGTTTGTTCACCTGAGCATACGTGTCCTGTTGGTGGTAAGACGGGACTGCCGGAGTGGCGCCTGTTTGTTGNGAAACAATCGATTGCTGCAGGTCCCTGGGGATGAAGAAGAGCAAGAGTGAGAGAGCGGGCACGCGTGTGTTTGTTGGCGAACAATGGATGAAATGGCGAAAGGTTTCCTCTTGAAGGTCTTCCACTCCACGCGCAACGGATACGCGAAAAGGGGCAACTACTTTTAAATTTACCCGACAACAATGGCGTAAAGCTTAAAACAATGGCCTAAAACTTACAACAATGGCGTAAAACTTACAACAATGACGTAAAACCTAAAACAGTGACGTAAAACTTAAAATAATGGCGTAAATCCTAAAGTAAGTTCAAGACTGACTTGAGCAGCTCTTCCTTCTCTGTCTTCCGGGCGAAAACGAGATCGCTGCATTTGCCCTGAAGCTTTAACAGCAGCTCCGTCAGATCGCCGTAAAACTTGGTTCCTTCCTGCAAGAACAGCGTCCTTGTGTAATTGCGACACACCTTCCCTCATACGCCGGACACTGGCGAGCTTTCACATTTGACAGCTTTGTCCGAATCGGCGGTTTAAGTTGCATCGGACAAATTGCTTTCGAAACAAAGCACTCTGAACACCTTTCCCCCCACCTTTCGAAGTTATCCGCCAACTTATTTCTTGCCACCACTGCGATGGCAAGTTATCTTTTTGACAAGAATCCGGCGATTNTTTAGTAAATCTTGCACCACAAAAGGAAAGCAGGGTGCAATTCTACTTTTTTCCGACAGAACAGCATATCCAACACCAGAGCTCCAGTCGCCGCCACAATTGCGCGATTGTTGCGTCACACAGACGACCACCGATTACTCGTTGGAGCGAAAACGCTAAAAACACAACGCGATTTTTATCGACCGCCGCAAACTTAATCGACCCTGCGTTCGAACGCTTCTTGTCACAATGCAACGCTGCGCAGCTGCAAAGAATCGAGCTCACCTGCAAGTGAGCGTTCAGCTCCATNTACTTGTCGAAGGCGGCCGCCATTTCTTTCAGCATTTCCTCGCGACTGTTTGCGCCTCCGCCTTTNTGCTTCAACACGGAGAACTGTTCACTTGCGCGCTGCGGAAGCAAGAGATTAGATTTCGTGTGCTTACAACGAAAAAAATGTCGTGTTTTACTGAGAATCCCAAAAGATTGTTGGAAAGGAGGACCTCGCGTCTCTCTTCTGATGAGTTCCTACGCAATGCGGATTTGGAGTCACGTGCTTAATACGTTAAGAAACCAATAAGGGCAAAATTACCCAGGGTGTTTCCTAAGCAACGTCACGTAAATATGTGGCACCAACTTGGCCGAATTTCAATGATTTTTTTCAGGACTTTATTTTATTCTGGACCACGCAGCGCAGCCAATGCCTTATTAGCACGGTATTGCCAAAGCCACGTCAAAAAAACAACCGCACGGTGGATTCCAAGAAATTGTTTGGGTGGATTCAACTGCTGGACACTCTTGATTCCAGTTTAGAATTCACAGAAACCGATATTGAGCTCGTTTTGCCAGTTGATAACAGCTCGGACCCTTACGTTGGGCACAACTGATAGTTCCTGAAGCAGACATGCTCGCGCTGTGCACCAACCTGAAGATTAGCTTGGATTGATTCCTGCTTTCCAACAGATTCGGTGACTTGCTCGATCAGAGGTTGATAGATGCGGTCCAATTCAGCCGGAGATATGTTCTCTTCGTTTAGGGCTCCATCCTCAGCCAGGACCTTGAAACAAACGGCCATCAAAACAGACAGAAAACGATTAAAAAAAACGTTTTTTCGCGCCATTTTCCCGATAAGAACATCTCAAACCTACTCGCTTCAACAGGTTTCATTTCTAAACAACAGTAAACAAACGACACGTTACAAAGCGTGTACAAGCGCTTTCGCTCAAGTATTGGGCTTGCACAGCAGGCACACGCCGCTGCAAACGCGACAGACTGCTGAGGGGCTTAACGCGGTCACAGCGTGACAGGCAAGCTGTCAACAAACCTGGGTGAACTTGCTGGTCATGTCGCAGCTGGTCGTCTTCAGTTCGTTCTCAACTACTTCTCTTTCAGCTTTGAGCGTTTCCACTTTCTCGCACAGGCTCTTCAATTCTTTCACGACCTGTAGTTGGATACAAGGGTGTTGGTTGAAAAACATAGCACCGGTAAGTTAAGGCACCTCAGATTAATGTCAGTCAGCACCCCCTTTAATGCCACGTACGATTAAAAAAAATTAAATCATCTATTAAATTCGTTTGTTTCGAAAAACCTCCGCAATGTGGACACTTTTTTCAGTGTTCGTTGAGCTTGTGTCGTGGTTGTCGAGGAACCAAACAGACGTCTTCCAGCCATGCGTGAAAAGATGGTCAGCGCCCATCCACTCCAGACAGGGTAGCAGGAGGGCGGCGGCAATTTGGACAACAACTCAAAACGGTTGGGAGAGTCGTGTCATGCATGGCACAAGTCCAATTGTACATCAGCTGATATTTTCCGGGACGGGAAAATAATTGCTCCCACCCTTATTGTTCCACCTAACAACTAAAAAGTTTTTGAAAATTTCGAGGGGAGTCAATACCGTGCTGGTTGCGGGCCTGGTGTAATGTATTCTGAAGAAATAAGACTTTCTTTAATCACGATTCCGTATCACCTTAACAATCCCAGTTGACAAAAATCCGTTCTTGTAGTCAACTACAGCAAGGGGCTTCCCATACACCCCCGATAGCAACAACGTTTTTGCAGCGTAGCAGTTGCGAAAGGCAACTTGCCTCGTGGTCGCGAAGGGAGGCGACAGGGCTGGCAGAAGGCACAGCTTTTTTCAGTTCATTTTCAGGAAGGCAGAGCAGTTGAATCCCTCGCTTGCTTTCGTGGTACTTCTGCCGTACGATCCCATCCGCTTTTTGCGCGTTCTCGATGATCGTCTGGTATTTGTTCGCCTCTGTGAGGTAACAATTCAAAGGTAAACAGGATGATTCCGATACATTGGCAATGATGCATGTCGCCAACACTTAGTTATCAAAACGTCTCAACAAGTATCGGTTATTTTAGATGTGCGAATGTGACGTATCATCAGAAGTTTTCTGGTTTGACGATGCTGGTTTAGAGGACACGCCTGAGTGCTGATACCGATTGCTGTGGTGGTCTCTAAAAAGGGGGAAAAAGTCTAAATGGGGAACTTCCGCATTTCGCAAGTGCTGCAGGGCGCGCTACCTGTTGCAACCGGACCAACTTGCTTCGGTTGACTTTTTTGACAGGAGAAATATTAATCTGGATGTCACTTTCACTCGGAAGAATCACGTGCTGACTATGGCTCTCATTTAAAGCAAGTAGACGGAAAAGGGCTACTTATGTTTGACCCCTTGTATGTGCGAACGTGTCCATTAAGACGCAGTCTCATAAAGACCGTGCAAGACCAGATAGCTGGACCAGAAGAAATTTAGCCTCATTGGCATTACAGAGCAAGATGGCTACCAAATCTAAAAGGGGCTGGCGTCATGGCAACTGCAAAGTTAAGGTTCCATCAGAGAATCGAACACACATCCATGCCAAGGGTGCACCGTGGCAATCAGGCGGCCGATCAACGTTATTTGTGTATGTATCGAGTTAACCATGTAGGCAGTACGCCGCAGTGTTGATTGTTACGTGACAGTAACCATTCACACGTCACAGACCAAAACGATGAAAGGTGGAAGTGATGTATGATACGTCAGTGGAGCGATAACGCTGGCTTCTGGTAATTCTCGCGAAACGCATTAGTCACGCAGAAGTTGCAGCGGCCCGCAACTATAACCACAGCTTGCAACAGCAATTACAGGCGTACACAATGTATCAG
>JGI24159J19872_10012741_pt1 | contig 10956 bp, 6 predicted proteins | sample Ectturendosymbi4_FD_19872 | JGI IMG/M metagenome (IMG submission 19872)
GCTAAGTTTTTGTTTACAAATTACATGCATACATGTTTGTTGATCATACTGTTTTTATGACATTTGGTCACTCAAAGTTAGTAAGACAACAGAAATGCAATGATTAACTGGGTCTCCTATCGCCCCCCAACTGCGCATTTCTGCTTCACCGCCCCCTAGACTTTCTCACCACCCCCACTTTGGGAACCACTGCCTTAACACGTTTGCTGCCAGCATACTAATATATCTTACTTGGAAATCAGTTTGCTTAACCAACCACATAGCTCTTCAGCCAATTGTGCTAGAGAGCTGTTCAAACCCTTAAAAGACTCGCCAAGTCCGAGTCTGCAAAGAAAAAAAATTTTTTGGTTTCATCAAGCTTGCTTGCAAGTGTTTGCTGCATATCATGTTTTTATTAATTGAAGAATTGTCTTCAAGGTATGCTGTTGCTGATGACAATCCATTTGGCAGCTATGCAGGAGTAACATGCCTTGTCACAAACAATAAGCCAATACCAAACATTGACCATATTCTCCAGCATTGTAGGCTATTCAATAATAAACCTGTGGGCTGTCAATTCGATGATGTGTGATTTTTGCTATCGGTAAACTGTATTTTTAGTTAAATGGGCAGTTTATGGATGGACAGAAACTGAGAACTATTGCAGTTTAGGGTGGTTGGCTGCTTAAGTTTCTTCTGTGGTCAGACTTTTTTGTCACAAGTGACACTGGGTTTGAAGTTGGATTAAGAATGCTACCAATGCTTGTTTTGGTTTGTATCAAGACGAGTGATTGAACAGGTTTTATTCATTACAGATGTTGTTCATGCCAGCAACTGATTCTATTGCTAGATTTCAATCCAAGCCATATTTGTTCAATTGTTTTTAGTTCTAGTATTAAAGATTCTATACTCGATTTGAAAAATGGTATTCATTACACTTCCGTTTGTTTGATTTTCAGATATTACTGCTACTGTAAACGTTACTGAAGCATTTACAGACATAGATTATGCTATTTTGGTGGGAGCCATGCCCAGACGCCAAGGAATGGAGCGAAAAGACCTGCTGAAAGCAAATGCAGGTATTTTTCAAGAGCAAGGGAAGGCTCTTGATAAATATGCCAAAAAGTCTGTCAAGGTATGATATTATTTTTTGTTTATCTTTGTTACAATTGCACTCTTGCGGACAATATATATTTTGCTAGTTCATAGTGAACTGCAACTGTTTGTTTTTTCAGTCATTTACCAAATTTTTTTTGAAATGGCTGAAAAAGGTTAAGACAGTTTGATAAAAAAATATCTGAATGAGAAAGATGACAAAGTTTTCAAGCTATTTCGGAGAAATGTCTCAGCGAAAAAAGACCCAGAACTTGGATGTTGTTTATATCATTATGGAAAGTTTTGGTGCCACCATTACAAAAAATAGAAATTTTTTCCTGGAATATTGGTTGTACCAAAAGTCAAAATAAAAATGGATATTATGCTTTTGTGAATCTGAGAAACTCTGGTACTAATTGGGAAGATTGTCCTGCCACTCAGGTCGTATTGTTTTTGTCAATTCATTTGTGCATTTAACGGCTTGCAGCAAGATTTTGATTGTTTTATGGATTATTGTAAAACTTGCCTGCTTTACAATCTAAATGAACGAATCTTCGTAAAGATCAACTGAAAATGTGTCTGGCGCTTCACTGGCCAAAGCATTTAAAGGACAGCATTCTAACAGTTTTGTAATTGTTTGCACAGGTTCTCGTGGTGGGAAACCCGGCGAACACCAATTGCCTTATTGCGGCAACCTGTGCGCCGTCCATTCCCAAGGAAAATTTCAGCTGTCTAACTCGTTTAGATCATAATCGAGCGAAGGCGCAGGTACGCTAGATGTGTGTCAAATGGTCTGTTGTGTCTGATGCAGTTCAGCGCATGTTNAGATCAATTTTCAACAAGCAACATTCTCAACANGATTCCTTTTCTATACGTTTGTTTGCGCTGATTTCGCTGCGGTGGTGTATTTATTTTTCACGCAATATTAGAATCGTTTTCTATGCTTAACTGGAAATGAAGCAAAACAGTATCAACTTGTTTAATTGTGTGCTGTGATCCCGTTTCTGTGCTGCTGAGCCCCAAGCCGATGTGGTAACGACATGTTGTTGCGNTAGATTGCATCAAAGATNAAGGTGTCTACCGACGCTGTGACGGGTATTATCATTTGGGGNAATCACTCTTCGACACAGTACCCGGATGTCAACCACGCCAAAGTTAAAGTTGGTGACAAGGCTCCCGTATCTGTCCGGGAAGCAGTGAAGGATGATGCCTGGCTTAACGGCGATTTCATTAAGGTTTAGTATAGAGTTGATTCTTGAGAGTTTTTCTGTTTTTTGCATGAAAGTTCATCGCAAGTCATGTATGGTTGTGTATCTATTTCTGATTTCGATATTATATCTTTGTAAAAACAGCACTGTTTCAACAACACGCTCCGTTAAGCGTTCTACCACGATACCTGAACAGTGAGGTCAGCCCCATAATTCTTGGTGGACCTCCAATGGTTTGAGTTGCGGATGGTTAATTTCTATCGATTTTTCTATCGCCAACTTGAACCGCAGTGATTTTTCTTGCGCACGCTTTCAGAAAAACATTTGAAAAACATATTTGACGTTCCCCGCCAAAGTGCTTGACTATGCAAGAATTAAATATCGGTGGCATTTTAATTAGAAGCTGTGTTGCTGTTTTTTCATGGTGTGGTTAAGTATCTCTTCAAAATGAAGACTGCTTTTCGTACTTTCTGGTGAAGGTCAACGGGTTTCGTGTTTCACCAAACGCTTACTAAACGAAATCAAAGCACAAAATTTTTGTTTATGAAACAGCAACTGGACATGAAAGTGCTGTTCTTTTCCTGAAACTAAGATCCATGCCCGAACTGTGAATAACACCTGTGCTGCGTACAGACTGTGCAGGGGCGAGGTAAAGCCATAATCGATGCGCGAAAGCTATCCAGCGCGATGTCCGCGTCGAAAGCGATTTGCGACCACGTGCGCGAATGGTTCCTTGGGACACCGGCCGGTGAATGGACGTCAATGGGCATTTTCTCGAATGGCTCGCTTTATGGAATACCCGAAAACATTATCTACAGCATGCCTGTGACCATTAATGTGAGTCTGACCTGTTGTGATAAACTGAATGCCATAGTAGCTGCAAACTGCGTGAAAAGCAGCTCATTACTAGTTGTTTGTGATTTTTCTTTTTTTATAGAATTTGCTTACTGTCTTTTATCGCTGCTTTGAAACTCTCTAGTTAATTACAGTTATGAGCGTCATTCGCAGTTCAACTACGTCCGAGGTCAATCGCTGTTACTTCTGAGCAGATTTGCTTAAGGGATGGTGTTTGGCAAGGTGGGGAGGGTAAAAAGTCATTAGCTTTTCGCAACTTGAGTAAATTTTTTGCCAAAAGTTATTCATCTCATTTTGTTTCAACCCAAATTCTAATACGCCTCGGTTCGTTTCATCGTTTCGTTCCTTCAGAATCAACAGTCGCTGCTCTGATTTCAATATTTTCCCCATTGTAGTGCAGCAATCGCCCACAGACACCTCGTATCCCCCGCTTTTGATCGTAAATGTAACTTGTGGTCGAGTTTGCGTTCTTGAGAACACTACCGGAAAAATAGAAGAAAACATACGATTAATGAATTTCGCTAAACTACAGTACTTACAATGGTTCAGTAGTGCAAAGTTGCAACGTTCTTAAACGTTCACATAACTCTAAAAGCAGAGTTGAGTTTATTTGGCAAAAATTAGGAATTTCAAACACGAGAAAGAAACCACAGCAATTGCAAACATACCAGGGCATCGAAAAACCCAAAGCTTATCCAGTCGTTACCCCTTGACTGGTGGATCAAGGTGTATAGCAAGCCGAGTTGAGATCGAAGTCGTATACGTGGGAAAGAGCTGCCAGATGACCAACACAGTTGCGCAGGTAGTACTGGGTCGCAACAGGTCTCTCTCAGTGGACCAGGTGCTCAGATCCGCGAGGATCTGGGCGTGACAGAGAAAGTATAAACCCAGGTAAAATGAAATTGTGCCCGGGTTGTCATAACCTTTTTGCTAGCAGCGGTTATAGAATGAGGATGAGTCATCCAATGCAGCCATCATTATTGTTGGAATGGAGAAGATGGGGGAGCTCCTGGGGTCGGGGGTATTCTGTAAGTCCCGTGTTCGAACTTCATGTACCACCAGAAGTAGTCCGCTGAGTCTGACGCGATGCTTCTGCGAAACAAAAGGAGACCAGCAGCAACACAAAAAACAAATCACACAACCACACACACAAAGAGAAAAAAGTTCAGGTGTAAAAGTCACGGGAATATATACAAGAGGAAAAATTAAGTTTGCTGTAAAGAGAGGACTGAGGGCAAATGCGTAGTGCGAAGCATCAACACCATTTACTCAAACTTAATATGCGGCGATAAAGCTATCTCTGTAACGCTTTTTGAATGTAAATGAGGAAAGCTCATACAAGGAGGGATCAATACAGTCCCAGATTTTGGGGCCAAGACGTTTTAAAGGTCTTTTTCCCTATCTGCTTGATGCTGCTTGCCAGAAAAACGTTTCTCGTCTAACACTACGGGTTGCATAGGAATGAATTTGATTCAAGGGAGTAAAGATTAGCTTAAAATTGCCAGGTGGGTTGCCGGAGTGAATTTTGTGCGTCACTTACCTATCTCCAGGTTATATATGTCATCCACTTTAAGGAGGTTAAGATACTTGTATAGTGGGTCTATCATGGATTTGAAGGAGCTATAAGTCATAGCTCTTGTTATTTTGTTGTGCAATACATTCAACCGTCGAAAGCTTGTATGCCCGACTCCACCCCCAGCACCAACTGCATATTGCAAATAACTGTAGACGATGTTAAAATACAGGGATTTGAGTGCTCTTTCGTTTACATAGTGTCTAATTCTGTAGGAAATTCCAACACTGCGCGAGATAGTTCTCTCAAGGTTGGTAATGTGTTCTGACCTAGTAAGTTTATCATCAGTGTACACCNCAGGTATTTAGTGGAGCTTGTGTGGGATGTAGTATTAACATTNACTTTTNTGGTAAAGTCATGAAGTCGCTTGCCACCGGGACCGATAAGCATGTAAGAGTTTTTTGAATAATTTAGAGACAACTTGTTNAAAGCGCATCCATTCATCTACTTTCTGTACCTCAGTATTCCTCTTGAAATAGACAAAANAGTATCATCAGCAAAAAGAGAGAGTTGAACGCAGATACTTTGAATAAATCGTTTACATATAGAGCAAAAAGCAAGGGTCGAAGNGATGACCCTTGGTATACTCCCTGGGTTATTTCCAGCATAGATGATCTATAGCCTCCAACTACGGTGTACTGACGTCCCTGCCTGTAACTAGCCAGTAGTTCAAGGGGTAAGCCTCTAATCCCATAAAAGGTATCCAGTTTCCACAGCAGCATATCGTGATCTATGGCAGGCCCGCACAACATACGGCCCTCGAAAGCTTTTCTTGCGTCCCGCGAGAACTTTCTTAATTGTAGAAAATGTTGCAAAAGCTCGACCTCGAATAAGTGATTGTCGTTCCAGAATTTCTTCCATACTACAACGAAATCTCCACATCGAAATAATTAGACTTGCGGCCCGCGGCAAATTTATGTTGATAATTTGGCCCTTCGAGCCTTCTTGAGTTGTGCAGGCCTGACCTATGGTATCAAATCAAACGCTTTTGGCAAATCACAGAAAGCAGCACAGGCTGTTAGACCGTCTTCAGCACTCTGCAGCAGGTTTTCATGCAGGTCATCTACTGCCAACGAAGTGGACATCCCACTTCTAAAACCGTACTGATCTTTGGAACATTTTGTTTTGTTCTATATGCGAGTACAAGCGATTTATAGATAAGTTTTTCAAAAATTTTAGTAATTGGTGAGAGTAGGGATATTGGTCTGTAGTTCGTGCCTGGGTTTATTTTTTCGGTCATTTGTCGGTCATAGACCGAATATTATTTGACCATAGACCGAATATTATTTGAATTGAATATTATTTGAATTTGTCGGTCATAGACCGAATGTTATTTGAGTTGACCGAAATAAATTAAGTCAATTTGGTCACAATGTCCAAGTAGTTAGGCCAGTGAATACCGTTTTACGGCGAGTTTTAATACTTTTATGGAACAAATGACCGAAATATCTCAGCGAAAAATGAAACCCAGATTCGTGCATACATCTTCTTGACCGCTTCTTGACCGCCTTTATGAATAGGGACAAACTCTGCACACTTTAGGCTTTAAGGGTCAGAGTTCTAACAAACCTGTGGAAACAGACAAGCGCCAAAAAGTTATGGAAATAATGAGCGTCATTCTCAAGCTAGTATGTTTATTGAACTCAGCTGAGTAGTACAGTTGATGGGTTCGATTCCTGGTCGGGTGACACCGAAGACTTGCAAAACGCTGCTTGCAGCTTGTCCAGCATCGTGATTGGCGTTTATTGACGGGTGCAAGGGAAAGCTCCACTCGCTGTGCCGCCATTGATTTGCCACCGTTATAACATTCACCTCAAAATTGACAAACTGTGCGCAGATCAGGTTGAGATGGACGCCCGCAGGCCACACGTTCAATCCAAAGTGATTATAGTGAAGCTTTCTGTTGGATTGCAGCATCGTTGTGTACGAAAACCTTCGAAACAAATCTAAAAAATTCTTTCCACTGTTGTTTGCCGATAGAGGAGTCAGTTGTTCTGATTATAGAGATGCTGGAATTTCCGCCGTTTTCTCTAATGAGAGCGTTGTTTTTTTGGAATGAACTAAATGCATTCGCCTCTTATTGAACTTAAAGACTTGTTTGCTGAGCAACCTTAAATGTTAAAACTTCAAGGTCATTATACGCCCGTGGCCAAACGCAACACAGGGAGGAAAACACGGAACACTGGCAGTTCAGGTCCTGAGAAAATCACGAACAAAACAAAAAAGTTCCTATGTAATTCAAATGAATTGCATATATATAAACGTACCTTGAAACAATCGTTTATCCAAGCGTCAAAGAATTTGATGCCTCAACACAACAGTGAACACTGATGATGTTGTTGCTATATTACACAATTTGCAGTAAACATTCTACAATCTGTTTAGAAGCATACCAATCTGTTTAAATCTGCTGGCGGTGAAAGCTATGCACCCAGTCATGTTTTACTTGTTTGTAGTTAGCATTCAATCATCTTTTTCGTCCATACTGCTGTCATAAGTTTTGTGATGACAACATCGTGAAGTCTAAAATCAGTCCATATCAAAGAATGCGTTCGCTTTTATGCAGCAGTGCCAGTGTTTTTCAAATAACTTTCATTTCATCTGAGAATTCTTTTCTACTACAGTGGAATTGCCTTATAACGTCACTTCATGGGACCGGAAAAAAGCGTCTTGGTAGGCGATCTGTCGTTATAGCCGAATTGTGATAAATCGTTCCTAAAATGCCTCTAGGTCAATGCCAAAGCCTGTCAGGTTAAAAGTGTTCTTTGATTAGGATTGCCGCTTACTGTATCGTGTTTTCGCGTATACTCTGATAAGAAAAATTGTAAAATTATTCTGTCTTTATTTTTTCGAAACTGTAGTCAACGTCGTTGTTGGAATATCAAAATCTATTGCAAGTTTTGCCACTTCCGTCCCATTTTCGCTATTGAGCGAAGCAACAATCTCATACTTTTTCATAATCGGGTACTACTTATTTTGTTATTAGACAATTTACACACTGCTCCACTAAGACAATCGATCAAGTTGACTGCAGTCGCAATCCCTAATACTGTACAGTAAAACCCATATAACGATTTGCCAGCAATGCTGATGATGGCGCAATCCTCGATGCCATTCTTACGTCAAGCCTGTCACGGCCCAACGATTGGCCGCTTAACTACGTTCCTGTTCGGTCATAAAACGTTTGTGTGGTGGCTGTACATTTCTAACGAGCTTACATTTCAAACTGTAAAGAGAACTTTGCAACTGTCGTTACAAACTAACAAAATACTCTGCGAGGACCCAGAAAATGTGTCGCTGTAGGCGCAGTAATGATATGGCCGAAGTTGTTGTAACCGAACTCGAATGCACGTAAGATAGGAATTCTGCCGGGACCGACGAAAAAGCATCGTTGTATGCCAGGGGTCTTAAACTCAAATTGCTCCGAGGGCCAAATGAGGACTTATAAAGGAACGCAAGGGCCGCATTACTACCCACAATATGCGGCCATCGGGCTACTTCATTAGTTCTCATTTGACCCTCGGAGGAATTTGTGTTTGAGACCCTTGATCTAACACGAATACCTACTGTGTGATGCGCCGTGACCACCCATTTTTGTTGTCTTGTGTTACTAGATTACCTTTGTGATATAGCCCATGAGTCTTCGGCGAATACAATAATAAATAAATAAAAGTGATTTGTTCCAGCAGTTGGGCTGGTTCAGCGGTTTATCCATACGGTCTCTCACTCTCTCGCCAACCTTTTGTGATTCAAATTTGTTAGAACATGCCACTTTGCCCAACGCGAAGTCTTTCATGTTTTTATATTTTCATCAGCATGCAATTAAAATTTCTGCTCTTTGGTGTTATTTTTTTCGTCATTTGGCAATTGTTTCATTTCGTGATATGAGTCACGAAAATGCACGAATAAACCATTACCATTGGAAACGAAATCAGGTGCCTACGAATAACCCCTACGAAGTCTATAACAAAAGTTATAAAGTCATAAAAAGTAACATTCTCCATGTTAGGTCATAAAGTCATATTTGGATGTTTTCAACCTACCCGTAATTCAATAAGGAAACCATTAGAATAATCTCAAAATATCAGGTACTATATTGCTAGGTCTTAGCTGCATTCTGCGGATTGAACACACTTGGGTACCTCCGAATGTTGGCGAGGACTTGGGTGAACCAGGTTATTTGAAATGCAAAGCACTGCCTAAAAATGCGTGTTCTTGCTGCCCCAAAGAAATAAACCAATGTCCATGCATGCTTTCAATTTTCTTCAAACCAAACTATATGGTTTGCTCATGTTTTGAGCTGTTTATTTTAGTGGGGCTTCAAACCACGGGCCTACCATCTCATGCATATTTTCGCTGGTAATTATTCTTTGTACAGTAGGTGTATGCTGTAGCTCAGTCATTTTTGTATGGTTGTATAAAGTCACATTTTATAAAAAATAAAGTCATATTATTAAGTTTTTTTAGGTAAAATGGCCCTAGTGATTACCGAAGGGCTGCATTGTGAGGTTGACGCAACAACGGCAGTACCTGAACCTTACCAGAAACAGCTTTTACATCTCATTTCCTGTGAAAGGTGTCGTGAGTTACATGCAAATCATTTCTCGCCGTCTCTACAATCGTTTAAAAGGAACTTGTTCACTCGCTGACCGAGCACTTTTNAAACACCGGTGAATAAACTAAATAACGTAAATGTTAATGATTGAAAATTCCCAAAAAACATCGCGGGCCNCGTGCGGTCCGCGTGTTCGAGAACCCTGTTATAGGTGAACTGTGGTTATAGGCGATATCTACTCTATTTCGACCACGTGCGCAAGCATGCNGCTTGCTGAATCTCAGTGGATTTTCTTTTAGTTTTTCTNACGTTGCAAATTAGATCAAATGGTGCTGTGCTTCGTGCAATTACTCAGTGGTCTNAGATTTCGCAGCGCCAGCGTTCCTTGCCCGCCTCTTCGTCGAACACGAGATCGTTTTGTTACAGGCCGAGGGCAAGTACACTGTCGTGTGCGATCTGCCAATCAACGACGAGTCTCGCGCTTTGATGGACAAAACCACCCAGGAACTGGTCGACGAGCGCAACACCGCTTTTCCGTTCCTGCAAAGTGAAAGCAGTTGACTCGCAAAGCAGTCTCAGCTGTAGTCACCTCAAGCGACCGTTTGCAACAACGCTGTTCGTTCAGTTTTCCTGCGCTGTCGTTTTCTCGAAAGTTCCACCAGTTTGTGATGGTCACATCGTGAAACAGACAATGCGACGAATCTTTTAACTTGTGCGATACGCGAGTGCTTTGATTTGCAGCAAATTTTTTGCCTTTGTATAGCCAGATGACTTCTCTATCGTCACTGCAGTCTTTAACGCAATAATGTTTCCAGCTTTGAGATTGTTGCACAAACAGTGGCGTAATTAAAGGTTTGGGCCAGTGGGGGCAAAGCAAAGCTTAAGGGGGCCCAGTAGCCAAAACTCAGAAAAAGGTTAAGAAATGATTGTTAATCTCTGGATGTCTATACCAAATAAAAAAACGAAAACACTACGAAAAACGCAAAAAAACGATAATCTAAAGAATACTAATTATCAAAGTGTCAACTAGAGGGGGCCCAGTTTTCACTTTTACCTTGCCAGGTGGAGCGGCTTGCCCCCTGTCAGTTACGCCACTGTGCATAAATTCTGTATTGGAAGATCATCTGGTAAAGATTTTCGTCAAACTCGAGTATCGATTGATGCACTTCACCTTACAGTCCACTCTGCATGATAATTTTAAATGTTGATGTGTAGTATAGTACAGTACTAGTGATGTTGCAATTGTAGGAAGTTACCCGATGTCGATACTTCGTAAAGGCCTATTACGTTGCCGAACAATGAACGAACACTGTTGTTGTGATCTTCGCTTGTGCTGACCAGTAATTTTATGTTGCTATGCAGCATAATCGAAGAATTTAATGCATGTTGCTTGATCTCAACTGGAAATAAGTAGAGTTCTAGCGAATCGTGTGATATGGAATCNTCGCTGTCCATTCGACNTGTGTAGAGATGTGGTTGACGTTGAATTTTCGAATCGCATCCCAATTGAAACCAATCNACAGNTGAGACTGTTACATCTGCATGTTTAAGCGTACTTCTCCCTGTGCTGTTTGAAATCGCCGAAGGAAGTGGTGCACCGCATTTTCTGACGAAATAAATCATGATCAGCGACAAACGCACGGATGTCTTATAAGTGTAATTTTTGGAAATCACCTGAGCTAAGTTACGAT
>JGI24159J19872_10012742_pt1 | contig 10956 bp, 13 predicted proteins | sample Ectturendosymbi4_FD_19872 | JGI IMG/M metagenome (IMG submission 19872)
AAAGCTATGCAGAGTGAATAAAAAACAAAGAACTTGCAAAGGTTCGCACAAGTCAAGAACAAGCAACCGCAACACATTAAGCATGCGGGCTAGAGTGGGAACATGCATATCTGTGACTACCGGTTAATCTTGTGCAATGTAGCTTAAAAGAAAACGTTTTTCATCTAATGCTGCAAAATAATGTTGCACCAAATATTGGCCAAAATTGTCAAACAATCAGTAGCCTATAATTTTGGGTGCAAGGCTCTATACAACCTTCCGTGGCGTATACAACCTTCCTATACAACCTTCAGTGTTAGTAGCCATCAGGTTCAATGCAACATTCCTATCTTCCGGATTTAATGTGAATAAATATGTACCACTTTCTTGAACGAGGCAGAGATTCTAACAACTTGTGGTTTCGTGCTTTGATGCAATCAAATTGTTTATATTCGTCCTTATTCTTTGAACACTGCAACCGCATTTTACTTTGCGACTGAGTGCTCGGACGTTGCAGTGTTTTTTCGTTTGAGGGTATGTGAATGCCACAATACTTCCGTACTTTACCTGGCCCTGACCAGGGTTGGACTCAGTGTCCTACTCTGGATGTAGTGTTGTACGAAGTGTTACGGGTTAGTGAACAATAGTGTTAGGAAAGTGTCTGTAACCCTGTTGTTCTACCTCAAACTCGCTATGAATTGTTCTGTTGTGTCTGTATTTACCAATCTGCATTGTGCAGACTGTGTGTGTTTGTACTCTACGCACTTAGCAGGGTTTTTGATAAGGAAATGTTAGGTGCCCGGTATGGACCTGTAGAGTCCCGATTTCTCTGATTCTAGGGACCCGATTTTCTCTGATTCTAGGGACCCGGTTTTCAATTCTAGGGACCCAAATCGGGTACCTAGAACGCCATAACAAAACCCTGGACTTAATGTTTGTTACAAAACCTTAAACTTAAACAAATTCACCAAGAGATATATTTATTTTACAACTTGTTTAAAGTAAGGGGGGTGTGAGCCAAAGGAAAATTACTTTAGGGAGGCGTGATGGACAAAAGGTTAAAAACCACTGATTTATAACATTATTATGTGGAAAATCACCAACGATGTGAAATATTATCGCTACAAGAAGTAGCCGATGGTATAGATTGCGCATTAATTGGTACTGGGGACTCGGGTTTTAACAAATTGGCGTATGGTGTGCAAAAGGTTGGCCATCCCTGCAGTAGGAGTTCTGAAGCATGCATTCCCAGAGCTTTGATTTTTAGAACGTCATAAAGGACTGACTGAGGGCAGACTGACGAATACATTAAAAAGGGCAGACAGAAAAATGCATATGAAAAGCTGAAGGCAAATACTTTTATACAGAACTACTAGACAAATATACAATTGCAAAATCCTAAACTATTTCTTTGGATATAATATCCTGGAAAGTTAACAGATAATAAAGCAAATACTGCGACATAGTGGTTTATTTGTAATTTTCTAACTTCACATAAATAGTTTTCTTGCGTTTGCTACCGGAAATTTATCGAATATATCCTAAAAACTCATATATTTAAATTGTGTCAATGCATTAGTCTAGGAAATATCTAAGGCCACTGACGCTCCATGAGAAGATCCACGTTAGGAATTTTGTGACTTGAATTTCGACAATCATGTCCATGCAGATGCTCAGTTTGTTGGTTGAATACAAAACCCACGTAGCAGTAACTGAAAAATTCACAATTATAACTAATAGCTTACTCAACGTTGTTACATGGTTGCAATTAGATATTTTGCAAATGTAGTCAGAATTTGTTTAAATGTCTCACAAATAAAAGTAATCACAACTACCTTGAGAACTACATCACGTCCATTTCAACATGAAGTTTTTCAAACCATCAAATCTCAAAAATTTTCCTAAACATCAGGTCTGTTGTACTAACAACTTACTATAAGTTTCATCGCTGCTCTTATGGCATCCACAGTAGCACAATCCATGCACTGTTAATGTTGAATTCCAGACCCATTGTGACGCAACTATAGAATAAGAGCGAAGTCGGAAAGTTCCCAACCCTAGCTATATATCTGAAAGCATCGTGACGTTGCCGTCAGTCAAAATAGCGTTCNGGCGCTGAATACCGGAGACAATAGCTCCGCCTGAAAACGTCAATNAGGTTCGTAACTGCTCGCTTTGCGAACCTTGGGTGATCTTGATGAGATTTATCAACTGGNTNGCAGCCGCGGGCATTCAACATTTTGTAAATTGTAAATTGTAATTATTAGCATACGCCGGCATTTCGTAATTATTACGTAACATTCCAACCTCAATTTGGCGCCCCCAAAATGTAGCGCCCAGGGGCAGATGTCCCCACTTGACCCCTAGTTACGCCATGGTATGCAGCAAAATTGACAAGCAACAATGAAGTCCAAGCAAAACAGCGTGTTTGCCACCAGATTGCAAACATCTCAGTCGGCACATGAAACAATCTACTTATTTAGGTGTGAAAAAAGCACCACGAGAAACAAGTAATTAGTTTTGGCTATCTTCAAGCATTGGGTGTCGTAAACGACATCTTGGTAAACGGCGGGGTGCAAAAATTAAAGTGATCATATAGCTGCCACAAAAATGGAACAGAATCGCACCACCTATATTTTGAAAACTAGTAGTTTTTTTTAGGAAACGTCAATAAATATCCAACTCACAGAATGAGCAGATTTTGCAAAAATTGAATTTGAAAAACACTTGGTGTTGAAAATAACACCTTGGTAAATCTACTGTTACATGGGAGTAATGTCATAGTAACAGGCAATTCGATACTTTTTTGTTTATGTGTTGTCGCTTCAGCAATAAACATGCTTAGCATGTACATCTAACTCCACAAGCTGCAACAACGGTAGGCGTGACTGTCATTTTTTAGATATTTTTTGGAATCAGCGTCAATACTGCAATGAAATACCGCACAACCCCAACCGTGACGAATAAAACAGGAAAATACGTCTTGCTCAACTACATGCATGCGCTGAAGCTTCAAAACTTATTGCAAAAATAAGAACTTAAATCCCAACGCCAGCTAACGATTATTAACACCACAGAGAAAGTCGCTTTCAGATAAATGTAACTTCCAGCAGGGCGAGGTTTCCGAAATAGCTTTAAACAACATGCGTTATAATTCACAACAACTGCGCAATGCGTAAACTCAAGGTGCACACGGTTGCCATGGTAACCAAGTCTCTGCGAGCGCGGTAGAAACGCTGTGACTGACCAGAACGAAAAACGTCAGCACACTGGCTGCGAGAATTAAAACACATCAACGCTCCGCGGCACTGAAACACATCAATGCTCAGCAGAAGGGAAATAAAAAAAATTTTATCTTGCGCGTGGGAGGATCATATTTTGAATATTAATTTGTGCGTTAAGTTTGTGATACCACTTATTTTCACAGAAATCCAAAGAAAGGGAATCAGGTTGTTCAACAAAAGTAACAGCCTAAGCCTCATGTATCGGTGGTTTATTTACGTTACAATGGAACCCTGGAAAGTGCCGCGACAAGGCCACTTTATCTTTGTTCTTTTCATCAGATTGTTTAGAAAAGATAATACATTAAAAAATCTGTATGAATTACCAGTCCTGCTCAGAGTTGCAACTTAGTTTTCATCCACTGAACTAACAGTATGTGCTCATGTTAAATCCTTGTTGTGTATTAATTTACTCTGAATATGCAGAAGACAGGAAAACAAGTATGCCTCGAATTCCTTGACGGGTAGGCTCTTCAGCGCATTTAGAGGCGATAATTGTGGACTATCAGGGCGAGGACCACAGTCTTTGCGAATGCGGTTTGCATTGCTACGCAGTGATGAAAATTCGAGGACGTAGTGTATAGAGGTCATAGTGCAGCTGAGTATAGATAGGCTTTTTATGTGTATGAATCTATAAGAAAATTATTATGCTGTGACAGGCTCAACTTTGATACTTTCTTGCAAGCTTTTTTATTTTTTTATTTTGATGTCTGACTTTAATTTGCGTTAAGCTCTGCAACATCATCATTTTGTTTCAGTACATTACATTTTGCATCTTCACGATCACCTATCTGTTGGCATAAAGAACGGTGGCCAAACAAATATCAAATTTGTTTCCGATGGCTCTGTTCGCATTGTGTCATCGAATGTCGAAACGTTGACCGGGGATGGAGGCGGAGACCAAAACATCTATATTTTGCCACCATCGAATATTACTGAGCGGATACAAGACATGGAGACAGCCTTTGCAAAGATGGTAGGCCACTTGCTTGTTTCAAAGTTATCAACTTGTCTTGCGAGGCAATTGTGATGAAGACGTCAATAACACTAATGTTTATTTGGAGTGGTCACATCGCAATTTGCTGAGCACATCCTATTTCGATAGTAGCTCGTTTTGTTGGTATGGTGTTTAGTTGCAGAGCCTAACTACATCAAGAAGGCGCGTAAATTTATGAACGTATCTGTTTGGTAATTTATCAAGGTTATACTTTGTAAAGCAGACAGTAGCGAGGATGTGCGTCTGTGCTTTCTACTGGAAAAAATGTATATTCAGGAAGCTACAGGATACCTTTGTTTCCTAGTTACAAGCAAGATACAGAACTCTTTCTTGCTTCAGTAAAGTTATATTTTTGTATGCATGCTTAAAATTTTCTAAAAATATTTTAAGCATGTGCTCTATGTGCTTTGATAAAGTTCTATCTTTTTTCTTTGCATGCTGATTACACTTTGCGCAAAGTCGGCTCAAAATCTTCGCCATTCTATTAGATAGAGTATTCAAACAACCATCAAAAAAGTAGATACGAAAGTTTGTTTCATTGTGAGTCATTATCAACATTGTGTCCAGGGCCTGCCCTAGCAGATGCGGGGCCCAATGCAAGACCTAGGCGCGGGGCCCCTGCTTTTACGTCATCGTGCTCAGTCAACCGTGCTATGACCTTTTCGAGGAAGATATTTTAGAAAAATAATTATATGAACATCAAAAAGACGGCAAATTGGAGTCTATCTGTATGTGGCCTACATGACAACACAATAGTTTCTTTTATGGGGAGTGGGCATAGCTCATGTATCCCACGGCTACGGTCATGTTTATGACTAATAGCATGCTGCTGTGGTGGACATCCGACAGTGTACCGCTACCACTCATAAAGAAGCCGACAGTTGTAAACGAAACTCTACAACGGAGTGGCGAGCGTAAGTGCAAAGTTACGTCAATCAAACCGAACTGACAAGCAAATTGAACTTACAATGCAATTACTGCACTTTCGTTGGAAGAACAACTGACATGGAGAAAACTGCTAACATGAACTGATTGCTTATCTCTCTTTCGGTGTCCACAATTGCAGACACGTTCTGGCATCAAGGTTAAGTCTGGGCGCACGATCAACTACCCACTTTATGACGCAGTACACGGGAAAAGCAGACCACAAGAGCAACCCATACATCCGCCCAAAGTTCCCCCAAAGCCCAAGTTTACATTAGAATTTACTCATTGTGCTTCATTATGCACGGACTTGGAATGCAAACTGTTTTTTATGGATTAGAAATGTAATGTACAAAGATTTTCAACTACCACGTCACAGTTGTAGAAACATTTATCAAACACAATATATAATGCGCATCGTTCATTGATGAAAACAGAAGCATATGGCCGCCCAATATATTGATAAACTGGAACGAGTAGCCTATGCTGGATGACATTCACAATTTTTGCCTTGCCTACTTAAGCTTCAGGGCAGCTTTAAGTGTCCTTTACGTTTATGAACCTGCATGGACTTTGTAGTATTGGTGTTTCTACCTATTTACGCTCGCAAATAGGCGATTCACAATAAAAGTTTGATGGGGCGGCAAATGATGAAAGTATGTGCACGACCGACAAATAATGCCGAACAATTTTGTGGATAAAGAAAAGAAGGCAAATTTAAGTGTTAACACTTCACAAAATTTTCCCTGGTTTGCAGGCCCGTAACCAGCTTGGGACACCACGGGGGGGAAGAGTTTTCTGAGAGTGGCCAAAATTCTTTAAACTACGTCCAACAGTTTTAAATTATGTCCAACACATCTTTCTATGGAGGGCGAAAAAATTTCCCCCCTGGTTACGGGCCTGCTGGTTTGCATGGCATTTTTGGTCTCCACAGGACCACCAACCTCTCATTTTTGTCGTTTTGTTTCAATGTGGTACAATTTATTTTATTTTGACAAAATAATAAAATATTTAGACTGTGTCAAAATCTTCAATGAAGCAAAATTGCAAGTCTTTGTTAAAATGCAGATAACCCGCAATCAGCCAAAAACTTTCCAAAACATAAGAGTCTTTCGAGAACTGAACAACGTCTCGTTAGCGGAACTGCCATCAAGTTAATAGGACAGACACTGTTCATTGCGAGTTGGATCACTACACACCTTGTTTGTTTGCAGTAGGCCATCTGTAGGTCTACTTCAGTCTCAACTGGCACTTCTAACAAACAAATTCTATCCATGAAAGGTGGGACGTGGTGAAACCATTCCGTCGCCACGGGGGTGCTTGGTGGTCTATGTCCCCCAAAACAATGCTCCCAGCCCCCCAAATTGACACATATGAAACACTACAAATCAGTTGAGTTCTGTCAATTTTTACAGTGTCAAGCCCCCTGCACAAACGTAAAGCCTCCTGTTGAAGACTTTCTGGCGACGGTTCTGGGTGGAGCGCAGATATACCGCTCAGCATAAGAATTGAGCACGTTTGACAACGTTCGATAATAATTAGAGAAAATTCATCGTTCATTCAAATGAAATACTTACTTGCTAACAATGAGATTTATAAAACTTTTCACAATTCTCGTGGTCGAGGAGTACCTGGCAAAAATAAACAACCTGCCCAAACGCCATAGCGCGGGGCCCCCTGAGGCGCGGGCCCAACGCAGTCGCATCGGTTGCATTGGCTTAAGGCCGGCCCTGATTGTGTACATCTGACTTTTGACTGTATTCGAAATAGAACTGCAGGAATGACTTTGCAAACAAAATATGTCCTGTTTAACATAAAATTGGCTGATTTTCTATCAAGGGCTTCGGTCAATGGATACACCGTACTGTTTTATATCAGTCTTAAACATTTTAAAATTATTTCACTGCAGGCGGAACGGTGCAGTAATAAAGCACGCATTTTTCAAATTTGTTGCAAACATTTTCGATTCCTATTCACAATTTGTCTTTGAAACGTGACACTTACTGCCTTGCAACAAAGTGATCAACATACTTTACACTGATCGACGCAAGTGGAGACCTAGCGAAAATGGTGTCTTCCACCGCCTCGATGTTGATAGTAAACACAGATTATTACTAAGTGACCTGCACGGGTGAACAAGATGAGTAGGGCAAGACAATCGATGCGCTTTGACCATCTTATAGACATACAAAGTATAACCAACTTTCAAAATCTCTGATATTTTCTTTCTGATCTTTGTCTCCCAGCAAAACATGCTTAAATGATTATATGGTTTTCATATTACGTGAGAGCAGGAAAGGTCACACAAATCAAAATGCATCTTATTAAATGTTTGCCTGCAGCACTATTACAACTTGTCGAAGTCTGCAAAAGTTTTTTAATTGTTCATGAACGCCTTCACAAAGTGGTGCTGCTGTACTGAGATGACGTCCTTTGTTTTGACAGTTGAAACAGGTTGTAGAATTCCTTTTGAAATTTACAAGGAATAGATGGTTAGGAAACTGGTGGACAAACACATACCTGTTGAAATTTTTGTTGAATTCGACGAGCTCTTGTATTCATCGGATGTAGTCTTTCTTTTGACAGATGGTTTAAACTACCTATTACATTTTTTACGTGGTATTGTTCAGAATGCTGCACAAGATTCCTTCGCGACTAATCTTGGAGATTGCATGGAAAAGCAGGTTAGCTTGTTTGTTTTTGAGCTAATGTCTGAACAATTAGTGTTTATTTCTTGAAGAATGGGTTGGTCACATCTTGTAAATAAAGCATCGATCCAAATTGACTGGTGACCGCGGACACTACCTGAAACCCTTTAAGGACCACGAAAGCCACTGCAGTGACGTTTGAGCCAATTTTCGGCCACAACTCGCGTAGCGATCGCGCTAGGGAGTCAATAACGACATCATAAGATGCGGATTTTTGTGTACGTTCCTTTCAAAAGATAAAAACGGCGAATTGTCACTTGAACTTTTTCACAGGTACCAGTAACCTCACAACATCGTCCTCGTGACGCCACATAACCAAAATATTTTCAAGCGCCTATTTTTCCGTATTTAAAAGAAGTTACACTAAAATCCGCGTCTTATAATGTCTTAATTGACTCTCAAGCGCGAACGGCCGCCGAGTTTCAACGAAGTTGCCATAAAGCCACGACAGTGGCTCTCTCGGTCAGTGTTTAACTGCTTGATGGATGCATTTGATTTAACAAGCATATTGTTAAAAAGAAGACTTGTTCCTTCCATGCGCTGTTGCCTTGCATGTATCACCTTAGGAGACACAAGCACGAGCAATGGAAATCATGAACACTACTCTGGAAACAGAGATGAAACGCAGCATGAAGTTCGAAGTGAGTCTACAAATGTTCCACACTTTTATGTTGCAAATCTGTAGGCTTTGTGTGAGTGGCTAACTTCTAAAAAGTTCGAATTGTTGCTAAAGTGCACCATGTAAATGTTTTCAGAAGTGCTATTTGTTTTGGTCTAAAAATATTCGAAGAAAAAGTTCATGTTAGAAAACAAAGATGCCAGAAGTTGGCCTTGCTGCAAAGCTAGATCAAACAAAATCAACCTTCGGAATTACTGTAATATTGGATCGACATTGACCATACCATGCAAAAGAGAAGCCTCCTCTATTTAAACTTCAGCTGCTTGGCATCTCATCTACTTCGTTAAAAAAAAATTAAAAAATTACTAATTGTCAATTTGGGCCGAGTTCGCTGATTTCGGGTCGTTTTCCCGCCATCGTCAAAAGAAATAAGAAAAAACTTAACTCGTTAAAAGTTTTGGTGGTACAGTTTCATTGATTCCATAATACAGCATCTTTGGTAATGACCATACTTCCTCTACAAACCACACGATCCTTGGTTTCAAAAACAGTAAAACTGTTTAAAGCAAAAATGTCAGCCTTACTTGTATATTTTTGTTCAATCATTGGTAAACGTAAAGTTGTTCCATGCTTTTGCGAAAAAACGTGGTCTAAGTGAATGAGTGAAACTTTACTTCGCATACTTCTGTATAATTGTTTCACACATCTTCTTGAAAACTTTAGAGTAGCAATTGTAACAATTATTACTACAAACTACACACAGCAATTGTAGTGTACCATTCTATGACGCAGTTGGTCACATTTGTGTTTTTGCGCATTTCGGATTATCATGCATTTTGCTTGCATGATTGCGTGGAAGCAAAATGCGAGAAAATTGTACGCATATTCTCTTGGAATGATCGACTTTTTAAACAATTTGTGTACTTTCAAATCATGTTTTGAATAATTGAAAAACTACTGTCGAGACCAGACTCATATTTGAACTGTGTGGGTTGTTTAGGATGTGAGAGAAATCATTGGAAGTCGTCTTTCTGATATGGATAAAGAACTTCGCGAATATCAGAAAGCTCTCCACAGCATAGAGGTAAAAACTTACCTCTTGACTGTTTGATCTTCGTTCCAACACGACATACATGGTATGAGGCTTAAAGTTAACAGAATCTAATACGGTGGTTCTCAACCTTTTCGCTGAAGCGAGCCAAATCCAGACCTACTGTAGGATTGTGTTGCAGAGCCTCACTAAAAAATTTTAACACAAGTCACGAAGCTTGCTACACTGTTATTGAAAGACCGCTGGGAGCCGCATGCGGCTCTCAGAATAGTGGTTGAGAACCACTGATCTAATAGGATCTAATTCCACTGATCTTATTCCGTTCTGTGACATTCGGTGATTAAAAATCCTCACTGTGTCTCACCCATAAGTTTTCAGTGAGTGTATTAATTGCGATAAAAAAGGAACTGAAAGGTAACTGTGTTTCTAATAAATGTGTATAAATAAACTGAAAGGTAACTGTTTTTCTAACAAACAGCCTGATATTTTTGCAGTTATGAACTGCTGTGTCGTAGCGTTGAGTGTATTTTCCTCTATTTTAGTTTATATTCAGTGCCAAGGGCGTACGCAAGGGGTGTTGGGGTTGGGGTTAAACTCCCCGCTTAAGCGTGATATTTTACAAAAACTTGATTACTTGCGCAAACGACGTTTTGTTTTCGCATACTTACTGCTTGTTAATTTGTCGACTTAATGCAAATAACACGGAATGAATTTGCATGCAATTTTCAAGGAACATTGTAAATGGGCCAGAAAGTAATGATTAGGTTTCGGCCGGAATCCGGGTTATCGTCTGGGTACAGAAACCACCTCACCACTTTTGCAGACCTTTCGTCTACTAGGCTATGCATGTTTACGATTGTGTTCGGCGATAGTTCACTTCGTCCGAAACAATTGCATTTAATTTTTCTGCTATGGCTGATCAACGCAAGCGCTGACCGCATTGTCTGCATTAGGCCTGCCAATTTCTGTAGCATGATAGAACTGTTGCACGAGCTCAAAAACATCAGTTGTTAACATAGAAGTATTCAGGCATTCATTGTTTCTCGGCAGGAAAAAAGGTGAACTAAGTTTGCTGGACTTCTATAAATAACAACAAAATCGAAAGTTTTCTTGCATACTTTATGCGCATTCTCAATTCTTATGTAGTTTAGCAAGATTCGACTTTTTAAACCGGAGTGTGCGCCAGCCAGTCCATCCCCACTTAGTCTATGCTCGACCGCTCGTATTCGACAAGACATTAGCGCAGCCTCATTTTTCCGTTGTAAATTGCTCTGACGAATTGATGAGTGTGTTTTCCTCCCCTGTTTTAATGCGCCGCCTGATATTTTTTGCAGTTACGAACTGCTGTATCGTAGCGTTGGGTGTACGTATTTTCCTCCGATAGCCTAACTTGGAGC
>JGI24159J19872_10012744_pt1 | contig 10954 bp, 6 predicted proteins | sample Ectturendosymbi4_FD_19872 | JGI IMG/M metagenome (IMG submission 19872)
CCTCAATCGTAAAGACACTAACAGACAATCACACTCTGGACGACCGAAATCATCAAGGACACCACACAACGTTGCTGCTGTCAGAGACTCTGTTGTCTACAGCCCAAGCAAGTCTGTGCGTCGGCGAAGTCAGGAGCTTGGAATCAACCGGGAGTCCGTGCGGAGAACTTTGATCGCAGATCTCCACATGCAGCCTTACACTTACAGGATACAGATTGAACAAAAGCTTACACCTGACGACATGAGGAAGCGAGTGATCATGTGCCAGTGGTTTTGCGACAAGATTGACGCTGTGCCCGACGTTCTTGACAATGTCTGGTTTTCGGACGAAGCACGCTTTCTGTTGTCAGGTCACGTGAACTCTAAGAACAACATCGTCTAGGGTAGCACACCCCCTGAGCACTGTGTGCAAAGGCTATTACGCTCTGTGACGTGCACTGCCTGGGTTGCCATCTCCAAACATGGCATCATTGGACCATTCTGGTTCGAGGACGACAACGAGCGATCTGTGACAATCAACACCGAGCGATATGTCCAGGTGCTTGGGAAGTTCTGGACAGCACTTGGTCGACGGAGAGGGGTTGTCAGGGTCCTCCCGTGGTTCCAGCAGGATGGTGCCACCCCCACTCCTCAAACGAATCATTGGCATGGATACAGCAGCGTTTCCCTGACCGACTGATCACCCGCAGGTGTGACCCGCAGTGGTCGCCGCATTCACCGGACTTGTACCCCCCAGATTTTTATCTGTGTGGATACCTTAAGGACAGGGTGTATGGCAACAACCCCCAGACTATCCCTGACCTGAAGACAGCAATAACAGCAGCAATAAGAGCGATCCCAAGGGAGGAATTCGGAAGTGTCATCGAGAATTTTGCCCGCCGGATCCAAATGTGCCTGCAGCGCCGGGGAGCTCACTTGGAGCACATTTTTTGAGCGCCAGTGAGACAAAGAGTTTTTGTAATACAGGCTTGAAACTTTGGGGATGTCTGCTACAGAGGCTTGACCTAATGTAGCTGAAGTGTTGTGTCAATCTAAATAAAATTGTGGAAGTTATTCGATTTTTGTGATGACCGTTTTTTGTGTCACCTGTAATACAAGATCTTGTAAACAGTCGTGTCGCTAGAAAAACATTGTAGTTACAATGGGCCATCAAAATACAACATAAAGTTTAAAAAATTCAGTAGTAATCAATGATTATTTTTTTTACCTTTCGTGTATGTGGGGTTGCAAGTTGACAGAATTCCACCACAGGCGGCAGTTGCTACCATGGTGATAGGAAAAGCGGCGCAGTTGCCACAGCAGTTGGCAACCACATCTCCTTTACCAATACCAAGCTTGTTCAAGCCACTCGCACATAGAATGATGCAATTGCGAATTTCCTTGTAAGTGTAGGATCGATCGTTGTTACTCACTTCAATCTGAAACGTTTATAAATTTCTTGATAAACAGCCTCCACCCCAGTAAATACTGTAACCTACATTGGTTTGGTTACTTCGACCTNCCAAAACATTTGAGTTTTGTCTGTCATATACTTACAATCGNAACATCATCTTCNTTGCTTTTCAAGCAATCTAAAACATATTGAGGAAATGTAACGTTCGGAATTGCAAGGTCCGGCACAAAGCTTTTCAAAACCATTCTTTCGTTGTTGAGATATTTCCAACGAGCTCGTTGACAACAATTTGCGTCGCCTGAATGAACGCAAAGGTACAACGTTCCACTGCAAACTAAGTGCAACTTGAGAATGAACACGAGAAGTTAAACATTGCTTGAATTCTCTCAGCCGTCCAGCACGCAACATAGAAACGTGTTTGCTGCGCGTTAGAGCTCATCGTATGTACTTAAGCGAATCATGTGGAAATGATGCCAAGCAGGTCCGGCCTTAGGTCGATGCAACCGATGCAGTTGCATTGGGCCCCGTGCTTCTGGCAGCGCCGCGCAGGGCCTTTGAGAGAAAAAAACGTGCTGGTGCGAGACATATTTTGGTCCCTTTATAAATTACTGTGCAAATCATAACTGATTATGAGCTTGTTCAGTTTTCCAATACTGTGTTTAGAAAGTGATATGCTTTATTTATCATTTTGCATTAAAACTATTTGCCAGTGCTATTAGTTTATTTGAAAATGTCTCAGGATGATCTCAAATAATGTACATAATACTGTTGCTTTGCGAATTGCACAACTATGCATCAAATTTGACGTTATTAGGCTATAGCAAATCTCACTTGCAAAGCAAATTTAGCAGTTCTATAACTCAAATACAGCAATTGAATGACAAGAATTTAGTGAACTCCCTGGATTTTGGCTTAAAAATGAACACAAAGATGTACAAGGATTTCATACATGATAATGGATAGAATTAAAATCAAATTTGTCATCTGGAATCTTATTACGCCTGCTTATGTACTAACCAATAGTAGATATATTGTGCGGCGCACCGGCTGCACCCCCCATTCGTGGGGCCTGGTCCCGCGCCATGGTGTTTGGGCAGGTTGTTCATTTTTTACAGATACATCTTGAACTCGAGAATTGTCGAAACGGCTTATAAATCTCATTGCTAGCAAACGACTATCTGGTTTGGTCGAACGATGAATATCCTCTAGTTAGGTGGAGACGAGTGTTTGCAGTTGCGTGGAGAGGGGGGCGAACGGGGCAACGGCTCCGGGAATCCAAAGCAGGGGGGCATCCAAAAACTGAAATTACAAAGATTAATATTCTGTAACTAGATGATTTTTCCTAATGTAAATCTGCTAACACATGCTGCACGGATATAATTTTTGGAAACATGTTCTTTTTGTCAACTCTTTTAGTATTCACATTCTAGTGATTCTCACATTCTTCAGGGACCTGTAGCCTACTCTAGGTGTGCGGCGCACGCCCAATCAAACTGATGGTGTCGTGACTTTTTTCAGATCGTGAGATCAAGGGAAAATCACAAAAAAGGATTGAAAGATAATTATGGACGTTTGATTGATTTTCTAAGACAAATTTCAAAACTCTTATTTCAACTTGCTTGATTTAGCTGATATTTTGATGCATCACTAGTTCCCCGTTTCATTTCTTGATGTGGCAACTGGCAACCCTGGGTGTGCACTAATACAGCCGCACACCTGTGCTTGCAATATGGGCATCATTTTAACCTTCGTCATTAAATGGTATTTCAAGCGGATTCATTATAACGGCTCACACACCCCAGTTAGTTGTACATACAACATTCACATAATGAAAAACGAAAGTTTTCTTGCGCACTTTATACGCATTCTGAATTCGTGTGTTGTTTAGAAATTTTCTAACTGTAAACCAGGGTCTCAAACACGCAGTCCGCGCGCCACATGTGGCACGCGAGGACATTTTGTGCGGTCCGTGACGTGATACTTTTAGGGAATTTTCAAATGATTAACATTTAAATTATTTTTAGTTTATTCGTCGGTGTTGAAAAGTGCTCGGACAGCGAGTGAACAAGTTCCTTTTAAAAGAACATACAGAAAGCTAGAAATTATTTGCCTATAACCTACGCTACCATACCGTCCTTATTTCTAAGAATTGTCCTTATTTTGTAGTACTACGTCTCAGAAAATATTATTGTCCTTATTTCTAAGGGATGTCCTCAAATGTGATTTGTGTCCTTATTTTCTGTAGCATAACAATTTGAAATAGGCGATATTTGATAAACATACAGACCATTTCCATCTCATCTTTAAAATTCTGTAATCAAGGTTTTGTGAGGTCATAAAATCAGTGTAATCTTGCAGCACAAAGACGTAATGCCTGATCAGACATTTTTAGCACTGTATAAACAGTCTAGGCAGGCTGGGAGTCTGAGGAAGATTAATTTTGTGGTGAAGATTTAGCGTTTAATTGAGTCAAGAAATAAGTAAGCGAAAAAACGCTTTCCGTGAGGATTGCACGAAGGAATGCGAGATGCACGAGTTTTTTTCAAAGAATAAGACATTGCTGAAGTAAATTGTGCGTGAAGCTGGGTTTTTCTTTTCGCTGAGACATTTCTGTCATGTTTTACAGAGACATTTCAGTCATTTGTCCAACAGTCAGGGATGTAGTGGGGCGGCAACGCGTGGGATCGGCGTTCACACATCTTTTTCATGTTTTGCTTTAAAATGAGTTTGAAGCTGTTTTAAAATGGTTATTTTTTTGTTAGCACTACATCCCTACCAACAGTTGTAATAAAAGTCGCCGTGATAGTGTTCATGAGCCTAAATTTTCACACATTCTGACCGAAATTGCTTAATTTTTTCGATCATTTCAAAAACATTTCGCTCTATGACCACAAAATGGCGAAAAAAGCAGGTGGAGATGAATATGCAAATATATCATCTGACATTAGTTGTGCAAACAGAAACAATTTCATCAAATGTTGTTTCATTTTGGACAGGAAAATCGAAATTTCCCCAGTCGTCCTTATTTTTGGTTCTAGATCGATGGCAGTCCTATCACCCCTGATACCTTTCGCAGGCAATCAGACGTGAAAGCTGTTTCTTCGTAGTAATGAGGTTCAGGTACCGCCATTGTTGCGTCAGCGTCGCAATGTGGTCCTCGGATTACTTTACAAGTCCTCAATTGGCTCCAAGAGCATTTTGAGACACCTGCTGTAAACCCTGGTGTGTCGCATACCTTCTCTGCTCGACTGCTATTCGACGAGACATTCGCGCAGCCTGATATTTTTGCAGTTGCGAACTGCCCTGTTGTAGCGATGAGTGTGTTTACTCCACTGTTTCATTTTTCGCCACACCAAACTTTCATTGTGTTTTGTCTATTTGCCAGCGTAAATAGGTAGAAAAACTACTACTTCAAAGTCCACGTTCATGAAGTTAAAGCACACCCTGCAGTCTAACCCTTGGGTCGTTAGCGACCCGTGTCGTATATAGTATACTGGCAAGCGAGTAGAAGGACATCGGCAAATTGGAAGTTTTTTTGCAAAATCATTAATAACATTTGAAAACATTATAAACGAAAGCTCAGAAACCAGTAAAACTTAAAAAATTTAACAATTTCCTGAATGTCGCTCACAGTTTGACGAACAAAAGTTTAAAAACGAAAACATGTAAACTCTCCATATAGGTAAGCAGTGGCGTAGCGAGGCTAAAGTGCCGCCCGGGGCCGACCATAAAAGTGCCGTCTTTTCCACCCCTCAAATTTGCTTACAAGAATTTAAAATGAAAGAAGATTATGTTTCGCGCATATTTAAAAATAAAAGGATTAATAAAGCATCTTGAAAATCACAATCAAACACTCACAAACTGAAATGGGTCTTGTTTTTCATTGTCGAATATGAGTCTTGCTTTTTCGGCTTATCACCATCTTTCTTGTTATTACTTTTTCTATTTTTTGCTTTCTTTACATATGCATATACGAACCCGACATATTTCGTCAAATTTTCTTCCCTGTTGGTTTTTCATCTCCGGTAAGCTCACCGCATGACTCTTTAATAGTTCACTCATTCCGGGGATCACACGAAAAAATTATGGGATATGATGACGGCTCAGCTACTTTACAGAATAAACATTTATAAATGTTGAAACTTCGTATATTATCTCCATCATTAACTACAAAGTAGTATAAACACTACTTATACCAGGCTACACTAATCAATCTGATAATATGATGTCAGTGATGTAAAGAACGTTTCATTGTTCACTTCACGTTTCAGTACTAGTTTAATCCTCTTAATATGTATAAAAGGCGTCTAATGTTAACTCTGTCGGCACTTGCACGGAGCCCTCTATAGATGCGGGGACCCATTTTGAAAAAATATCTTAAACAGGTTTTAAACTATGGTTGAAAAGCCCTGCCTTGCAGTCTTCATTGTGTCCTGCGCACTTGGTTTAGCTGTTGTTTTGGTCCTCTTCCAATTACACATGCATAGTGCTATTCCTTGCCTTTGTACGTTACCAACAAAACTATCGCCAGAAGGTCTTCAGTTGGGGGATGCACGCTTTTGCAGGGGGGATTGCCATTCTAAAATGTGACAAAAAAGCCACTGAATTATAGTGCTTCATATTTCTGATTTATAGTGCTTCACATTTCAAGAATTGGAGGTTTGTTTGGGGGGCTAAGGGCCCATGGCGACAGGACTGGTGATCAACAGACGTCTATTTCGAAAACTGTATTACCAAACCATGCCAAGTGGGACACAGACCTTATTTTAATGCTCAGCGGTGATTACAACTTCTTATAACTTCTTACCTTCGACGGTAAGTGAGTTGAACAACTTTATTCAGTACAGCAGGCCTGCCCAACCTTTTTAGTGTTGCGGGCCACCTTCACATGAGGAAATTTATTGCGTGCCACAAACGTTTTTGTGACGTAACAAAAAGTTATTGTGACGTAAAAAATCCCTTGATTTTGATAAGATTTATGTGATAACACGAGGTGACAATGAGTCCTATAGTTACACGCAGTGTTGTCAGCTTGTGTGGATGGAACCCAAATCTAAAAAATTGACATATTGTCGAAGCGTTTGTTATACAAGTTTTTGGGCGGTAGGCCCATAACAGAAATAACAGGTATAGTTTTGGTGCGTTTTGATGGTAAATATACTTGAGCCTAAAAAAATACTAAAAATTTAAACAGTCTGCTTACGAACTTATTACATCGCGGGCCACTTAAAACAACCTGGAGGGCCGCGGGTTGGGCAGCCTTGCAGTACAGCCATCGCCAAGTTGTACAACTGTTTTGATTACCGACCCCTAAAATCCTTGACCACAATCATATGTAAACATATTGTTTACCTTTGCGTTAGGTTTCCAGACTAAGGTTTTTGCCTCAAATTCATCAAATGAGAGCAACACCTTTTCTAAGCTTTTCTTGCTGAAATGAATTTTTCTGTGACTGCAAATGTTAAGTAAACCGTTGAACAATGGAGACTTTTACGAAATTCACGTGGCCTATCGACTGGCTCTGATTCACTCCATTCCAGTTCAAACCGACAATTCGAGCACAAAATTACTCCCGAAAACGCACCAAATGCATCACCCCGCTTCAAGAACGTCATTTTTCGACACCATTTCGTCATGGAGAAAAACAGCCGTTGTATTGAAACTGAGCAAAGTTATCTTTGCAGAGTTCTTTACTTTAACCGCCAAAATTTAAAGCTGATAAGTCTGCCGAAAGACTAGGTTACAGCTTATGGCACTTATTGAAAATATCCCACTAAACAATAAGAGTAGCATGAGATGTGTCAAGAAATGTTTTTTTAGAATTTTGGCGACGGCAATTAGCGGCATACCAATGCTTCTTACCGCGGCAGTTGAGGCGAACGATCTTGCCCAAGGGGCGCTACGGCGTTACACTCAGTGTCGGTAAATCGGACACACAACCTTCCAACTGAGAGACGGAACTCTACCACTGTGCTATCTCCACCCCAGCGAAATCTTCTTCGCCAATGCCTAGGTGTCAAGTGATGTTATGATGTGCCGTTGGGGAGTTACTGAGAATCCAACGATAGGTGAAAAAGGTTAAGCCAGCCTTGACTATTTACCGTGATTTCATGCAAAAATTTTGAACAGATTTTGAGAGGAAGGGCAATATCAACCGCGAACAACCTCCGCCCTAATGTTTGCTAGTCCGCAGTCGAATGCAAGGTCGTACGCAAGGGCGTACGCAAGGGGGTTGGGCTTAAAACCCGTCCCTTGAGCTTGATATTTTACAAAATCTTTATTACCTGCGCAAAGGAAATTAATTGTTTTCGCAAACTTTTTGGTTGTTAATTTGTCGACCTAATGCAAATACCACGGAATGAATTTGCATGCATATTTCAAGGAACATTGTAAATGGGCCAAAAAGTAATAATTAGGTTTTGGTAAGAATCAGGGTTATCGTCTGCGTCCAGAAACCGTCTCACCACTTTTTGCAGACTTTCGTCCACTACGCATGTTTAAGATTGTGTTCCGAGATAGTTTACTTTATCCGAAATACAGCAATTGTCTTTATTTTGTCTGCTATGGCTGATCAGCGCAAGCCTTGACCGTGTTGGCTACATTAGCAATTTCTGTAGCATGATAGAACTGTTGCACGAGCTCAAAAACAGCAGTTGTTAACATAGAAGCATTCAGGCATTTCATAATGTCTCAGCAGGGAAAAAGGAAAACTATGTTTTCTGGACTTCTATACATAACACAAAATTGAAAATTTTCTTGCGTACTTTATGCGCATTCTCAATTCTTGTGTAGCAGGGTTGTCAATTTGCCTTTTTTGAAGCCAGATTTTGAAATTCTGGCTTTTTTTAAGACCTTTGGCTTTTTTTGAAATATAAAAGTCGGAAAAAATCCGGCTTTTTCTGGCTTATTTTCAGTCAGATAGGCTTGACTCTGGCAAAACATTGTCTGAGCTGCACATTCATTACAAATCTCTTGCGACGAGGGTCTATTACGATGCAGGGTGCACACAACATCGCAAAAATTTTACTGTTGCCCTGAAAGTGATCGATGTTATTGATGAAAAAACAAATGCACGACAGTGTAATTACGGGGAAAGGATATGCTGCTAAAGATTGGACTTGTGTTATATCGCTGTTTTTGACGAGTTTCAGTGTCCATTTTGTGTGTGGTTGTGCATGTTTTATGTGTATATGCCTCAAAACTGCTATCTAGCTTTTTCTGTTTTTTTTGGGACAAGGTCTGGCTTTTTTTGGTGAAGACATGCTGGCAAGCCTGTTGTGTAGTTTAGCAAGATTCGGTATTGCAAACCGGGGTGCACGCCAGCCAATCCAGCCGCACACCTACGCTCGACTGCTCGTATTCGACGAGACCTTAGCGCAGCCTCATTTTGCAGTTGTAAATTGCTCTGACGCAGTGATGAGTGTGTTTTACTCCCCTTTATCAACACGCAGCCAAAATTTTGCAGTTATGAACTTCTATGTCGCAGCATTGAGTTTATTTTCCTTCGATATCCAACTTGGAGCGCTGATAGTTTGTATTCAGTGCAATGACACAAAAATAAGGGAAGTGCATGTAGGAGAATATGCATATTATGTCAACAAACTTCGCCAAAACGTTGGTTTGGAAACATGAATATGACGTCAGATTGTGACGTCACAAAGACCGCACACCACAAACAAATGACCACCATAAGCCACTGAATGAAAGCTCCCCATCAAAATTTTCTGCGTCCGCCACTGGTTGAATGTCTTCTCTTTTCTTTGTTCAAAGGACTTTTGACTGAGTTGGCGGAAATGGCTTTGTCTGGCGAGGAAGGTGTAGGGACTGGGGTACAAATGCCACACGAGTAAGTGTGAAAAAAAGAATTTTCAAGACAAAAATGGGGCACTTTCGTACATTGGATTTTTGCACCAGACTTTTGAATGAACATTTCATCAATTTGCTCACTCCCCAGCCACATGACGAGTTTTTATAGGCTAACCTACCAGACTTGGGCTTCTAAACACAATAATTGAAAAGAGTTGGAACTTCTAAATCTTTTAAAAATTTATTAAAAAATAATAACGAAAAGCTAGAACTTTTAAACTCCTTTCAAAAATTTATTTTTGATAAGCAAAGTGCCGTCCCTTTCCCTGGCCCCCTCCTTGCTACGCCATTGCAGGTAAAAACAGCATGCAAAGTCAGTAACAAGGTGTTCTGTTGCTCTGTGCAGCACGAAGAAAGTACTGTGACAATTCTATGTTCGTTGCAACATGGTTCCCCACAATTGTGGTAACGAAAAGCTAAAATGTGATAACATTTTTGGAAAAAAGTTTGCTTTTTACCAGGCGAGTAGCCAGGGGGGCAATTTTTCCCACCCAATACCGAAAATTGAACCAAAAAGTTTTAGGTTAATCAAGGTTTTGATGTGTAAGCCAAATAAATACTTCAGTGCAAATCAATGAAACTGCTTGAGGAACCTATCGTACTTCAGCTTTTAGTCGAACCTTTTCAAAGCTGTAGGTGGTTTACTGAATGTCCATGATCAATCAAACGTTGTGTACAGTGTAAATGCTGGAGAATTCATATCATGGTTGACCTTTACCTGAGGTTTAAGCTCCGTGTGGAGTTGGTGCTAATGAAATACAAACTTGTATCTAAGCGCTTGTAATCATTAACCGAAAGTAGAAACAAGGGGTAACACTTTCGCAGCTGTTTTCTGGCACACCAGTTGCCAGTATCCCACGTAATAGTGATGTAAACTTCAGTTCAAGATCATCGCAAAATTCCTCTCATATTGCCGCCGTGCTACCGCAACTATCCGTTGTCTGACGCAACACACTGAAAAACCAACACACTTCATAAGAGAGCAAGTCAGATACATCCGCCCGAAGTTCCCCAAAAGCACAATTTTATTGTTATTCTTAATGCATGTACTCGGATATCAATATAAACTGTTCTTTGTGAATTAGAAATGTAAAGTACAAAAATTTTGCAACTCCTACGTCAAAAGATGTGCAAACAACTTACCAAACGCATATATGATGCGCATGATCGATTGATGAAATAGAAGCGCATAGCCACCCAACACCATGATAAACAGGAACGAGTGCGCTCGATGACATTCACAATTTTTGCCTTGCTTAGTTAAGCTACAATGCATCATCAAGTGTCTTTTGCGTTTATGTACACTGACTTGGAAGTACTGTTTTTTCTACCTATTGACGCGTGCAAATGCGCAAAACACAATGAAGTTTGATGGAAGGGAAGTGAAAGCACTTGCACGACAGACAAATAATGAAGAAACAATTTCGTGGACAAAGAAAAGGAGGCAAATTCAAAGTACAGTACGTACACTTCACAAAATTTTGCACTGGTTTGCATGAGATTTTTGTCTTCCACGGGTTCAACCTCTCATCTTTTGTTATTTGTTTCAATGTCAGAGTTTTTTACAAACTATTGTATTAAAACACGTAATCTATGCTAAAATCTGCCGTGAAGCAAAACTGCAAGCCTTTGTCAAAATGCAAATGACCCGCAACCAATCCAAAACTTTCCAAAAGGAGTTATATTTTAGGAGTA
>JGI24159J19872_10012745_pt1 | contig 10953 bp, 6 predicted proteins | sample Ectturendosymbi4_FD_19872 | JGI IMG/M metagenome (IMG submission 19872)
TGTCACGAAGTGTCTCACCGAGAACTCTTCGCAAATATCCCATCTCTGCCGTTTATTCTTCACCTAAGATTCATGACCACAGGTGAGGATCGGAACAAAGACAGATTTAAAAACTGAAAAGTTTGCCTTGTTTGAAAGCTCCTATTTCGTCACTACGGAGCAAAAAAACTCACGCAAAACTGCGTTTGCTTTACAAATCCGTGTATCAACACCTTTGTTCAGACTTTTGTCACTCGTGAATACGATCCCAAGGTACTTGAACGTCTCCACCTGCTGCAGTGTATTTGTGCTTACTTGCAGGAAACACTGCCTTGGGCGTCTGCCCCGGAAACACTACCTTGGCGAGACATATGTAATACCTCCATCTTTTAGAGCTGATTTTCGTTTCTTCTTGGTCGCACGCAGCAGAAAATCGATCAAATGTGAGCTGAAGACCCTGTTCCGAAGATCCACACATGCAGTACCAATTCATCCGCAAAAAGCAAACGGTTCATCTTGCAGGTCCCAACAATACCTCCCTTGTCAACGCGTGCGTGACTGTCTATCCAATTCATATAGACCAGGGCTCTTCAAATTTTTGGGAGAGACCATCAGTTATTGCACAACAGTTCCAAGGCCAGACATCTTGCGTAACGTGATTTTTTCGGGATATATTACATTCTACCAAATCAACACATTTTTCGTAAATGTGTTATTTCTTCATTATTGGAAAAATGTGTTTTGTTGCCGGGTGAAATGGCTTTGTAGGTCGAATTTGGCCCCGGGCCGTAGTGTGGGGAACCCTGACATAGACTATGAAGAGGAGTGGTGACAGCATACACCATTTTTGGAGTCCAACACCAACACTGAACGATCGTGAGTTACTGTAACTCCATTAACAGGGACACAATCTTCTGAACAGGAATACAGCTACTTGACGGCCAGCAGTAGGTACCCGTGAACGCCGTACTCCCATAACATCACCCTAAGCTTTCCACGGGGAACCCGGCCATATACTTTCCCGAGGTCGACAAAACATGTGCTGTGTATAAGTATTTGGCATGTTCCCCGGATTTCTTGAAAAATCTGCTGGAGACTAGAAATATATTTCTCCTGTAGTGCTACGGCCGCGACAAAAACCACACTGTGTATCATCCAGCTTTGGTTCAGTTATTTTCGCGGCATCGTAGCATACACTCTTCTTCGGAGCATGGGCGTCGGAAAGATTTTTTTCAGGGGGGGAGCCAAAAGTGGTAAAATTTGATTTTTCCCACTCAAAGCTAAGAAAACAACCTTTTGCTGATAATTTCAAAATCCAGGGGTGGCAATGCCCCCCTTCCGACGCCCATGCTTGGGAGGCTTAGCAAAGAGATACCGCGGTATTTCATTCACTCCTGTCTCCCTTTTGTGCATGGCGACCATCAATTTGCTAATCTTTCGGCACCCTTTCAAAACGCCATGCCACTTGACACACATGAGTCAGCCAAATCATCCAGCTTTCCAAGTTCCCCTGATTCACTATCGAACTTTTCACAATTAGCTTTACGCTCGGATTTAGCAGCGGCGCCATAGAGCTTCAATAGATGCACAGTTCTACGGAAGCTTTCACCTGTGCAAACTGCAAAGTCAATATATCCCGCCTGAAAAACGTTGCTCAATTCTGTCAGGTGAAGTGCCAATGTTGACGAAAGGAACGTACCATGATGAAATTTTTGTTTTTATAAGTCGCAATGAAACAACGCACTTTGAATCATTTTTATTTCCTGACAGCTACTCCAGTGCTGCCCAAAAAGCCGAAATCTCACTCATAGCTCTCACTGTTGCCTCACTCGACAACCACCTTGTTTTGCATGCGCGCTGCAACTGCCGACCTTTTGTCTTCATTGTAGTCTGATACATCGCCAGGCAAGCCGATCGAAACGGTTTCACAGTAAAACACTTCCACAATTGCAGTAAAGTGCTTTCGCAGTTTCGTATCCCATAGGCTACTATACAAATCTGCAGCAGTATAGTAAACGGCGGAGGTGGTGCGCATGACTATGCACAGATAACAAACTTAGAATTTTCGCTTCCAACCTTTGCGCCTGAAAATTGTGTCGGCCTATAACATTGCAACCGTCTGTTGCAATAGCCATGTGCAGGAAAACATGCTTATCTCAAATCGTTTTACTCCGATGCAAAGCAAAACCATATCTGATGAAAAATATTTTTTTGTGCTCTGACGAGCCAACAGCCATCCTTGTCTGCCGCTTCGCCAGTGAACTCCGACGATGACAAGGTAAATGTATTCGCCTTAGTAAACGGAGTTCTGGCTAACTGCCCAATAGACACGGGCGCAAGACGGAACCATATCGATAAAGCGTTTATTAACCGAAGAAATCTGTCGGTGAACGACAGCACAAAAGAAGAAATTGGTTTAGCTGTTAAAGGCTCAACTGTGAAAACCAGAGGTTCATGTAACGTTCAAATAGACCTACTCGATCGCAGTTACGACAAAGTTAACATGTTAGTTATGGACAATTTGATGTGGGATGTTATACTGGGCCGAGAGTTTCTCAGATAACATTAAAGTGTTAACTTCGAGTTTGGCGGTCCCGAGTGTCCCTTGAATTTGAATTCTTTGGATGTAAAAGGGTATTACGCCAGTTCGGCTTTTCGAGCATTTAACGCCTAACTGCAAACCTGTTACCTCTAAGTCACGAAATTACTCGCCGTCGGATCGAGCGTTCATTGCCACGCAGACAGCACAGATGCTTCGTGACGGTGTAATAGAACCAAGCACGTCTCCGTGGAGAGCGCAAGTTGCAGTAGTCAACAACAGCAATCACAGGAAACGATCGCGCATTGACTACAGCCAAACTATAAACTAATTCACCTTGCTTGATGCTTACCCGTTGCCACGTATGCAAACCGTTGCGAATGGTGTAGCTCAATACAACTGGTTCTCCAGCTTGGATATAAAGAGCGCATATCACCAAGTGCTTATTCTGCCTGAAGAAAGGTTGTTTACTGCATTTGAAGCCAATGGCCAGCTCTACCAATTCGCACGCATACCTTTTGGGCTAAAGAATGCCGTTCCCTGTTTTCAGCGCGTAGTAAATGAAATTATTTCGAAGTATAACTGCAAGGGAACTTATGCGTGCTTGGATGACATTACAGTATGTGGACGGACTGGTGCAGAGCATGACGAGAATCTAAAATGTTTTCCAAATGCAGCTAAAAGGTGTAATATTACCTTCAACGAAAAGAAGTGTACCTACGCCACCGATTCTATTAAGTTGTTGGGCTACAAAATTTTGAACGGCATGTTGCAGCCGGATCCTGACCGTGTCAAGCCTCTATTAGAATTGCCAGTGCCGAACACTGGCAAGGAGCTCCAACGCCATGTGGGAATGTTTGCGTACTGCTCTCAGTGGGTTCCTTGCTTTTCAGAAAAAATTAAGCCGTTCATTGCAAGGAAAGAGTTTCCCTTGCGTGAGGAGGCTTTGCAAGATGTAAAGACCCTGAAGCAGGATTTAACTTCAGCTGCTATTAAGGTGATTGATGAAAAGTTGCCTTTTGTTTTGAAGACAGACGCTTCAGATAACGCGATCTCTGCTACCTTGAATCAAGAAGGTCGACCTGTGGCATTCTTTTCGAGAACCTTAAACAAATGCGAATTACATCAGTCAAGTGTGGAAAAGGAAGCTTGTGCTATTGTTGAAGCCATTCGAAAATGGGCTCATCTACTTAGTGGCTGTCGATTAACTGTTGTGACAGATCAACAGTCCGTATCTTTTATGTACGATGTGCGTCACCCCAGTAGAATAAAAAATGAGAGGATAATGCGTTGGCGTATGCAACTTAAAGAATTTGATTTTGAGGTTGTGTTTCGTTCAGGGAAGTTAAATTCAGTCCCTGACGTTCTTTCCAGGGCATTTTGCGCGAGTTTGCACGAAAGTACTCTTTATACTATTCATGCGTCATTGTGCCACCCTGGAATTATGCGTTTGTATCATTTTGCCTGCGCTAAAAATTAACCGTATTCTTTAGCTGATGTGCGGAAGACTGTCGAATGTTGTCGCGTGTGTTCCGAGGTCAAACCGAACTTTTGTAAACCTCCTTCAGCTCAGCTTGTTAAAGCGACGCAGCCGTTCGAACGTTTGAGCGTTGACTTTAAAGGACCGCTTCCTTCGTCCACGAAGAATCGCTACTTACTAACAATTGTCGACGAGTATTCTCGTTTCCCGTTTTCTTTTCCCTGTGCAAGTGTTGATTGTAAGACCGCGATAGCTCATTTAGATCAGCTTTTTGCGTTGTTTGGTATGCCTGCATACATTCATTCCGATAGAGCGGCGGCTTTTATGTCAAACGAGTAGACGACGTTGTTGCGTGAGCGTGATATCGCATGCAGTAGAACGTCTGTTTATAATGCTCCGGGAAATGGACAATGTGAACGTTATAATGGCATAATTTGGACGGCGATCAAACTTGCAATCAAGTCTCGGAAGCTTGACATTGCGCAATGGGAATGTGTTTTGCCTGATGCGTTGCATTCAATACGTTCTCTGCTGTGTACGGCGACGAATGCGACGCCGCATGAGCGTTTGTTTCATTTTACGTCGATCGACATTTGGTGTGTCGATTCCCACCTGGCTGAGTGCGCCTGGACCTGTATTTTGGAAGAGAAATTTACGCTCAAAGTATGACCCCATTGTTGACGAGGTAGAGCTCATACATGCGACACCCAACTATGCTCAAATCCGATTCCCGTCTGGCAGAGAGTCGACAGTGCCTCTGCGAGATATTGCACCCGTGGGAGGTAGGCTACGTGTTGACAGTACGGGACCCACAAATGGTACGCGATCAGAAAGTTTGGGAACCATTGTATTATGCTATTGTATTTTATTTTAATTTGCTCAATGTTCATTGACAGTTGGTTTACTTAGCGTGCAATGGCTTTTTGTATTGCTTGTTTATTGCTGAGTTATATGAAGCAATAAAGCATTACCATAACTCGTAGTTGAATTCGATGCTTTGTTGAAGACAACGCACATCGCAAATCAGCTTCACTTTCTAGTTGGGAGGTTCTGATATTTTTACTTCTCCCCTTCGATTTGATTATGGCGTTTGTAGTGAAATAATAATAAATTTAGAAATGATAAAAACAATGCAGTTAATACTTTTCAACAATATGTCGCTGCCATACTCGCGCCCCCGGTGCAAGAACCCAGGTTCTAAACTACTGTAAACAAGGTTTTATTTTTTGTTGAACTTACGAGATTCACACGCCGCGCTTTTAAATCAGCCTCTATTATCGATTCTTATCAATAAATGCTATTCTTCTGTAGCAATGTTACTGTTACGTTATTTCTTTAAAATCGCCATTATTTGGTACCTGGCTGTAGCCCAAGCAGCACCCCCCTTAATCCGCCACTGATCTAGGTTATGGCAGGCATGGCACCTGCCATGGGCGCAACTTTGAGGGGGGCGCAAAAATTGCTTGGCAAAAGTTAGAATTTCACATACAGTTTCTTGAACCTCTATTTTGCGGCCCATACAACCATAAACTGCAAAGCTGCATCAGCACGGCGCGCCCATATCTAATGTATTAAGTCGGGAGTGTTGCGTCAGGACCACCAAGCATTATGACAAAACTGCGGTATTGTGATAAAACACGACGGACATCATTGTGACGAAACAAGAACGCTCGTTTGCCATATCTGCAAGACGTCGTCCTCAGGGATACCAATTTAGCGGAATATCCGCTAGATATAGTGAATTTTAATCCTGTCTAGCTCCAAAATATTAGTCTACTGGCCTAATTCCGCTAAATTCTTGCGGATAATTGGTCAAGCGGCCTAAACAATCGGTCTTATTCGAGCGGATTCTAGCTGAATTTTGCGATTTTTCTAGATTGAAAGATCTGTTTAGGCTTGGCAACCCTGGTTGTCCTCATGCTATAAAGAAAGATCAAGTGACTCCGTACTGCTGTATTTCAGGCAAGACGATATTAGTCAGCATCTGTTGAGACGCATTTAAGTCCGCAGATGTGAAAATATGACTGTACATGATGCAAATAACTGGTCTTGAGGTCATACAGATTTACAAATTACTTAAACTGGTGCGGACTGCGGCCCACTCCGGCTTTATGAAACTTCTTCGATGGCCACTAGTGTCCGATAAATAGGCTGAACACAAAGACCCAGTCAAGAGACTAAGGTAGAGAACATTAGTTCGTTCTAGAAAATCAGCAGTTAGTATTGCTACCGTGCCAGTTAAGCAAAAACTGTTAACTCAAAGAAGTGATTTCTTACTCGTGTCTAGAGCTAGCTTTTTCTGTCCAAATTTGGTTTTCTGTTCGATGCCCAAGGCCTTTGTACGGTCTTGACTGTGAAAAACTAAAATCTATGTGTGACAATTTAGGAGCACAGCTCAGATGTAGATGGCAAGCAATTATACGAGAACATTCTAGTTTGCAAAATGCTATTTTCAAGTGTAATTAAAATTACCGCGTCCTGAAGTCCTGACAGTCTTCGAATTGCATTGGAAAAAATGCTGACGGTGGCAGTATCTCTTGCAAGCCGCGAGCAATCTTTCAGTAAACTGAAACTATGATGCTTTCATACCTCAGAGTCTCAATAACTAAGAATAAGTCGGGTAGATTATGTGATCTAACTTTGATGAGCGTAGAAAGAGACATTCTGTGTAAGTTATCCGGAAAAGGGTGGATATATTAGTTTTGATGGAAATGTGTTTTTCGATCACAACTGGTACATGATTTGCATTAAAGGTTTATTGTACAATCCAAAAGAAATTGTCGTTTGCAGTTGCAATGGGTTGTTTGATTTTTTAAAGACATGTAATTTTGTCAAGCAACACTATGCAGGCCTATAAATTACGATAATGTTATTAATTTCAATGTTTTGATATTCATAATAAAAATAAATGAGGATAGAAGTATCGTATGGTCCTTATGGATAATTTATATTTTATTTGCTGAAAAGTTTGAAACAAAAATATACACAAATATTTTCCGTTTAAAAACATTTATTTTCTTCTTGGTTTAACTTTTGTAAAATTGTGCCTGTATCAACGATTCAAATTATTAGAAAGGGCGCACATTTAAACTTTGGCATGGGCGTCATTTTGCATGGATACGCCACCGTCTCGTAGTGTGACGGAGATTACTTTTTGTGACATTTTACACTTGTTTGCTCTGAAGCGGTAACTTTGTTGTCAGCGTTGGGTTTTCAATGTATAGCATGAAATAGCACAAGTCTCTATGTTGTAAGAAATATTTAAGCTGTGATATGAAGTTGGTCTAAGATAACCAAACGGCAAACTGCATGTGATCTGTTGAAGTCCACCGCCAATACTCAGCTTGTTTGCTATTTAGCTCGCTTACAACAGATAAACAATAAAATGAAAATGATAAACAGTTTAAAGTTTTACGTTGTTGAGGTTGGTTGTGGTGTTTGATGAAAAAGTGAGAAACATTTCTTGACAGAAACGTCACAGTTGAAAAGGCTTGGATTTTAAATGTAATGCAATTACTGGACACTGAGTTGTCGGTGTTTTGCTCCTGGTGATCGATGTCACGACTTTCTCAAACCTGGACTAGTGGGATTGATGTTTTTTCTTCACATCAGAAGTCCATTGTCCAAGCATGCGCAGCAGTAATAAACACTTGACTGAAGTTCTTCCGTGATGTAATTTAGAGTAATATGCTCTTAGGCCAAGTGTGAATCTATCATGTGATTATGAGATTGTTTCTCACGATAATTAGCAGAGCTGCTTGAAGTGGGAGTAATGGCATAGCAAATTTGCTTTTTAATTATCGCTTCAGCAATAAATATGCTTTCCATGTACATGTAACTGCACAAGCTTTGTCTGCAAACATGATTGTCATTTACCTACATACTTGACTCTTATCGTGGGACTTGAGTTGTCACCTGTTAGCGTAAGAAGAATCGCTCTACCTCCAACTTGCCCCTGGTCCGAAATACGTTTCAGACTTTGCATTTTCTGATCACGCTATGGATAAAAAAAAACAGTGTTGAACACTAGCGCATCATGCTGTAGCCATAGGTGTAGGAGCAGACAACTTTTTGAGGGTGCTAACGATATTTTGCCCGAATTTCCCTAAATATTCCAGATAAATTTTTGTACGGCGAAGATTCCACCTACAAATTTTCGGTAGCAGTTGATTACTCATCAATTCTCGTAAAGTAAAACACAAAGTTAGTTGAAACACTTTCTTAATTTTTTATACTGTTTATTTGTATTGTGTTTTCTATAATATACTAAATATTATTTGGACTCAGACTCATGTTTTTCTTGAGTTATACTGATTCATACACTCAGTGACTCAATAACAAAAAAGGCAATTTAATTAATATTTCTAAAAAACTGTGGAAACCTTTGTTTCGGATTTTCGTGGGATTTTGTTCGAATTCTTCACAAATCAAAACTTTTGGGAGTGCGCTTGCATCCCAAATATTACACCACTGGCTGCAGCGCATATCTTTTGATTTTTAAATACATTTTGTAGATATAAGAGATTGTTTAAAACACCAAAAACTCTCCTTGTTAACTGTGCAGCTTGTGTAAACCAATGCCCATTTTACACACGCTTCTAAGGGTTTGCGAATGAATTGAAAAAGCGGTTTTTAGTTGTGGTGATTTCCAGAAAGATGGCGTTATTCAACCAAGAAAAGTAGCCACTTATTTGACCTACAAAAGGTAACCACTTTTTTATGGTACCCAACGATCTTCACAGAGTATCTTGGTTATGCAAAATAAAACTTTCCACGCCCCCTATATGACTGTCCCCCCAAACGCCTGGTCTGGATCTGCTCCTGATCCCGTTAACCTGGATTTGGCGAACACGCTGTTTGCAATCCAATTAACTTGCTTAATTTTGTAGTGCTAAATATATGAATGAGCTTTCAAATAAGTAAAATTCTCTTTTAACGTACAATGTTTTGCACAAAATTTGTTTATTTGTTGGTTAATTATTTTTCTAACATTTTTCAATTAGGATTTTAGGCAAATTGCTGCATATAGGATATTGTTCAGCGACTACCAATAAGTTTCAGTGAATACTTTCAATTTATTTGCTAGCACATGCAGAAGTTACTTTATGCATATAAAAGTCGATATATACAACTGACGTAGTATTTGCATATTTTGCATAGCAACTTTGCTCATCGAGAAAGGACTAAAACGTATTGCTACTTTGCTGGCTCAACGGCTTGAAATTTGATATTTTGGGATGTCGTTTGTAAAAACACGTAAGTGCCTCTTCGATTGATTTTTGTGCGTTCGAAAGAACAATTCATACTGCCAGGGTTGCTGAAGCCTAAATGATTCTTGTGGTTGGGGCAGGAGCGTAATGAAAATCAAGCGTCCTCCCCAGTCCCCAGAGGCGTAACGAAATTAGATGGCGCCCGGGGCAAGAAGCAAGTTTGGCTCCCCCACGTTCGAACCTGAGGTCTTCCGGAAGCAAGTGTACTGCATTGAAGAAGCACTAGTTTAACATTGTTGGGACTTTTCAGCGCCCCCAACAGTGATTCGGCGCCCGGGGAATTGTGCCACCCCTATCCCCCTCGTTGCGCCCCTGGGTTGGGGTAAACGCTTGCTTTTTCGAGAAGCTCTACTGCGAGTCGTGGATCGACCACACAACCTCCCAATTGAGAGGAGGACACTTTGCTACTAAACTAATGTCGCTTATGAATCAATTTACGCTTGTAAAAGAAAACGTTCATCGCGGCGCACTGCCTTGACCAGCCTCAGGTTTGTTCTGTCGGTAAAAGTGCTTTTAAAACTGAACGATACGCTTGATTCTGATTTGCTGCAAATCATTTGCATTTCATTACAACATCTGCAAACAATCGTCGATATAATGAAAATAATTAGGACCCAATTCTTTTTGCCAAGCTCGTTCAAAACGTTTAAGTCGCAAGTTACGAGCTGATTTAAGTATTTGGGGGGAAAATTGATAAGACACCTAATTCCCTTGGGGATTAATTGATTAATTAATTTGTTGTTTTTAAGCCATAATTTTTTAACCAGAATTGCTAGAAAGTGTGATGCATAAAAGCAGAAAGTTATACAAAAGAACGATGGATATTTCGAATAAATCTTTGCATTTGGAAACAGCAACATGATTCGAAAGAGTAACAAAAAATGTAAATACCACGTCAGTTGTATATATCGCATTTTATATGCATAAACAAGTGACTTCTTCCTGTGCTAAAAAATTCATTAAGTCTTTACTCAAACTTCTTGGTAGTCGCTAAACAATATCCACATGCAGCAATTTCCTTAAAACCTTAATTGAAAAATCTTAGAAAAGTAACTAACCAAGAAATAAACTAATTTTTGTATAAAATATTGTACGTCAAAAAACAAATTTTACTATTTTGAAAGCTCATTCATAGGTTTCCTAGTAGATAATTAAGCAAATTAATTGGGCTCTAAACAGCGTGTTCGCCAAATGTAGGTTAACAGAATTAGTGGCAGATCCAGACCAGGCGTTTGGGGAGACAGTCAAATAAGGGGAGCCGAAAGTCTTCACTTGCATTTCCAAGGTTCTCTATGAAGATTGTTGGATACCATACAAAAGTGGTTACCTTCTGTAGGTCAAAAAGTAGCTTTGTTGGTTTAATTTCGCCATCTTTCTGGAAATCACCATGGCTTGAAAGTGCAAAATATCATCACTTCGCAAAACTTTAGAAGCGTGTCAAAAATGGACCCTGGTTTACACAAGTCTCACAGCATACAAGGACGGTTTTACTGTTTTAAACAATCTCTTATATCTACAAAATGTATTTAAAATTGAAAAGATATGCGCTACAGCCAGTGATGCAAGAGTTGGGATGCAAGCGCTGTATTGTTACGGCGCGAACAGTCAAAGTCAAAACCAGAGTACACTCAAAACCCGGAACACCTTCAACGCGACCGCCCCGGCACCAACTAACTCCGCCAATA
>JGI24159J19872_10012748_pt1 | contig 10953 bp, 10 predicted proteins | sample Ectturendosymbi4_FD_19872 | JGI IMG/M metagenome (IMG submission 19872)
ACGAATAAAACCTTGACCATTACATTCTATTCACTGACACTACCTTGGAACAAAAATTTAGGTAACTGCCAAGAAGCACAAAATGCCATTGCTCCCACCAGCAGAACAATAAGTAACGCTGACAGCGTTTGTTAATATCTGTATCCATTAACCGGATTTTGTATATCTATATACAGTATAATCGTATTAAATTCTCATGTCACGTTTTTGTTAGAAAAATCCAAGACGTCACATTTGCATGATTTTATGGGAGTGACCGGACATCGAAAAATTTTGACATTTGTAACCGGACCCTTTCTTAAAATAATTGAATAGCCCTGCTATAGGCTTTGTCAAATGAATATAGCAACCCGTAACTGTTGCATATGGAAATTCTGATCTAAAAACATTTAAAGCTACACTCTCAAAATCTAGCAGTATTCTCTCAGGAGAGACCAAAATAATCATTTTTTTACTTCATTCAACATGCAATCATAGACAACTTGAATCTTGTTCTGTACAAGGCAGTAAATGCAGGCCCGTCACCAGGATTTAGGAGCAGGGGGGCCAAAAACCAGAGGGAGGAGCCAAAAACCAGAAGGGGGGTCACATTTTTAATATACAGTATTGGATGTCTGTAGCAACCGGGGGCCAAACATTAAATGGGGAGGGCACCGATTTCAAATGAGGGGAGCGGGCACCACTGGCCCCCCCGCTGGTGACGGCCCTGAGTAAATGGCGGCAAGATTTATGCCACGAGCGAATTCGAAATGTATTTAGTGCGGTTAAAAATTATGTGCAGTATTGTGTACAAATGTGCGTGTTGATCTGTCTAGTGATAAAGAGTCTAAGGGATTAATTGTCTGGGTGTTTAATCGTCTGCGTGATTAACTATCTGGTGACTAAATGTCAGTGATTAATTCTCGCGTGTTTAAATGGCTGTACACTGGTGATTTCGGGTTTTAGTATAGAAATCCACATCCGGATACACTTTCATTTCTCAACTTTTTTCTGTGTGTTGGCAAGTGGGCCTCTTCACCTAAGTTTTCCCCCTGATTGAAACCCCTAGTTACGCCACTGATTACGGAAATAAGGATGTTTTTTGTACATTAGAAACGCTCATTAAATGAATAACATTTTATACAAAACTGTGGCATAGCTTGCATACTATATGTGGGCTTGAAATTAACAGGAAATATATTAACCTTTCTGCGGAAAACCTGAAATAGTGTAATACCTCTATTTTCTCATGAACTGTTGCACGATCGTGTGTTCCATTCACTTTCATCATGTTCATCACATTCTGAACCATTCAGTTCTGTTTCTTTGGTCCTTTTTTGGCCCTCCTTTGGCTCAGCACACTAAGCAGCCCCCTAGTTCGCCTAATGATAGCACTGGCACTAACTGTAGGTGTGAATAAGATGGATTAATAAACTGATAGCTTTGCGGTGTTTGAAAGCTCCCATTTTGTGGCCACAGAGCGATGAAGTTCACGCAAAACTGCGTTTGCTTTACCACTCCGCGTATCAATCTCCTTGTTCTGCTGACCGACACACGTGAATACCACCTCAAGTACTTGAACTTCTCCACCTGCTACAATATATTGTCGCTCACTTGCAGTTTTGGTTTCTGGAGAGATACCATACCTCCGTCTTTTTAGTGATGATTTTAATTTCCACTTGGTCACACGCAGCTGAAAACGAATAAAGTGCATGTTGAAGGCCCAATTCAAATCGTGCGCAAAATGGGGGACGCTCTTTCATGAATAAGACATGCATAGCCACATTCAAAATAAATGAACACCGTTTCTGTAGAGAATGCCGAAAAAATGATAACAAACACGGTATTACTTAGGTCTCTTCAGATTGTACAAACGCTGTTCCCCTGTGAGGACTACATTCCTCCTACTAGGCTCCTGCAAGTAGCACAGTTTCATATGAAAAAATGGGTTCCGGAGTCGCTTGCTGCCAACAAATGGCCATTAAATTTTTTCCGCATTTTCCTACCTTGCCATAAGCAATAACGTGTTGTGCCAGGCAGGGTTGTCGCAAATTGAGGGGACCAGTGGCGGCGGACCCCCAATTGCAAACGGAAATCTTTGGCGACATGTGCCGCCCCGTGGTTTATTGGCTTCCCATCAACCAAAACCTGGTGTTAAGACAAGCTTGTCAAAAGACATTTGTTGGTTGTTGAGAAACAAATATTTGGAAATATCTTAAACGGTCTACGGATTAATCTTCAGCAATATCAAAGACACAGTACAAAAGTAGCCGAATTACTACTATCGTCCGCGTAGCGCAATCTTCTCACATTCAGTCTTCCTTTGCTTCTGTTTAAAACTTTTAATATCGCTGTAGGGAGTACTTTCCTGCATTCAGTTGAAAGCACTTTGCTATTAAATTTTCACACCTCAGACAGCTGTATGTCATTGGTTTATTATGAGCAACAGGCAAAAAACGACAGGAAATAAGTGCAGGAAAGCGAAGCGCTACTTCATCTCAGCAATGCTCGCTTAGACCGACGTCTTTCTTTCTTGCGTTTCTGCAAACAAACAGAAACACATTTGCAGTTCATATATAATTTTCTTTGATAATTTCGTTTTGTTCCACCGACAAAGTCTCACTACGTAAATACGTTTGTCGCAAAGCTAAGGACGCGAAAACTAACTTTACAAGTCAAAGCTTTGTTCCAGCTATGCGTATGGCCGCCTTGTATCATTCACCCTTACGTTAATATTTAATAGTACTGTTGTGCATGGACAAGTGGCGTGCAAACGCTTTCAAACTCATTTTTTCATAATCTCAGAGCGCCTGCTAATACGGCTGAGGGTTTACATTAGGACGCAACAACGGTAGATTATTTTAGGAGATATGGTGTAGGTGATACTGATAACATGAATATGAATCAAGGGCATAATTGACAGTTCTCTCATTTCAAACGCATGTGGGTCCGATTGAAGCTTGTAACATGAATCACGGATATGTTTACTATTTAAACCAAGCACTCTGAAGCGCTCTTACACTTTTGTTAAACACGCTATCAATAGAGGGGCTGGATCTAGAACAGAGTCTGCTAAAGTTGTGAAAAAACGAGAAAATAATGTACTCAGAGCGTTTTTCACAATTCTACGAATTATACCAAAAATACAGTCCAAACTACAAAGGTGGCATAAAGCACTTTTACAGTTCTGCCTTTCACGAACAAGTAAACTTGTCTTGACTTAATTCTGTTCCTTTCGGCAAAACTCTGTCAAAATCGAATTTCCGAAGATAGTGAAGAAGGTAAATAGAGCAATCATACACCCGTACTCACTGAAATTACATAACGAAACATCTAAATCATTTATCCTGAGTCAACGCCGGATAGATAACAATAGAAAGTGTTTAAAAGCACTAAATGGCTTCCAAAAACGTGACTATTAAGAAAAACTACGATTGTATTTTCGCGATATTACACCAAAAGACATGTTTTTGGGTGTTTGTATTTACGCGTTCAACTTGCGCAGTTATTTAACTCATATTGGTGTGCCCACAGTCCCACACATTAATGTCTTGAATACTACCTATATCAGTTTTTTTGAGGTGTTTTAGGGACCCGATTAGGGTCCCTAGAATTGAAAATCGGGTCCCGAGAATCTGAGATAATTATAATCGAGTCCCTAGAATCAGAGAAATCGGGCCCCTATGGGCCCATACCGCGTACCTAACATTTTCCTTAAAAAAACACTGCTTATGTGTACTTCGAAAAGGTGTTCCCTCTGTTTCGTTGTGAAAACCCTCAAAAAACTTAGCAGTCACCCAACCTTATCACTTTCACCAAGGTTACAAGTTGCTATAAACTTGCATAAACTGAATAAATGAAAATTAAATCAGTCATGTTGTGTTGTACGCTTTTTTTAAAAAGAAAGATGGGAGTGCAGCAAAAGAGGTTGAGTAAGAGGGCTTGGGTAAGGTGCTAAATGGGATTGGTAAGGTATCCAAGGTTCTTGAGATCTCATTGAGGCATTGACTATAGAGGAGCCTCCCACTCCTCAATACATTTTATAAATCGGTCCACTTGGAACTCATCGTAGCGCTATGGAACGTTGCTAAACATTATAGCAACCGTGTTGTCGCCATCCATATGTGTGCCCTTTACTAGTGTCACATATCTATGCTCGTGTTTCATCAAAATAATTGTGAAAACGCATGCTTTTATATTACCGCCAGCTATCTATTTTCGTGTTCTTTCATGTATCTGTGTGTTCCTTGTTACTGCCATGTATGCTAAGTCAACTGCGTTGCATTTAGGAGTGAAGAAGTTATACACAGGGGCGAAACGAGGTTAGATGACGCCCGGGGCAAGAAGCAAGTTTGGCGCCCCCCATGTTCAAATCCGAGATTTTTCGGAAGCCAATGCACTAAGCAGGCGCGTAACCAGTTTGGGACACCAAGGGGGCAAAGAGTTTTCTGAGTGGCCCAAACTTTTTAAAGTATGTCCAACAGTTTTAAACTATTTCCTGCACATTTTTCCAAGGGGCGAAATATTTTGTACGGGGGGAATCCCCCCTGCGTCCCCCTTGGTTACGGGCCTCTGCACTATATTGAACAAAGTACTTGTGCCATTGTTGGGACTTTTCGGCGTCCTCGGCAGTGATTCGGTGCCCCGTAGTGATTCGGCACCCGGGGAATTGTACCTCAGTTGCCCCCTTCGTTACGCCCCTGGTTATATAGTATATATTTAGTAACGCATTTGATGTTGTTGCCGGTAAATTTAAAGTTTGTCACCTACTTGTTTGCCCAGAAATTGTTTACTAGCCCTCGCGTTACCATTAAAATCTCTTAAGTTTTCTGTAAGCTTTCGAGGAATCAGACGAATGGCTCTGCTTTCACCTTTTTGCTATGATTCAAACTTGCACGTATCTGTATTCAAGTAACTAGTCTCCTGACAAGTGAAGAGTTTGAATCAATCAGCAAATTTCTGATAGGAAACCGAATTCACGTAACACTGCGCATCGTCAGTCCTACAACCTTATTCAAATGGAATGTTACGAAATGTTATTTCAAAATTGTACGAAATGTAGTGAAACTCGTGCATGGAAAAGAGTTTTAACACATAAGTCAAGTGCATGGAAAAGAGTTTTAACACATTCATATTTGACAATGCCAATTACAATCGCTTCACCGCCTTAATGTTTCGTCATAGCTGCTGCATCAGTGTTACTCACCCGGAGGAGCTTGAACTGTACGCCGAAGCAGTTAACCTTGGAAACCTTGGATTAAGAATGTCGCTAGTGGCATTGAGACGAGGTTTTGCTGACTTGGTCCTGAAAAACAGACTTGTTGTGAAAAACTTTGTTGTATCTAAATATTTTATGTTATGTAACTATGATAAGCATCGATGCAAACAAGAACATAAAAATGCTAAAGCAGAACTCAGTCAAAAGGTACTGTTTGTTACCGTCGCTTTACATAATGTTGTCGGAACAATTCCGGTCTTGACGGAGTTACTGGTGTCAGGCAGCTGAAAAAAACAAGAAGAACTTATGTCATTCTTGAGCTTAACCACATTGTGTTTAATAGTTCAGTGGCAAATTGTCCGCCTCTCAACCGAAAGGTTGGGTGTACGATCTACGGCCACTAAGAGAATCGCCGTAGCGCTCTTTGGGCAAGAGCGTTCACCACAGCCGCTTCGGCAAGAAGCAAATTTCAGGCATCGGCCTGCCGCCAATTGCCGTCACCAAAATAAAAAACAATAAAAAAACACATTATATGTAAAATAAATTGTCTCTCTAAGTTTTTCTTGCCATATTTTGCAAGTTTCAGAACAATTTTGCGGGAAATTTGAGTTCCTGCTATGCAGTGGTTTAGGGCCAAAAGCTGAGGTGGAGGCGCACTACTAGAAAATAAGTATGTCTTGTTGCAATTAAAATACAGTTGGGGATATATGTGGAGAAAGCGGCATATCTGTAAATATGTTGGTGGATCATGGAAAAAGGCTGTTTAACCATTTTAAAGGTTCGAGGGAAGCGTCCCCCGACTACACCATTGCGTTATATTGTTTACAGTTTAGTTTATCTTTTTTCAAATGTATTTTTAATTTGCCGACCATATATACAAGTTGGGGACCGTGTGCCATCACTTTGCTGCCTCGTAATTTGTAAAAGACGTCATCGTTATCAATCCGAATTTTCCCCAAAGCTGAAGCCTTTTTCCCTGTGAGATGCATTCCTGTGTACGTCTGCAGCGAATATAGTTTCAAAATGACCGAATTCATCATCTTCGTGACTCGGAGTGATCACTTGGTGCTAAACAAAAAACGCCATGCGTAGAGTTCATCCGCCGCATAAGTACTTCAAATGAACGGCAAATTCGCAGGCGGGCTTGCTCCAGGTTGTCGGGAATGGTTCCAAAAATATGTATTGTAAGGAGGACCGGCACCAGGTCAACTACGCTTAAAAGTAATAAATGAAATAAAATATTTTTCAAGCTTAAACCACCGGAAGTCTCACTGAAAGTCCAAACCTTACATTCAAGAAGTTCTAAGATGAGCCAACAAAATACACAAACTTGAAGAGTTTCGCAATTTGCAAGTAGTTAAGCCTTCTGAGATAGTTGCCTTGTCGATGCATTAGAGCAGTGGCATACTTCCAGTGGCGTTGAATGACACCTTGCAGAGTGTGTAACATCAACTTAGTATATGTAAAAAAGTAAATCTAAGTCAGAATCATTTAAACAGATTTAATGTTACTGATCACTCAGTAAACCCGACTTCCTGAAAACAAATTTTGCTTATAGCTGCTGCATATAAGTACACTGGCTTCGAATATTTGGCAATTCTGGCATAAGCTTTTTTGACTACCTACCGAAAGGATTCCTTTCACAGACAAGATTCAGACACTACAGTATGGTCTTATCAGAGTATATCTTTCGCCTATTGAGTAGGCATCATCAGCTCTTATTCAAATAGAAAAGCTTTTGTGATTGTATACTTTCAGGAAAATAATAATTCACCAGATATCGTTCGCTTGCGAACAAAAACTCTTACTGATCCATTTTCCACGAAAGTTCAGGGTCAACTAGGCCCGTTGCAGTAGGTCTCGTGTTATAGCCTCTTCTGACAGGAACGGGCATATCCAAGAGATAACGTAAAGTGTCTGTGTTGTAATAAGGTGCCAAACTATTCCAGGTGAATGGAGTGTATGGACGTCTGAGAAAGAAGAAATCTATTAAAAATATTGAAAAGCATTCTCCGAAATTGTTCTGTTTATTTGATCTTTACTTTAATATTTAACGGCTCTCGTTCATTATAATTATTTTTCTTTTGCGAACACTGTTTCATACACATATTTTCTGAAATAACTAGGTCTACCGCCTTGGCCAGATCTTGCTTCGAAACGCTCCACTTCCATCAGTTCTGAATACAACAATGTCAGTTGATGGAAATTCGTATTCAAGTAGACAATCGAAATCAGAAGGCTAGTCCAAACAAAACAATCTCAACAGGCCGTCAAGGAGCGCAATCGAATGAGATTAGTTCAAAGAAAATTGTTCACAACAAGCCGTTGAAATAGACAACGTGCATGACGGAGTAACCAGCAGACTAATTGAAAAAACACCGGGTTCCTAGCAGATCGCTTCAAAAAGATAACTTTCAAAACTTCCAATTATAAAGAAACCACGTTCAAAATGTTGTGTTGACTGTCATGCATATCGTACATCGCATGTGGACTGTTATGAATTATGCCCTATGAAATCTTTTTTCTAAGCTGAAATGTTTGAAAAGAGAACCGATCAAACGTATGATAACAATAATTTTGGAAAACCAGTCATTTGCATTTGAAAGAAAACCGTGTGCTGGTTGCAGTTTGAAGCTCCAGAAAAAAACACGTTAACTAACTCTTATCTACACGTCTGTGAAGAGCTGAGATTGAAGTCATTTCTGTGTTGTTGCATCTTGATAGGAGCGCGTGTTTAAGTTTGTCAAGCATCAGGAGATACTCCAACACAGTGCTTCGCAACCTTTTTGAAGCTTGCGACCCACTCTTACTGACAGTTTTTTTATGGAACTCACTACTAATATTCCGGTAAGATTACAAGGAAAAAATTGAGATGTAAGAAACAAAATCAAAATATTAGTTTGTGTGATCACATGCACCTTCAGTGTTACGCGACACAACGCATAATTATTAACGCAATAATTGCCGGATTTCTGGTTCCCATTTCCCGATCTAATCAATAGAAAATCAGCTAATTTTCAAGAAGCGTTTTAGTTTATTAAATTACCGGAAAATTTTGTAGCATTTTGAAATGCTTCGCGGCCCTCCTGAAATACCAGTGGGCGGGTTGGGTTTGAAAAACGCTGCTTTAACCGGAAGCTTCGTTTGCGTCGAAAACGCATTTTACGGGCTATCAGAGCTGCGTCGATCACCAGCTTCCTTACCGTCTGGCATAGCCAAGTACGCAATTACCATTCAATAACCATTCGTACACGTAGGCGATTATTTGAAGATAGGAAACAAGCGTAATAACCGATAAAACGCATAAATTGCGAGAAAGTTTCTTCTGTTCGACTCTTGAAAAGTAATATGAGCAAATTACGTCTTTGTTTGTCGTTAAATTTTGACAACGCCGTTGTTAAAATTTTGTTTTTTACCCATCAAATCAATCTGAGGCTGCTTTGAGCGTAACAATCCAAAACTTTTCGCTCGCACCCAGACCCCTATAGGGGCTGGGGTGGTGGTGACACCCTGCCATTGGTGCCCCTTTGTTTGAAATTTAGTGTGATGGTGTGAAGAGTGCATTTTGTGTGCCCTGTAATTTGGGAATTTATTTTGAAATTTTCTGAGATTTTGAAGTATAATTTGGAAATCGGGATCTGGTGGCGACCTGCTTTTTAGGTATTCACTGAAAGTTCGAAAAACGTTTTTGACAAACCACCGGATCTTGCTTCTTTTTTTATTCTCCTACAACTTTTCTTGCACCACAACAATTTAAATTGCATTGCAATTGTGCCCTACGTTTGCTGTTCGGCACCTCTAACAACAGAACCATGGCAGCGGCCCTGCTAACACCGCTTGCAGACTCGTTTTTGACGCAGCTGAGGTGACCAGAGGACAGTCCAGAATGCAATTTGAGTGGTTTGTAGGGGGTTTCTGAAGCATTTAAAAATTCAACGGTTTTAGTAGCTACCGTCTAATATCCAGGCTTGTCCATGGGAATGTCCTTACTATGGGAATCCCATGGGAAACGTCCCATGGGATGGGATGGGACAGCACACATTTGTATTTCCCATTAGACTCAGAAATAGAATGAGAGTGTCAGAATGTTACTGAATTGTCATACTTAGACTATACTTATGAATTTTAAAGTCAATAAATTTTGTCGTTTTTCATGTCTGTTTGTACATGTAGTCCTATTTGGTAGATACTAAACGTAAACTTTCATAAATTTAATAATTTTAATTGAATTGTATTCCATATTAATATTATAATAATGTAATGGGAATCCCATGAGATAGGACAGGCATAAATTGCTATGGGATGGAACAGCTAAATATGTCCCATGGACAACCCTGCTAATATCACCACAACTGTTGTATTTTCTGCGTTTCATGTTTGCAGTGCTATCTATGTCCATGAGAATTCGACGTCCGCGACAATAGGCTGCGCATATTCAGCTGTGTGTGCTCGTAAACTACGGTACAACGATAGGTATGGTATCTTATGTGGATCTGGCGACCATTCAAATGCAGCTCGTACAGTTTGGAACAGTCTAGACTTGGCCCGTTGATGTTGACATTGCGTTACAAGAAAATTGCATCAGATCTCACCTTTCATTTGCCATCACAGTGTATATAGTCATCCTACGCAAGAGACTAAGTAAAGAGCTATGTTGCAAGTTGTAACTTTGCTATAAAGCCTTTATGTTGTGGTAAAGGCAATAAACGAAACAAAGGGTGTTTATTTTCTGACGAAGTCTTTAAAAATATTTGGATAGAATACTTTACAGAACTTCGAAGTTTTACAGCATTTCATATCTCTTTTTACTATCAGCAGCTGATTTTTCAGGGTCGATGTGCTCCACACCTGAACACCAAGATTCGCAGACAAACCGTACACGTACTTTTGTTGACAGGTCTGTGCAGGGACGCAACCAGCTCTTCATTTCGGGGGGGGCAATTTTCATGAAATTTCATTTGATGACGTCATCGTGTTTATTCAACCGTGGTATAACTTTTTCGCAAACGGTCACATATAATAGTAATGTATTTCTGCTCGCAGACGCGAAGTCCATAGTACAAACACGCACTTTCTGCACAACGCTGGAGCAGACAAAACAGAACGTTTTGCAAAAGCAAACAAAACAGAACGTTTTGCAATAGCGTTGGAGGCTGAATCACCAGTGTGAAGCGAAATTTCTGACTTGCGAAATTTCTGATTTCATGCCATATGCGCATGCACAGAGTAACATTCTACATATGAAATACGCTGAGAAAACTGATGATTAGGACTTAGGGTTTGGTGTTTAGGTAAGTGTGTCGGGTTAAGGTTTATGTTACAGTTAGAAAAAGAAAAATAATTGAAGACTAAGTCTAATATTTTTCACTGGTTTTACTTGTACTGGAGCTTGTTGTGGGTATCTGACATCTAACCAAAAAGTTTTAATTTACACAACACACATCAAAAAGTAATCCCTGAACTTTATTCCTTTACTCTGTGAAGCAAAATAACTGACAAAAAATAACAGGTCAGAAATTTCGCAGAGGTCAGAAATTTTGTTTGACACCGGGCTACAGAAACTTACTTAACAGAACATTTTGTGACGGCGTTGGAAACCGAGCCTCAGGTTTACAGACGCATTCTTAACACTATTTGTTCACTTGGTACAACACCACTGCAGAGTGGGACGCTAATTCCTAAACTGGTCAAGCCCAGGTAAAGTACGAATGCATTGTGACATGCACACCCTCAAACGAACAAACACTGCAATGTCC
>JGI24159J19872_10012749_pt1 | contig 10952 bp, 8 predicted proteins | sample Ectturendosymbi4_FD_19872 | JGI IMG/M metagenome (IMG submission 19872)
ACGCACCGGGTTACCAGCGTAGCAACAAGGGTGAAGGACGCGCGATTAATAAAAATAGCGAGCGTAGAAAAAAGAACCACTAAACTTTGTATCTTGCGCATTCGAGAAGCTATGCTCTGGCATTTTGTTGCCCAAGTTTTTCTTGGATTTCAGGGCTTATCTTCCCACCCATGGCTGCGGATTTTGATAAAACGTTTCTAATTTTTTAATAATATTGCTCGCTAATATGCCATCAAGTTGTTCGCGATCTTTCTCGTTTTGATCTGGCAATGGTATAGAGCGGAAAATAGGGAACTTCATCACTGTTGTAACGGTACTACCGATGAGTTTTTTCACGCCTGACAAAAACTGTCCCGTCAATTCCCACAAGCTGTTTTGTTTTGAACACTGTGTGTGTGCACAGCGTGTGTAGACGAAGCCTAAACCTTTCAAAACAAAAGCAATCAGAAGGCAAGTTCATATATATATAGAGTCAATCAATGGGAAAGCTGCTAAAGAGCGTGGACTCGTTGAGTGTTTCATGTTCATAAATGCTGTTGTGGTCTCAGGGTCGTTCACACAACAATGCTGCGCGGCGTACGATGTAGGCCTACATGCGGCTTGGGAGGTGGAAATGTTGCGAAAAGACGTATTAAGGCTTGTTTGCACTGACGCGCCGGCCCGAATGATACACTTATTGGCTCCTTTCAAATATTCGCCTATCACGTCATGGAAACACTAAATTAGCGTTCAGAGCCACGGTTTAGCGCGCAGTAATCCTTCTAGCACTTTTATCTCGGCTTGAAATAACGCGTCCGGACAGCAGCTGCCAGTTGCATATGGCGCGTCTGCTTTCGAGACGCAGCGTTCACGCGGCTGCGTCGCCGCCGGTTGTTTTGGAGCGCGTTCGTAATGAACAGCAGTGTTCGCAAACTTCTTCGAACCCGACCTAAATCTGAGTCTGATGAACATCTCGCGACCAGAGCCCCAAACCGCGTATGTTAACATGAAGAAATTATTGATTTTGTGGATGATTTTTCGAAGTAAGTTGTTGCTACGTTCGTTTTTAATGTCAGTCTACTACGCAGTCTACTCTTCTGAACCAGGTTTAGATCGCCTCGGCATGAACCATTTTTTGATCCTTCGCAACCCTTTCTGGGTCACGACCCATACTTTGGGAGTCATTGGCAATGAAGGAACGGAACAGTTAACGGAACGATGTGCTGTGCGCACAACACTAGCTTCACAGGACTCTGAGACTTTTCGAGGGAATTTAAGTAATTTTAACCACTTATGTTGATACGTTGTGTAAAGACACCTCTACTTCATAGGGGTAAAAGTAATCACCCTATTTTACCAGCATAAGTCATGTTAACAGCAGATTCACCTTCTGGTTGATGTGCTTGTGAGCTCAAGTTTCCAATTCCTCCGTGGTAAAAAGTTTGATGGATACGTCAATATCATGAAAAAACAAGCATTGTATTTTGCGGCCAAGAGTCAATCTAGAGCAGGGGTACATTCTAGGTTATCAATAGAAGAGCAAAATGTATTTGCGCAGGGTTTATTTCCAAATATTGGCACATATATCAGTGAATATTCTTTTCAAAACTCATTATATGCTTATTGTTATATATATCAATGAATAATCATGATAAAATGTATTGTCATAGGAAGTCTTAGGGGTGCATGTGCGTCTGTGAAAATGCTGAAGGGGTAGATACTTCTCTGTTGAAATGCTGAAGGGGTACATGCTCATCTGCCGGAATGCTGAAGGGGTACATGCTCATCTGCCGGAATGCTGAAGGGGTACATGGTAAGAGCAAGGTTGGGAACCCCTGATCTAGAGCTTAACAATAAAGCATTTTGGTTCAGTAACTCACAGCTTCACTTCTCAAATTAGCCTCACGATCATTTGTATTGACGGTTAGCACATCAGTTCATCAAGATAACACGACAATGGATCGACATTACAGAGTTCTTACAATTCATTCAGTGAGCTTCGTGTCAAGTGCCGTGCGCAATCAAACGGAATCGTAGGTTTAATGAAAGCCTAGTTTTTAATTGAAAGCTTATAGCAGAAAATTCCATGCAGTGCTGTTTATCAGTTGTCCTGGCCTGTTTTTTTTCGGTCATAGATCGAAACGTGTTTGAAATGACTGAGAAAAATTAAGTCATTTCGGTCAGAATGTTTGAAAATATAGGCTAAAAAACACTGTTATGGTGAGATTTAATACAACTGTGAGACATGACCGAAATGTGTCAGTGACAAAAATGTCTCAGCAAAAAATGACCAAAATGTTTCGGGCAAAAAAAACGGGTCTTGGACCATCAGATTGTTCCCTAGGGCGTATTTTGCAAAAATAGACCACTTAATTTTTTCAAATTCCGATTAACTCCACAGTCCGCACCTGTATTTCAGGTCTAGCCTGCTTCGCGCAGACACATTGAAACAGGTTTCACGTTTCGATTTCAAAAAGAAAACAAAATATCGATCGACCTCGCTCGCTATTGGGTTTCTTTTTATCACCAACGCGCACAATTGAAAATCTAGAATTACTTCCTGGAAACAACGAATTGCGCGTATAGGCTGCGTAGCAGCAGGGTTACCAACCTGTCTTCACCAAAAAAAGCTAGACCTAGTAAAAAAAAGCCAGAGTTAGTCACAAAAAAGCCAGACCTGGTCATAAAAAAGCCAGATCTAGTCACAAGAAAATNCANTTAGCAGTTATTAACCACCCATAGCTTAAGAACATGCATAACCAAATGACAGATAGATCTTAGAACTCAGAGTCATCAATGCAACACAATTCCAAATCTTCGGAAGCATTTTCTTCTCTCCATGTTTGCATTGTAATACGTTTGCTTATTAAATGAATCAAGCATTTTTGGAATAACAATGAAATGTTTGCAACATTTTTTTTCAAAACTGAGATTCATTTTTATACGTGACAATGCATCTAACATTCTAAGCTTCATTCGCTTCGTTAACTTTGTTTTGGTTAAAGTTACAGTCGAAAAAATTCGTTCGACCACTGCATTTGAAATTGGCATTATTAAACAAGACAATGCGTACATTGCAACCTTATCAAAAGCCCTTTCTCCAGCAGCATTTCTGTACTTCCTCACACCAATCCAAAATTCTACCGTGTCTGAAGGTATACTGCCTGAAAATAGCTAATTTACCCAATCAACAAAACACAGTTTTCTGTATTGCTCTCCTATCTCAGGTGTATACCTTTCTTTAAGAAAACTGAGAGGAAGTTGTGAAAATGGAAGTCGAGCAGCAGAAGCCTCTTCGTGACTTGCTCAAGGCATTCCATCAACATCACCCTGCATCTTTTCTTCAATGTCTCCACACTACCTTCATCAACTTCCCTGTTTTTGACTTTAGCATAAAAACGAGTAAGTTTCTGACAGGAATTTTGAACCAAAGTCAACGCGTGAGATACGAAGTTCGCACCCTGCACCTTTCCTCGCACAAGCCATCGTGTTGCAGAAAGCCTTCCAAATGGATTAATACATCGTGATTACGGATTAATTCTCTTGAAAAGTTTCTTGAAATGGGCTCTTCTGAGAGCACTTTGACAAAAGAACTTGGGTACCTCGCAGAGAAGGAAGCCCAAAGAAGCTGGCAACTTGTCAAATGCATGCTGGATAGCCAATGCTAGAGAATGGCAAAGGCAACGCATCAAAGTACAATTAGGAGATGCTTCCTTCAATCTTGACCATGAACTGTTGTGGACTCCAATCATATTGGAGGCCCCATCACAACTTAACCCAATACAGTTATCCAGACGAAGGTTCATATTATTTAACTCATTTTTGAAAGCATTAAAAAGATTTGATCCAGTCGCTTCTACAACTTCACAGGTAGGATAGGTATGCAATTTTCAATCCATTGTTTTTTTGACCGAAGAAAGAGACAGCTATGCACAGGTTTTTTGATGACATTACATCTGTTGATTCATCAAGAAAAACACAATACTTTTGCCCATCTAAATCAAGCTTCAGGTCTTCTTGTATAGCCGGAGACACTACTTCTGTTTTGGTTTTGCTGCATTTTGTTCTGTGCAGCATGATATTTTCTAAAACGCTTGCTTTGAAATTGCTGGCTGTGACCTCACCAACGTGATCAACAGCACTTACAGAAAAATGACAAGCCGATGTTACTGNAAACTGTATTTCTGCCTTTTTTTAGATCATCATCGATTCGTCGCCTCTTAGCAGTCACTAAAGGTCGAGTGCCTTCTACTGATCTGATATTTTTTATGTTTTTCTGTTTTCTCGTGACTTGCAATGTTTGAAACTCTTGGTTGAAAAGTTTACGCAGCACAACTTACAAAATGCACTCTACGTTCCAGCAGGATCTTTTTTGATCCAAACATACTGACTTTCCCAAACAGACAAATATCTCCTACTTTTGTCATAGTTCTTCCTCGATGCCATTTTTTTTCACTTAAAACCGTTTTAGTCCACTAAACTTTTACTTACTTTCCTACCCTTTTAAGCTAAGTTAAACCAAAGTACAACATGACTGAAAATTTAGATCCGGAAAATGCTGCAGAGCTCATGTAAACTTACACATTTGACCCCGACTGAATTTCTTTTCCAAAACAAGTGGGAAAAGAAAATGAAACCAGAATTGCACTGGCTTCTTTGTTAACTTGCCCGATCACGCTTTTCAATTATTAGTCTCATTGGCCTCTGATTTTACCTGTTATTATGGCAGCAGTATTCAAACTTGGATTTAAACAGAAAACCCGAGTTTGGAAGATACACAAAACCAGATGAATCTGTCTACTAGCTGGAGGTGAATAAGCCACAAATGTGCACGTGAATTACATTAGCTAATGCAGTAATGAACTTTTCTGTCTGCTGGATCTTTATGTCGCTGTCACATGTACTTGTTTACATTTTTAAGGTTTATCTGGCGGCAATAGAAAATAATCTTTATTTCTACAGTCCTGCTGTAGCAAATCCTTGAGATCTGAATCTTTCAACCACTTTAGCCTTCCTTAAATTCCTTGGTGAGTACTACTTAATCTTTTTCTTCGGGCTTGCTTCATTAGTATCACTGGGGAGGATGACAGGTGTCTTCACGGGGCCCTCCCTGTTACGGCATTGCTTGAAACGTCAAGTAAACCTGTCACTATGACCACTTCAGCGCGGGTTGGGTAGGGAAACGCCTGGCGCAAGGAGCGACAGTAGCGATTCTGCCGAAGATGACCCACGACCCAGATATACTGAAATATTTTTTGAAATTTGAAAAACGCCAAACATGTTAAAAAAGTCGGAAAAAGCCAGATTTCGTCTGGCTTTCTTTGAGTTAAAAAAAATCCAAATTTTCACAATCTGGCTTCAAAGAAGCCAAATTGGCAACCCTGCGTAGCAGTGAACACAGTTTCTAGTTGAAGCGCGCGTCTCGCCAGATGCTGAAGCTGGCGCTCTGACGTCATACGATTACACGCAAACCGCTGAAAAAAACGCGCCAGACGCAGTCCGCGTGCATCAGGTTTAGGTGGGGCGTTGCTTGTCCACAGGAAAGCAACCTTGTGCGGGTGTGTCATGTACTTTGTGTGGGTCAGAGATAAGCGGACTGTCATATTTTGCGATCCAGATCCAGACCTAAATTTTTAAAACTCAGTCCCAGTCCAACCATGGTCCAAGTAAGTCCAAATAAAGTCCAAAAAATTAAAAAATACAGCCTTTTGATGACAAAAATTATGCAACTCTTTTCCATGAACTCGGTCTAAATCTTGTCCTGATCCCAAATTTATGAAGCATTTACAGTCCGGATCCAGTCAAACATCAACAAAATTCGTCAAGAGTCCGGATCCAGTCCAATCCAAGTCTAGTCCAATGCTCATCTCTAGTGTGGGTGTGACCGAACCTTGCGTGGGCGTGTTGTGCTTTTCAAACGAGCGCTGTGAGGTGCAGCCGCTTTTCTGTTGCGCTCAGGCGATGCCGGCGAAGCGGACGAGCCCTCCGTTACGATCACTCACCACAAGTACACGGTAGATCCCGCGACCGGCGACCTCACGTACCCGTCCGGCGCGGCCCCGCACTTCAGCTACAACTCGAACAGCTCGCTGAAGTTCCATCAGCAGCAAGCCTTCCCGCCCTCGCTCCACCCAGCGGCGAGCAGCGTCGACGAAGACTCGCAGCCGGGTGTCATCATTGAGCACCTCGGCCCGCCGATGGCGACGTCGCAACGGGACGACCTCAACACGTCCACGATCACCGCATTGTCGAGCGATTCCCGAACTTTGCTTCTGGACGAGAAGCCGCTCAAAGAAAACGGCGTGGGACCCGAAAAATCCCGAAAATTGCCGAAGATGAGCGCGGTTTGAATCGGCCGAGCGGGGTTCTTTGTACCTTGGTAGGGCCTCGCGTCATGGCTTGCTGGGAAATTAGCCGTGATTAAAATTTTAACCAAGTTTTCACCGTGATGGGCAGGCCCTACTTGCGTAATTTTCGAAACCTGGCCGCTGTTTCGAGACGTGCGTCAGATGACGCCGTCGCCATGGTTACACTGAAAGCGTATAGTCTTTAATGCCGCGCTATATCGCTCAACTTTATTTGTACCACGCCTTTGTCGAGTTGGCTTTTGACGTTGTGGATTCGAGAGATGCGAAACTTCTAGAAGCTTCTTCGTTTTGTGAGCTTCCGCGGTCACTTCTGATGACGTTCGCGATGACGTGGGAAATTTATTTGCGTATAACGTTGCAGTACGGGCTTAGTAGTACAGGGCGCTCTCAACGGCCTATTCACCCGCGACCATGTTGCAGTTTGCTGTGGTGGTTCAAAGAAAGAAAAGAAAACTTGCACTCGCGCGTGCGTTGCGTTTTGTCATGATTCAATATTAAGGCGTTCCATTTTCCTATTTTCGCAATCTTGGTTTTATTTAAATCGACGTCGTCCCAGTTGCAAGTCGGACGACGCGATGTCATGTGCTCGATACCGTCCACCGTTCGCGTGCAACTTTATTTTGCGTGGTAGTGGCTTAACACGTGACGATTTTCGACTTGGGTTGCTTTTTTACGTAGTGCGTACGTGTGCCGTTAGCACCTTCGGAGTTTCAGCTTTTGCTGACTAACCGTCACCCGTTTTTGTCTGACTCAGCGTTTTTTTCTGTACGTAGCTGATAGCAAAACAGAACTTTTTAACGTTTCTCTCACTTCAGTCAACCGCAAGGTCGCCGTTCCGTACTTGCGGCGCTCGTGTCGTTCTTGGGGCAGGAAGTGACGACCGCTGCTCATCGATGTGGAAATTTGCGGCGGACGTCACTTGCGCGCATCCTTCGCGTGGCGGCGCCAAGATACGCTTACGTGTGCGGGTCGTGACGCGTATCTGCAGCGTGCTTTCAAAGGGCCAGACGTAAACAGCAAACCTGCATTTGCCCGTGAAATAAACATCTGAAACACCTTTCCTTGCTTGCTTACTGACACGACGGTGGAACCTGTTACTGTCATTCCGCGCATTAAAACTGTGGTGCTAGTAGCCCATGTTAATGCTTATGCTAATGCACGGCTCGCGCACCGCGAGTTAACTTGTCGATTTTAGTGGTAGTAAATGTATGCATTGGTGGCATTCGTCACATTCCTGCTTGTCAGCAATTCCTTACCCGTTCGCCCTCATGTTTTTTCAACTCAGACTTGCAAGGAATGTCTCCACAGCCTGTTTTCACTTAATGTCAACTTGTTGGCCTGTTTCTGATTGTGTTAAACGGTGTGAAGAAATGCCGGCGCGCAACTTGCAACTTACACGTTTTTACATTAGGATTTTGATTTGATTAACAAACGACAGTTTTTAAGTTCACTCTAAACAAAAAGTAAAGCTTAACCGTTGTCGGCTGTCCAGCATTTTTTAAACCATTGTTGCCTTGCGACAGAATTCAGATATCACTGCATTGCTAGATAGTATACTCAGCAGGGTCTGTTCTAGAGACATTCACTGAGAGAAATTCATCGTGCGCCGTGTTCAAATTTGTTTTCTTCGCTGTCCAAAGCAACGCACGATGATGTCTGCCTGCTGGTTTTAGTGCAACCGGATTTGCTTTTGAAACACTGTAGTTGTGGTAAACTTTGACAACTGAATGCGAGACAAAGTTGTTTCTTTTGTTGCAGAAAAAGTACCGAATGGCATCTGAAAACAGGTGCAAAGCAGGACACCTGTTTAAAAAAAGACGTGCTTGGCAATGAGTGTTGCATATGACGTCATGTAAATGCAATAACCCGCCAAATGGTGTTACGCAAAGTTAGATCTTGTCGATCACAAGTGCACTTCTTTTTGCGTCGAATGTTGCTGAAGGCAGTTGTTTCAGGTTTTTCACAGAAGCCCGGGTAGAAATAGCCCCACGTAGGTGGTGGTTTGCTGAAACAGTTACGCAGATGTTTTTTTACTGCGTAGTAAGCCTTAATCCGTCGAGAAAGTTCCCGATTTTCACGCAGATGCTTGAAACGATGTGCTGTTTTGGTACTTTTCGCATGATCGATCTTCATGGCACCAACTGATTATGACGCACACAAGGCTATTCTCGGACGCTGATGGTTCATCCATGTCGTGTATAATACGTACCATTAAAAAGACTAGGCAGACTTATCACCTTCTGGTGGGCAGTTTTGTGACGTTGTGCTTGTGTTTGTTTCTTTTTTCATTTTGTGTTTGATTTCGGTACGTCCAAACTTGTGCGCGAATGCCATCTTCTATACGTAGATCACAAAACCAGTTATCATTTCTCCGCATGTGTACCTGTAACCGTAACGGACTTGAGACCCCCGTTTTCGTGAAAGAAACAACTTAGCCGTCATTTGATTCACTCATTTTGCGCGCGAAATTGGTAAACTTGCTGTTGTACTGGATACGCAATCGTGCCCATGCATTCCTGGGTGGATAAAAGGTAATGTTGGCTGCTGACTCAGCCGCCCTGAACCGGTTCTCACCGGTCGACCTAAAAAGCCATATAACTATGGAAATGTAAACATCTAAAAATTATACGCGTCGTTTAATTTGTTTTCAAAGCAATAAAAAATAACTTTAAACGTTTATGACGTCAAAAAAACGTTTACGTTGTTCCAGTTGTGCCGGACTCTTCAAAAATATACGTCACAAACCTTTTTTTCGCATTTCCGCTTTGAGACGTAGCAGCAAACCCCAACCAAGGCCAGTCAATTAAGTATTCCATTGTCAGTATGCAATGTTGTGCTTGTGTGAACTGTGCCATTCGTGCATCTGTGCCGACAAACAATAACCCTGCTTTTTCTTAGCTAGTTATTGCTTCTTCCTATTGTTACTTTTTGTGGAGTTGCGCGCGTGCACTATGTTTTTTTCTGACCGCATTTTTCCACGTAATTTGTAAAAAAATTATACAATGACAGCTTTGACTTTATATTCGAATGCGTCTTGCTCTAGCCTAAAGTGGTATCTCGAGGAGTTCTTTAGAGACCGGAGGCGATGATGGCTTAAAAATCAGTCTCGGAATATGTCGAATGTGTCTCGGTCACACGGCCTTTGCTTGATCGCTCCAGATCCAGATCATTTCAGTGCAGAGCTGTTACCGCAAGCTGGCCATACTGGCCTCATGCATGAACCAGCAAGCGAGATACGACAATACGCTGATGTCATAAAAGATAGATTTTTTTATTCATTGCAAGCCCAGCTTTTAGCATCTCGTGAACCCTCAGTTGTGATGCGTATCCAGTATTGTTGCCAGGACTTTTTATTTGAGAGGCAAAAGTCGGGGCAAAAATCGTGAATTAAATTATATGTAAGTTCATACTGAAGAGGAAAGTTGTGAGAAGAAAATCAACTGCTTTCCAAACTCGTTACAAAAAGTTTACAAAACCAACATATTTACACAGTTTGGTTCATTTTTGTAAATTTCCAAATACGAAGTTGTCACTTGTTTGATCCTTCTGGGTATAAAAGTTAAGAATTTGAAAATAATTCACTGTCGGCATTGTTTCTGTGTTGAATGTTTCCTCTGCCTAGTCGGCTACCCAAGGGAAGTTTCTTTGTCTAATCATTCATTTGGCATTTTTGCAATGGTATTGTATTCAGCTTTTGCCGTCAGGATAAAACATAAATACACAGGAAAATCAACAAAAAGTAAACGTGGAGCTGGGGCACCGAAAAACCCGGAAGTTGTTTTTCGGTGTCCCTGCCCCACGTTTGTGGTTTTAAAGTTTTTTTTCCAAAAATATGGACCGAAGGGATTTTTGCTTGTGAATCTGCAGGGAAGTAGGCACTTGCAATCTTGACAGCTGTTAGTGAGATGCGAGCTTGTGATGCAGTCAAAGCCGAGGTTTGGTTGTAAGCTCGACGTCGAGACTTAGTTAAAAAAAAAACAGGGACTGCGGAACCAATTATAGTAGAATTTGCCTAATTCGTCACCTCAAGGGGATTAGAAAAAAGTGACCAGCCATAACTCCTGAACGGATTGGGCTAGAAAGCCAGTGAAAACATCCCTGGATCCAGAAGACAGCATAGAATCGATTGAGAATGACAAAAACACACCTTTTCATTTGAATTTTGAGAAAAATCCATATTTGTGCTTTTGCCGGACTAAAATTTCAGCAAAATCCGCAGTAAATGCGAAAAAACGCACTCCGCATCCAGTCTAGCTTTTTTGCGCTTCGTCGAGGGCCGGAATACTCGAAAACCGGATCGGTTCGAAAAACTCGATTTGGGCCGTTTCGGGGGGGAAATTTTGAAGAAAAACGCTGGGCCTCCACCTCTTATGAGAGTAGTATTTACTGTAGAATTCGCCTGTAACCACAGTTGCAGTGCCGGATTTACCTATAGGCTTAAGCCTCGGGCCTCAAGATCCAAGGGGGTCTCTAGCAAAATGTGGTACGCATAGAGTCAACTGCCGGTATATGATCAGTTCGACAATTATTCGTCAAAATTTTATGCCTTAATTATTCGTGAAATTTAGTTTTTTTCACCTATTCAGATTCCGTGTTGATAACGCC
>JGI24159J19872_10012750_pt1 | contig 10951 bp, 8 predicted proteins | sample Ectturendosymbi4_FD_19872 | JGI IMG/M metagenome (IMG submission 19872)
TGTGTGTACTTTATTTTTCAAATCACTTCAATGTTATTCGCGGAAAGAAGATTTTTGCTACGTGAAAAATGAAGAAAAACTCGTTACGGACTTTACAATTACATTGCAAGAACGCGCGACCAAAGCTTTATGACGTAGACGTGTTTGTCATAATTTTTACTAGTTGTAAATTACTCTTTTTTGAAGTCAAAATAAATAAAATTTGTTGTTTTGCAGTTACTCTTACTGATTCACTACTTTCTTATTTGTAAAACTGACGTTCCCCTATTCGTTAAATTTTTTTCTTTTTGATTTTATGGTTGCGGTGGGGCATTTCATACTTTCTAAGACCACTTAGTTGAGTGTTTCATTTGCAAGATACATATATTGGTTTATGGTTGTTCCTCTTCAGAAACAATTGTAAGAATCTACGTTAGTTGGGTATATACTGTAATTAAAGAAATGAAGTACAATACCAACCTTCAGGTCATGAATACATCCCGTTAAAGTACAGTGCCTGATCAAGTCAATTTCTCAGCCCAGAAACAACCAAACCCACGTTTACAATGATTGCCGTGCTTTTAAACTAGACAACAAGACTCATAGTCTGTTATCAGTAACAGTGGTGAAACCAGAAAAAGGTAAGCAAGAAGTAATCTTCTCACTTAACGAAATCAAGCTCATACTGTTCAGCTTTTTGCTAAAGCAGTGGTACTCAACCTGAGAAAAAACTTCTGTAGGTCGACACTCTTTCAGAAGGGCAATAGTAGAAGGGGACATAATTCTTTACTCTTGTTTCTGTTTTCAGTGTGTTGATTTGATCTATTTACAGTTGACGTATTTGCAGGTTTGTCCATTAGACAGTGCACTTAAAATTTGTCCCATGTCCCACCTTAAGTAANTTTAATTTCCTATAGCAGAAAGTTTCTTCAGTTGAATACCATTATTACATACTCCCAGCACAGTACCTATGACAGGTGTGGCTCAGTGCCTTGGNNTATTGATGTAGACCCCCGGAGACAATGTTGTTGGGCCCTTTTTAGGTGACAACTAAAAAAGTCAACCAAATTTCAGTGGGCCCCCGAATTGGAAGTTTGGCGTACTTTAGCCACGGCTGTGTAGAGGTTGGGCAGGCACATGAAATAATGTACTTTTTATTTGCTACTTGTTTTGTTGGAATTCCATGGGTTAGCACATCCAGAAGTTACCATGGGAGGGGACAGAACAGCATATCCCGTAGACAAACCTGCGTATTTGTCATGGCTGATATGCACAATTGTTTTTGGCTGTCATCTGCGTGAGTCCTCTGTTGCCTGTACAGCCCGTAATTTGTTTTTGTTTTTCTTTATTTAGAATTACTGGGCAGCGGGCTTGCAAGCCTGCAATATTTTTAAGATTGCAGTTACCATTTACGACTTTGCACCCGCTTGCAATGTATCTTACATTGCGTAGTTGCTGTTACGAGAAAAATACTTCTAACGGTGAAGCGCTGGAAGTTATGTCTATTATTTCAAGGTTGACAAACTTGCGGCCGGAATGATTCAACTTGGCTTCGGAAAAGGTGATCGGGTCGGCATGTTGGGTGCAAACAGTCTGCAATGGGTCCTCACTCAGTTTGCCACCGCTCGGATAGGCGCTATATTGGTAAGCGCAGAATTCGTGTTAAGCGCTAAGGCTGACGTGGCAAACGCCTGAACATTAGTGTTGCACTAAAGTGTCAGCAATCTGACGGGTATAAATGTAAAAGTTGATTTTTCTATCAAAACCAAGCGACATAATCAAGTCACTCTCATCTTTAGTCAAGAAGGCATATTCTCTGAACTTAAAACAATTTACTTGACGTCAAACCCTTTAGCAGCGAAGAAGCAAATTCGTGTCTGCGTTGGTGCTTAGCAAACTTTGTTTCAAGAAAATTCCTGGTGGAAATTGCTGTTTTGAGAAGTTGAATACGTTCGCGCTGATAAAGGATTCCGCTGTATTATTTTCCCAGTTTGAAGCAAATAAGAAAACGTAGGTTAGTCTTTGACATGAAAAGTACGATTTGGGAGACACAAAGCAAGACAGATGTTTTACATTCGTACAGGTTAGCATAAATCCGGCATATCAAGCCAAAGAGATGGAATACGTTCTGCGATTGGTTGGCTGCAAAGGACTCGTCTTTTCCGCCTCCTTCAAGACGCAGAATTATTATCAAATGCTCCGCCAGGTGGCGCCCGACATTGCTCAGTGTCACCCTGGAAGCGTCGTCAGCAAAACGTATGCTGGAGGTTTCGACAGTTAGTCATTGTCGTTTCTGTTTGCTCGACAATTGTATATAGCTACCACCACTGCATCTTGAGTAAATTTGAGTTATATTTAACTTGGAAACTTGGTTTAAATTTTTTGCTTCTGATCTTGTGCTTATGTGTTGCGTTTAAATCGTCAAGCAATTAATTGCACACAGTGTTTTCGAATTAATTAGCTTTCATTTTGTTTGTGCAGTTTGCCAGATTTGCGAACAGTCATCATGATCGGAGACGAGGATTTACCAGGAACTTTTAAATTCAGTCAAGTTTTATCAGCTGCTGAACCGCAAGAGGTCTTCAAAGTGGAACACATGCAAAAAGAATTCCTTTTCGACGATCCCATAAACATTCAATTTACTTCGGTAAGTGCCTGGCCGGGGACGATAATGCAGTAAGTATAATGATTACAGTAGCATCATTTAGCGCTTGTCAAAGACTCCTTCAAAATCCTCATACCTAATATAGATACATGAAACTGATCTTGTTTTTCTTGGACGTTCACCGATATTATTCTTAATTCAGATTTTTTTTTGGTCAAAATGCAACTTTTTGAGCCATTACCGCTAGTGCGATGTGGTTTCTGCTTCTGGTTTCCAACCATAGTTGGGTAAAAGCGAAACGGTATTCACAGTTATCTTGTGTTGTTTTAAAGGGCACAACTGGTCGGCCCAAAGGAGCCACTTTGTCTCATCACAACATAGTCAATAATGCTGTCCAGATTGGCAGGGCAATCAACTTCCACGATGAGGTATATCCAATGTGTCTATTCTAAAAAAGCCTGTATAGAATTATGTTGATGCGATTGAGATGTTTGTACAGGCTATACGCGCCAAATACCTGTGTTTCTTGTTTGGTAAACTGTGCAAGTTTGAATTTGTATTTTTAAAGCTTGTAGTTGTTTTTTTTTCTTTCATTGGTTTAACAACGTCTGTGTCTAATAGTACCAACAAACTGAGCGTTTGGGAAAGTTTACAAAATTCACAATCGCTGAACGAGCCTGAGTTATTGCCAGCAGTAGGTTTGACCTTGTATCTTAAAAAAACGAAAGGGTGATAACAGAGATAACCCCATCTTCCTAACTTTGCATTGTTGTCGTACAGATTAATCGAATATGTTGTCAAGTTCCTTTGTATCACTGCTTTGGAATGGTTGGCGGAATGATGTCCATGGCTGTATACGGAGTCCCGAACGTCTTTCCATCTGCGGGCTACGATCCTCAAGCGACAATTAAGTCATTGGTGGAGGAGAAGTGAGAGAAGCTCTGTTGGCACTGCTAAATTTTTCTAGACGCAATAAAGAAGTTTCAGATTTCAAAAACGATTTCCACCCTGCTTTTTCCCGTATTTACCGGTCGTGATTTTGCGTGCCCAGAGCAGTGCAAGGTCGTATTGATCGAGAAGTATCTAGACATTTTATCGCTCACATTTTGTTGATCTAAAAATGCAGGCTTTGGTCATTGTCAGACCATAGTTATTCTTGATGCTTGTCTCGACTTGTGGTCACGCAATACCGGTGATTTTTCAGATGCACAACCTTGTTTGGCACGCCAACGATGTTCATCGACGCTTGTGTTTTGGCTGATAATTCCAATCTGGAGCTCCCCTCTTTGCACAAAGGCAAGTACTTCTTGTGGAGACACTTATGTTTTTCGCTGGAGACGCATTTGCACTTGATAAGGAAGGAGAAGGTGCTGCGGTAAAATCTTGGAGTGAGACCTTCGCAAAGCGTTGTTCATTCTCGGGCACCAATGCCATTTTTGTTTTTATTTGTTGTTTTGGTTGTTACGACTGGGTTCACCTCCGCTCGAAGTTAACTTGACCCACGCAAAGGGCAAATCACTGTCTAATGGCCCGCGTGTACAACAGTGTCCGGTGACCTGTGGCGTTGATACCGTGATTCAGGCCACGGCAGCTTGTTCTTTTGTAGAACCTTACGTTGTGCGAAAAAGGTCAACCAGCTTGCAGAAAAACGATCTTCGTAAAGGTATCTGCTGATTGTCGAATGCCACGAAGTCTTTGCCATGGTTTTCATTACTTAGAAAAATCGCAAATGCTTTGTCGCAAGGCTGCATTNACAACCGTCCCGAGACTGCGAGATCAAATAGAAAGGTGCGACGACTGAAAGCTGAATATCCCTGTAGGTGTCACGGCCGTTCACGTGGCTCCAATTCTTCAAAATACACCCACCACTAAAATCTAGCCACTTTACATTCCAGGTATCATGGCAGGCGCACCTTGCCCGCCTGAACTTGTTCAAAGGGTAGAAGAGACGCTGGGCTGCAAACTGCAGGTATGTATTTTTTAAACACTCCTTCGGATTAAAAATGCTGGAAAGTTTTGATGGATTAATTAACGCAAAGAGTGATCTCGTTGCTTCTTTTAAATAAATTTACTTGATTCTCATTTGGTAGTGGGAGTTTTTGAATTGCAGCATGCAAAAGAGATAGTCCATTAGAAGCAAGATATAATGCGTAAGTAGAAATTCGAAAATACAACAGTAAAAAGCAACGGCAGAACACAGGGTGCCAAGCTCAAAGGCTTTGATCAGGTTACGCCGCATCGCCAACATACCGACTAGCCCCATGAATAGTCATTGCGATGCGACACCTAACAAGCTGCGTGACGCAAGTAAATATCATGAATAATTACAACGTGACTGCGCAAGGGCAAAAACAATCGCTTTGATTCGAGGTCATGAATAAAGTAAGATCAAACAATCATAGCGGGCCTGCCGCCTGTCATTCGTGGGACAACGTGTGCCTACAGGAGCATAGGCCACCTGATTTCAGAGGACATAACGTCAAAGGCAGCTTGTGATCCGGTTGCCAGGAAACAGGTATTTGTTGCGAACTTTGCGGCGCCCACTCTCGCACGTTGTCGATCTTTCGCAAGTCCCGTTCGACTTTTGCGGGACCGCTTAGCGAAAAGTTGCTTACGTCGCTGATTGTGATGTCGATCACGTTTCGACCGACTGAATCGATGCTTCGGTTCATCCCTGCCTGGTCTGGAATCGCTCTTTTTAGCGTCCAAATACACGCAAGGTGGGGTGCGTGTTTTTCACGTGGGACTTACTTTATTGAGCAAAAGCCTGTACGTTGGCAAAAATGCTCTAAATGCGAAGTGTGAAGCGTTTAAACGAACATGGCAGAATAAAGTGTACCGCTAGTTTTTTTTTTCCACTGAAATTGGCGAACAGAATAGTTGTTTGGTTTGTATTGCAACTGTTTATGTGTTTTTTGCTGTTTCAAAATTTTGGATGCTACCACTCATTACTTACTCAACGTCTCATGTAGACGTTTCAACGTCACTTTTTCTCACTCTCGCAGCTGTAGCTGTTGAAATTTGTTTGTTTGCATGTTCCTGAACCAACGTACTGTGCATACTTTCAAACATGAATATAAGTCTTGTTGCGATCTCTATGCTTCAGACCGTTGTTGGCCGGTGACTGATCAGCCATGTTGAAAGCTGCTGAGAAAGTTTGAAAATAGTGCTTAAATCTGGCTGATATCTTGTTTTAATGCGGCCAGCATTGCACCACTCGCGACATTCAGTACTGCACGTGTTTTGAACCTCGGGTATCAACTCGCCTACATTTCCTCAACCATATACGTTACGCGCCTGGTACAGCGTTCGGACTACAAAATGACAAGACGATGGTGTCTCATTCATTTATCAAATGGGCGGATGAACTTCATCCAATGATGTTTTACTTGTTATACCAATAATGAATTTTGTTGATCGGCAGTATTAACACAGTTTGAGAGATAAGCTAGGGGATTAGTCAATATAATTCCCAGTCAGATTGTATATTTAGTAGGTTTCTGTAGTATACAGTATAACCTCGTTCTCTACCAAGAATGCTGTCCTCGCTGAGCATTTACTTTTCAGATGCATCGTCAATTGACGTTCGGACAAAATTGTATTTTCTTGGTTTTTAAGCTTCTTTTTGCACTTATTTTTTATGGTTTTCGCAAACATGTCTTTAGCATTTGCCCTATTACGTTTCTTGGCTTCTCGGTTTTTTGCAGAATGGCACAATACCGGATTCATTTACGTGATGTTGGTGTTTTGTGTGTTGAGACGAGAATCACTACCAAGATGCAGCCAGCTGCTAATACGAACATACCAGCTTGTATGGCGTTAACCTTTGCATAGAAGCAATCTAAACAAAATAACGGAAATCGTTTCCTACTCTGCACTCTTCCCCAGTTTGAACCAGCCTCCTCGATTGGCTTGGACCGTTTTTGCCAATGCAAACCTCGAGATCGGTCTCCCTGTGACCGGTGACCTTCCACCAGTGGTTGGAGACTGGTTGTTCGTACGTTGTTTCCTATTGCTTCCGCGATTAAGTCACAGCGTCTCACGATGTGGGAAGTAGTTTCTCTTCTCATTGTTTCTGGGGTGAGCAACGTTCGGTCGTATGACGCACACTCCGAGCGGTGACAGGAGTGGGTCGTGGGCTCTCTGCGCCTGACAAAGAAATCGCAGTAAACCACAACCTGTCTACTATTCCACAGTATTACGAAAGCTCTGAGCGTTTCGACGTACATGACTTCCGCAAGCCAAACCTTTACCGGCGATCAATTTCCGCCACCTTCAAACAACGCACAAACCAATACAAGTCACCCTAATACCGCATTCGATTGTGCTTGCAGGTATGCACGCTATGCGTGAGCGGTAGTAGCGATTTGCGCAGCTGCTGTCACTTGCGGGTTTGCTTTAGGTTAAATCGGGATTTTGTTCAGTAATTACCAGAGATAGTGCTTCAAAAGAACACTTTTTTTCTACACAGCGTTTTTTGTTCGTGTGTGTGTCGACGTTCACTCCTTTCCCCTATTTTTCGACCACATTGCGATTAACGGGTTGATTACCCAAAAGGCTGACTGCGTTCTGCAGGCTGGCAGTCTGCAGTGAGACTACTGTAGTAAATAGTTTTGACCTGCGAATTCCCTCTGTTCTTGACCCAGTCGTAATGAAAGATGCAGCAAATCGCTGGCTGCTTGAAGAAAAGTGGTCTTTGTTTTATGTTCTTCTGTCATTGCAAGTCCATCAAGATGTTGAATTCGCTGGTCAAGCCTCCACGAAGCTGCTGCTAATTTCCTTCAAACTTTTTCGTAAGCTAGTCATAAAGAAAACGAAACAGAAGCAAACAATTCGTTTTTTTGGTCAAGGAAAAAGCTTTTTTTCCCAACAAAGTCTACCAATTTTAAGGCTTCATAATGAGGCCCGTTTACAAATCTGCCTTACACACCATTTTTGTGTCGAAAAGTTTTTATACTGTTTTTTATTTGCCTCCGAAAGGTTTAACATTTCAAGATAAATCGTGCGCGCTGCAATTTATTCGACAGAATGAGGAATTTTGAGATCGCTCACTTTTCTGAGCTTGATCGTCGCCACCAGCTGTCCTCACAAACGCACGTGTGATGCTGAGAAAAACTCTGCAAAGTGTGTAGGAACAAAGAGTAGCATGCCACCCGTAATGCCCACTGGCAACCAGAATCTTGACTTGAAAAGAAACCAAAGATTTTTTGTCATGTGGTTAGTTTACAAAGACTCGTTTTCCACCATATTTTCATGGGTGCTGTCATGAAGTGGATCTTCTCGCTGTTAACCAGTGTGGTTTAATGACCTCAGAGAATTAACAGATTGCGAAGCTTTGTCCAGAGGCCAGAGGACTCTTCAATGGATCGTCTAAGTGGCTGAGAATCATTATTTGGAGCAGGTGAGTTTTTCACTTTTATTCTTGTTGTTTTCTTCTGCCTTCACGCCCATGCAGACCGAAATGCGTTGCTGGCCTCAGAAAAAGTCAGGAGCTTGTTTCTAGACAAAAACCAGATTAAGATTTGCACAGGCAATGCACAGTTATGTTACGAGGCACCTGTATGGCTTTGCACTATACGCAATAGAAAGGCGGCTAATGATTTTGATGTGACGCTTGGGCTGGCAAGCAGTGTCATTTCATGCATGAAATGGCTTCAGAGCAGCGGGTATCAATCTTCACATCAAGGAATAACTTTCTTGCCAGCTAAACCATTCGTGGACTCAAAAACAATGCGTATTGTGCGGAGTAAGTTAAAAAGTCTAAACTCAATTGAGTTCTCTTACTCAGGTTTGGGAATGTCTGTCTCCGAACAGCTGTTGAACGGTGGGTATTCATACCCTTGTGGGGCATGGAACTCGATACCTAGCTAAAAATATTATTTATTTTAATGTATTCATTTATGCTTAGGTGAATGGATGTTTTGGACGAATTGACGTCGTATTGTAAAAAAAAAATTTTTTTGATGTTGTGCTTTCCAAAAACTGGATGGAATTTTCAAGACGAAACGGTTACTACCACCTTGAAAACCCGGTGTCTCATGTTTATGAGTTTTTCGACAGTCCCTTGAAGCAGTATGGGACCATATTGGACAATCCATTGGGCGCCTTGACTCATAAACAGGTTAAGAACGCCTACTTTAGAGTTTTGAAAACGAAAGAATCGTGTTCTCCTGGTCTTTCCTATCCGCTGCCATGCGTACGTCAAATGCCCAGCGTTTCACGTCAGGATGAAATGTTGAGATATGACGATTTACGTGTAACTTGTAGAAAATTAATCTACTTTTGTTAAGCAACTTGGTAAACTTTTAGGTGGTTGTTGATTAAAGGCTTAGTTGCGTTTAAGTGTTAATATATTTGCTTACATTTTTTTCACAGGGCAGTTCTTTGCTGTTGTTGCAACATTCCTTGGGTATTAGTAAACCGGCACTGACAACCAACGCAACGACGATCTCACCTTGCCCATGTGTCTTATCTGTCTTGCAAGCAGCCCTTTGAACCTCCTTTCAAAAAGAGCTTGGGCTGGTAAGCAGAAAATTTAACTTTTTGCAATAATTTTTCATTTCAAAAGCAACTTACCAAATTATTTTGATGAAACAATGCTTGTCCTTGAAAACACTGCGAAAGCGCGAAGTCCCGTTGCCTGATCATGCGATCACTGCTCGACTTCAACATGCTGTTTTGCGTCAATTCTCTTGTTTCGCTACACTTATCTTGCCAACAACATACACTGCCTAGACATTCATTATGAATTTGGTATGAGTCGGAAAAAATCGGGGCAGAATTGAATGTCTGAATGGTGCATCAATATAAAAATGTTCTTTAGCGCTTATTCCAGGCAAGTTTAACATCTGTAAAGTAGCTTTAGCGGCAAAGCGTCAACTCTTTGAACTGAAACCTTTGCTTTGGCCTCCGAGACCGCTTGTCCGAGACAAAAAAATTAGTAAACCTTGTTCAAATCACCACACGTTTTTCGGGAGGAAAGCATGTGCACTTTTTTCGGACTCCAGTGCTGGGCCAAGCAAGAGTTCCCAAATTTAGTTTGTTCAATGCAAAAGAACGCAAGACACCAGTGGAGCCGTCAAATCTACTAGCACAGTTATGCAGGGAACGGCGTTTCGTATTTCTCAGGAAAAGTAACCGCGAGCATTACCCTGACTTTGACTTAGCTCGAACTCTAACACAGAAGTGACAGTTTTGTGATAATCTGCCCCCTCCATCGCTTGTTTACTACAGAACCAGTTTTGTACAACAGTATGCTTTAGCATCATGCTTTAGTTTTGCCCATAGGCAATGATGCCGCTTCGCAGCTCTGAATCTGTTTTTTGATCATTTTTAGTTAATAGACTGAATTTTTTTTAAATGACCGAAAAAAATTAAGTTAATCCGGCCACAATGTCTGAAAATGTAGAGCAATGCATACTGTTACGGCGAGTTTCAATACTACTATGGGACAAATGACCGACATGTCTCAGTGACCAAAATGTCTCAACTGAAAAAAACCAGCGCTGAATACAGTGAGCTCAGGAAAAGTTTTCGAAAACATTTTGAGAAAATCAAAAAGCAATCTTGAAATGTCAGTGTTTGAGTAACCAGTCAAGTGAAAGGTGCCATTAATTTTGCGAGTTGTTGGTTGCGTCATTAGGGGCGTAATTCTCGGTCTGAACAGGAGAACGGATCCCACGGCATTTGTGTCCGGTGAAGTGCTTCTTCCTGTAAACGTATTCCAACCCTTGCTGTTTTCGTTACCCAACCTGGTTGGAAGTCATCGTGTTTACTGAAAAGTTAAATCCACTACGTATCCTTTTCCTACTACAGCTAAGCAACACCACATGCATGGCGATTTGTCAACCAGGGAGTAATTATCACGAATCATTGTGTGACGAAAAGTTTTTCGTAACCATCTGCAAAGATTATAAACCTTTCACGTATATTGTTCTATGGAGTTTTCTACGTTATGAAGATTGTATTATTTAATTGTAAGACGTAAAACCATCAAAAATGGCCCTACTTGCTCTGACAAATGAAGGATTTTAGATGCAATGTGAGCAGCCCGCATTCCATCCGCTTATTCATACTGCCTGCAGTTCATCGATTAAACTAATTCCGAAGGCATTTCAATGCTTGCATTACGGACAAGTCCCTTTGCAGTTGCATTGTTCACACTTTCTGATTGTCTCTCTGACACAGTTGTTCCCAAAACCAGATGTGCAATCCGTTTGTGTAGCACGGACAAGAGCTTCACGGTGGATTGGTCGTGACTGACAGTTTTTGACAGTTTTGACAGTTTTATTGACTTCAGCCGCAAGGCCCACAAGACATGGCGAGCTCATATATAAAACAAAGTAAGACACTTGCGTAACTTCAGCA
>JGI24159J19872_10012751_pt1 | contig 10951 bp, 7 predicted proteins | sample Ectturendosymbi4_FD_19872 | JGI IMG/M metagenome (IMG submission 19872)
TCACTGAGATGTTTCATTGTGCTGGGGCACTTCGACTCGATAACCGTAAGGTTTTTCGGTGTCCTGGCTGCAAGGTTTCACTTGTTTTGTTTTATGAAATAAGTACGACTCTAGATCGTAATGCTTGTTTCTATCTACGTCGCCAATAGCTTCGTTTCGTGTGTGTTGGGGCGTGTATAATTGCCTCGAGTATGATAAATTCGCAAGTGTCTTACTCTGTTTTATATGTGCGCTAAGCCATGTCTTGTGGGCCTTGCGGCTGAAATCAATAAAACCGTCAAACTATGAAGCAAGGGATAAATCATTTCCATGACTGTCGTTAGTAAGTCATAAATCCCCTTGTCTATGAGCAGCAAAATCTCAACTAAAAATTTTAGTAGTAAGTTTCAGCAAACTTTTGCATGGGTGGACTAGTTAGAGATTGTAATTGGTTATGCCACTGTTTTTTCTATACTTAAAAAGTTTATGTTGTCTCTATTAAACTTCTTTTGGAACTCGCCATGTTATGTAACCCTCTTAGTGTAGCAGATCTTTGTGTGTTGACAAAATGATATCCAATGTTGTGTTCCTCTACACTGAAGTCATGTTTATGATGTGTCATCAGGATATAATTACTGTAATGTGATTAGTCAAGCCTGATTTTTCCATAATGCTTTTTAGGTGATGCACGATCAATGATTATTATGAGACAGCTGGGTGCTTAATGAAGTCTGCCATGGACTAGATGTCACCATTATTGTTTACACATTAATTGGCAATTTGGTCACATGTGCTGTTGAACATGAAGATGATGTTGCTTCCTTCAACAGTGCTATCAAACCTATTCTTGCTGCCAAACTTTGTCATTCAGCTTACATTTGCTTTCAGCTCTTACGTTCAGGGTTGTTTAGTTTTATTGCTTCTAGAATCAATACATTTACGAAATTTTTTTAGCGTTTCTGTGCTGATATCATATCAGTTCTCGGGATGACCATTTCAGAAGATCGGGAATGTTTGAAATACAGATTGATTGGGTCACAAGAAGAAATTGGCTCCTGGGGTCACGAATACGTCAGGTACCGTGACATAAACCGTTTTGCGTTTTGTTTACGTAAAATCTTTTCTCCAATTGTTTGCAGTGTGGAACACTTAACACAGGGTTTCAGGCAAGAGTTTTCATGTTACAAGTTGTCATTGGAGGGCCAATGCTTCTGCAGGATTAGACCTTGGCTTCAATCATCGGTGGCTTGTTCCTGCTATAAGTTATTGAATTGATTACATGAGTGCTATTTTGATCTTCAGCATTGTAGTTGCAGAAAATTAACACAAAGGTTGATGCAGACCTATGAATTCGTTGACCTGTTGTGGTTTGATTTTGTGGGAGGGAACTAGGAAATTGAATGCCAGGAAACCTAATGATATAGTAGGAATATTATAATTTTCATGCGTGGTTTTAGAGCTCTTGAAGCCCCCCTTAGTGATGAGCCAGACATGATGACCGCTAGGATTACAAGTTTCGTGCATATGATTGTAGTAGGTGTAGTATTCAACAACCTTAAATTTTAAAACGCTTCAACAATACTGTTAAGTGGTGAAGAAATGCCCGAAGTTGCATAAAGTGTGGCGATAGAAATAAGTTTGCTTTAGTCACGTTGTTATCAATGTGTTTTTCTTCAGACACATTTCTGGAGAAATTGCTGCAGAATGGCAGGAAAACGATCCAGACGAAGATGGAGAAGGAAAACTCGATGAACTGATGACGATTGTGGAGGTAGAAAGAAATGAAACTGCATTTCAGTTTATTTGTCGGCAGCATGTGCGTCACTACTACTGCAGTTGACGAATGACCTTGGTATACTGAGAGGTTTAAATGGACAACAAGCAGTTTGAAAATTAAGATGCAGTGCTTTCATGAAAACGTGAACAGTTACGGTAGTATACGTCTTAAGATTGTTGAAGTCTGTGATGTGTGCGATGAAATTGTGAGCTCTTGCTTTTAATAGAAAAAAACAGTGGATCAACGACATCATAGTAGTTAAATTCCATCTAAAGCATACTTTTCATGATAGATTTTCAAGGAATTGCATGCCAACAAAAGTTTTTTAAAACTAGTGCCAGAGGTTTTGTTTCTTCCAAATTTTATCTTTTCGCTTGTTGCACATCACTCTTTACACGGCACCGGCAAAGATGGAAGATAATCTGCTTGGCCAAATATGTTTCATTTGGTTCACAGAGCCTTGACCCACTGGGTTTGCGGGCTATTCTTCACTTGCAGCCTCTTTACGACTGGTTCCTGTGCAGATGTTGCGCCGGCGACGATTTGTGAAATTTAGGGGAGTATGTGACTCAGACTCACACAACAAGAAGGACTACAATGATCTGTCACAATATCGAGCTGAAGCACTTTCTCTGTGGTTTTGATGGAAAACAATTTTTAGCGTCTAAAGTGCCCCCCATGTTTCGATGTCAGGTGGCACACGGTTGTGCAACGTCATAGTCCTAATTGTGTTTTATTGTTATTGGGCATGATGATGGTAACTGGTGATGATNCAAAAGTCGCCAGTGTTATATCAACGTGTTGATCAAGGTTACGTGTTTTTGCCCATACCTTATNGCATGCTATGTATTGCACTTGTACAACGTACACAAGAGGCTATGCAACAATGTACATAGCATGAGAGGAAACGTAATTAGGCGTCGATTGACAATTTCGGTCGATACTGTGCCACAAGCATCCTGGGTATGTAATGATGTGGTCGATGCTTCGCTTTAGGAAATTATTCCGTACGATATGAAGCACAACGCTGAGACCGAAGCGTGTGATTTACTGATGGAAATCGAAAAGCTTGACTTGCTCGTCACCTATGCCGATGAAACAACCTTTCCTCGTGTTTGCCTCTATTTAACAAGGTCAGTTTATGTCAACATTTTTTCAGCATTTTTCTGTCAGACTGTGTTATTTCTTTGAAGGGAGGTGACTGAAAGGAAAGGTTATTGCATGATCAGACAACTGCATGGGGTTTGTCGTGCGTCAGTGGACTTGAAAAACATTCGAAAGGTAGTGTCAACGATGACCGACTTCCAACATGTATGTTTGAATGAAAGAAAGGTGAAAGAAAGCGCTAGGTCTAAATTTTGCGCGACCCGCACTTACGAGGGTAATGCTCTTGGGCGCTTCATTGCGACCTGAATACGGTCAAAGTTTGTCGCATGCTGGTGTCAAAGATTACCTCAGACCAGTGTATTAATAGTTTTTAAGTCTCGTTTAATGAGCTTGCTACATGGAATCATGTGTAAAACGCAGCTTCCGGGATTGGGTGACTATTAGACGTAGTGCAAAGCCCGAAAATGTAAACTTCTGTAGTCGCAACCAGGAAGGTGTCTTTCAGCGCTGTTGCATATCGGAAGCTCTTGTGTATTATTTCTCACATTAGTCCATGGTTTTACCCCTAGTTATATGCTTGGAAACCTAAGTGCACCTAAAACATTTGGTGTTTCTTGCTATGTTAGATATGATTTTAAGCTGTACATCACATATTCCTGCTTTTCGCATTCCATTGTATTCTCAAGATTATCACTTACAGTGTATTAGAAATCCACTGCTGGAACTGATTGATTTCGTTTAAAAAAATAGTTTTTGTTTAAAAAAAAACTGATTGGCTTCATTTAAAAAAGGGAACTACCGTGTTACTGAAATATTGTTTCGTTCGTGCTAGCTGCGTACCCTACACTGCTGAGCCGGAAAACACGAACCTTTGCATTACTGCGCTGCAAATCTTTCGCAAGTTCCATCGCTTGCCAGAAGCCCTGCGCGTTGCCATGCAGCTGAACGACATGGAACTGATCGAGGATGTTTTCACGTCAACCGATGATCGGTAAGCTGCTGATGGATTTTTATTCTCCTTCGCATCTTCGCACCCTGGCGATGGATTTGATAAGGTTTAAGTCGACATTCGCTTCTAAAGGCATGAGACAGGAGCAAAGGAAGAAACGTTTCGTAAATACGGTCCGGTGCTTTCCCACCATAAGGACTCAGCACGAGACAGACATTTCTAGTGAGCAAAAAGACGCCTTCGCATAATGTCGAGCCAAAATTATTCAAAAAAACAACTATAAGTATGTCGGATATTTTAGTTTAATAACGGTGATCGCACTGTCAATACACAACGAATACGTTAGGGTTTTCACTCCCACGACTTCAAACAATTTGATAGGACGCAAAAGAAACTTTTTGTACGTTGTTGCTCGTTTCGAAATCTACTTTGCATATGCGGGATACAAACCACTAAAGATCGTTTTTTCATCATTAGGCAGGTAAGCAGGGCGTGTCATGTCTTGCAAGTGTTGTTCATAAGCTCTCCTGCTCTTCGTAACTAACTACACGCTCACCGTCAAGGTCAGGGATTTGAAATGTCAGGAGCGAGAATTTATGGCTAAAAAGGTCGCACTTAACACGAAAAGTGATAGGGGCAGCAACAAATTTTTCAGAGATAGATCTTCTTTTTTTACTTTTGGGTTAGAGATGTATATGCTTGCTAATTATGTTAACATAAAACTATCAGTTGTACGTATATAGAGTCAATACGATATGTGTGCATGTGAAATATGTTTGATTTCGGTTGAATACTGACCAGTTTGGAATAGGTTTGTCATTGCAAAACTTACTTTGGTCCACACTGTTGAGTAAACAGTGGTTAAATGAAACGAACTAGATCAGTGTTCCTACAATTTACAAAATTTAATATTTCATGATGAAAAAAACGTAAAACTCTTTCTTGTCAGTCATTTAAGTAGAATTGGTTTTGATGGGTCGGTCATTTTATGGGTTCTTAATGAAAGAGCATGCAGCCCGGGCCGGTAATTTATCCACTACCCGGGCATCTGCTCACCAAAACGCTTGGCAAGGTAGCAACACATTGCATGACCTTGCAAAGGAGTGTTTTAATCTTCGTTGAAAATATAAAATGTCCATCTACCGACGGTGTTTACGAACGCTCATGTGTGGACACCTCGGTCGCCTCTCAATTTTCAAATTAATATACCTTAGCCAGAAAGAGCCAGGTTGAGCAAGGCGAAAATTTGATGAGCTTAGTTTAGGGATGGGGAACCTATTTCCTGTCAGGGGCCCCCATGGATCGTGGAATATCGCTGGCGGGTCGCAAAATTAATTGTATCTTAAAATTGTGCCTTTGTCTTCCAAAGGAAAATAAGGAGAGAAAACACATGTCAAGGAGCGAGAGAGGCACCTCTTGACTTACCGTCTACTGCCTGCTTGTTATAGAGTTCCATTTCGACGCGTGGTTGTGTCCCAATTTGGGTAACGAAAATTCTGATGCGGGCCATATTAAATGTTCACGCGGGCCGCAGGTTCCCAACCCTTGAGCTAGTTCAACGGCTGCTTAAAGCTGCGATCTCTCAGTTTTAGTTTAAATAAAAGTACACTAAGACGACGTAAAAATGTTCGTGTTGCATCTCATAAGACCCGTAAAAAACAACATACCCGTCTTGATTTCAATAAAGCATTCGTGCTACACGAAATTTTTCTTGCAATCTGTGTGTTTTTTGTGTGAAAGGTACCTAAGGTTGTTTTGGCTCGTTGCTGTTGCGACATGTATGGAGTTTATTTTTCGCGTATTTTTGGTGTGAAAACCCACGAAGTTTGCTGTGGCAGTTTGTCTTCTCTTTTTTGATATTCTTTAAATTATATTTGGTTTGATTTTGTAGCAGTAAGCATCCGTGTATGTTACAGACAGCTAGGGTGGGTATAATTTGTGTTACACTTTTATTGGAATGCGTGTTTATAAACTCGTGTGAAGTTGAGCGGTACAGACGGTCGCGATTTTTGTCTTCTGTAGATGCTATGGCAGTTCATATTGTGTAACGGATGGCTTCATGGCTATCTTCAACATGTTGGCATGCGAGGTCCAAGCAACCGAACAACCCTTATTGTTGCATAGACCCGTGTTATTACGCCAGGTAGATTAGGACCGAAACGCACGCACTGGACTGAGGGTTGCTGAGTCTCATGATCGTGAGCCGCGTGATCATTTGCATGAGCGGTTTATTTTTTCAGCCATGACGGATGGGTTTATGAGTAGCGCAACTTCGTGCGCATCAGAGCATTTCAAAGTTGTTTTTTAGGGCCTTGAGCACCTTTTCGTTCTGCTTAAAATGTTAATGAAGTTTATATCATGCATTAATGTTCTTCAGCGTCCACGTACACATTTAGTGTGTGCACTGGCACTTACCAGTAATTGGTTCCTTCATTTCAACGGCTGAAACATCCACTTCACGATTTCCGTGCGTTTTCCTAGCAGCAAATTTGCAGAAATTGCGTGAAGTTTGGCAAGAATACAACTCGAAATCCTTAAAACGTTACTTTGAAAGGGTCTTTTACATTAGTTGTTTATGTGTAACTGCATGGATCAAACTTGACTGCAACTTAGATTGCAGTGTTTACAAATACTGACATGTTTTGTTTCCAGCTGCGTTTCTTTTTAGCTGAACAATTTGTGTTTGTTGTTCAGATCTTTGCAGAAACAATTGGCATTTGCAGTGGGAAGGCAGCAACTTTTTATAGAATTAAACGATGAATTGGAGGATGCTGATGATCTGACCGACATCTTTTCCAACTCTCACTTGAATACTCATTTTCTTGCTTTGGCGAGGTCAGTGTCAGGCTGTTAAATGAAGTTCATCCTTGCTGGAGTTGCAAAACGGTTTTACTGCGTTTTTTCAATTGTGGCCAATGGTTGCTGCAGACGAACCAGTTTGCGTTTTGATGAATTAGTTTGTGCACGTTCAGGCTTTTTTATGGCATACTCTTGATAAAACATCTGTTGAAGAACTGCCAACGAAACGACGTTTAAGTTGGTGAGGTGCGATGACAGCACTAAAAACATTTTTGCAAATGAATTTCTCTTCAGGTGTTTTTGCCAATTGTACATTATATGCCATTTACTAACTGCAAGTACAGTTTTAGTAGAGATACAATCATGCGGCGAATTTTTTGTAACAGACGTGATTGTGCTCTGTCATGTTTCGGCTCTTTGGCAGATAGATGCAGTTGACCTTTATGCATATCTTGCAGGGAATTGGATATCATGGAACCGAAAACTCCCGAAGATATTTACAAAACGCATTTAGAAAACAACCGTAAGTCGTGCTTGTCGGCGCTATCGCGATTTTCCGAAACCTTGTTTCATTAACGCCTTGGAAATGCTAACGAGCTCAATGCGAATGACGTGACGTCTTCTGACGCAGGCACGGGCATGTCGTCGACCAGCACAAATGTCGACTCCGCTCGCATGAACCTCGCCTCGTCGTACGTGAACGGATTCGTCAACGCTGCCTTCGGTCAAGACAAGCTCCTAACTGAAGAAGGAAACAAGTGGATATACAAGAACAAAGAGCACGGCAAGTTTTTCACGCTTTCTGCAGCGGAGAATGGTTTTCGCCACGCGCTGAGACTGCACTGTTGGCTGTTCAGGTTCAGGTTGTCGCGACTCATTGATTTTGTATTTGTTCCGCTGGCAACCGAACGTTTTCTGATTACCTTTTATCTGTTTCGTGTGAATAATATCAGGCAAAAGGCTTGAGCTGCGCAGAATCATCACGAAATTGGTTCATTTACCAAGATATCAGAAATCACGAAGTTTCTTGCCTCATATCTTTCCCGAGATGCCAAGCCTGACACACAAACCTTTGCTTTTGTTGACCTGGGCCTTAATCTATAGTTTTTACTTCACGTTCGGTTTTCAAATCCTTTTTCCCATGCTTTTCATGATAAATAGCAGGTACGTTTCTAGCAATGTCTATTTTTCGCAGGTATGTTGGCGGCAACCGCATCTCTTGGTCTTGTGCTGCTGTGGGACGTTGATGGCGGCTTAACGCAGATCGACAAGTATTTGTATTCGTCTGAGGAATACATCAAGTCAGGTTTGTCGTGTTGAAGATCAGTTGTCCTTGTCATGTTTTGGTTCGGTATATCGTTTAAGGTCTTCAGCACTTTTCTTCGGAGGAAAATACAGCCTAGTGATTGCTGTAACACACCATACTAGTGTACACTGGTCAACTAAAATTTGCCTTCTTTGTTTACATTTGTTGATAATGGTCAATAATGTCTTATTGTACTTGATCTTAGTAATAAACCAATATCCATCATTATTGTGACCATTTAACCAACAAAGTAACCGATGCTTCCCTTTCGCAGACTTTTCCATGATTTGCATTAATTGTCCGATAATTTTGTCGGCCTGCGTCCGACATGCTACAGATTTATGCAAAAAAAGAACGTTCTAGAAGTAACACACACACTTTCAACCTAGTTTTTTTCGGTCACAGACCAAATTTTTTTTAAATGACCGAAAAAATTTATAAGTCATTCGGTTATAATGCCCGAAACTACGGTCTAGTGAATGCTGTTACGGCAAGTTTTAATACTTATGGGACAAATCACCGAAATGTCTCAACAAAACAACAGTTTTGAACCCTGTCGAATGACGCACCTTCACACCAATTTTTAGTTCAAAGGTCATTTTTACAGCCCATTCGCCTATTACAGGGGCCTCAAATTGCTCTGAGGGCCAAATAAGGACTTATCAAAAAAGTAACCCGAGGGCCGCGTTATGACGCTGATTGCAACAATGGCGGTACCTGAACCTCACTAGAAACAGTTTTAACATCTTATTTCCTGCGAAAGGTATCGAGAGTTACAAGCAAATCATTTGTAGCCGTCTCTACGTTCGTTTAAAAGGAACTTGTTCACTCGCTGGCCGAGGAGTTTTAAACACCGGTGAATAAACTAAATATAAAACGTAAACGTTAATTATTAGAAAATTCTCAAGAAGCATCGCGAGCCGTACAAAAGACCCTCGCGCGCCACATGCGGCCGGCCGCCGTGTTTGAGGCCCATGGCCTATGTCTTTTATACCTTGGACGTGAAATAGTTGCTTTGTAAGGTTTGTGGTTAGCCCGCGAGGCCCTATTCCTGCTGGAAACAATCAAAGTTCGTCGGCAGGTTGGATTTTATTAAAAAACAATTTGCAAACATTGCTTCACGGTAAACTTTCGGTCATTATTTGGGAAACTCGTAGTTGCCAACCTTTCAACAACGTTGCGTATGACTGCGTTGACCAATCATCGTAAAGCGCACTCGTATGTTCGTAATGTGATGACTGCGCAGGTGCACTGCTTGCGTGCGGGATCGTTAACGCTGGAGTGAGGAACGAATGCGACCCCGCTCTTGCTCTTTTGTCCGACTACGTTCTGCACAACAGCAACGTGATGCGGATCGGATCGATCCTCGGGTGAGGCGGCGTCTGCTGAGACGCTTACTTTTTGCTGTGCCTCGAACGAACCGGGATTTATGAGACTGACTTCTTTTCAGGCTGGGCATAGCTTATGCCGGATCCAATCAGAGCGACGTCATATCTCTCCTTATTCCTGTTCTTGGCGATTCCAAGTCTAGTATGGAGGTGTGAAACTGTTGTGCGAGCTTTTTTCGTTTCGCTATTTCTCTGTGTAATATGCTAAGAAAATTTGGTGCAACTGTAATCGAGGGAGCTCACGGTTGTACGCTTTCTCCAACCATGGCGCTTTTGATACTTTGACTGAAAAATTACCCTCAGTGGAGAGTCATCTGTGAAATAATATACGAATAAAATAAGGTTGGGTTCGCCACGTGTTGTCGGGTTTGATAAAGCTATTGAAAAGGCCGAGTGCAACGTACAAGTGTCTCGTGCAGGTGATCGGAATAACGGCGTTGGCGCTGGGCCTCATATCGGTGGGAACGTGTAGCGGCGAAGTGACGTCATCGCTGCTGCAGACTCTCATCGAGCGGTCAGAGGTCGAGCTGAAGGACACGCACGCCCGTTACATCGCCCTTGCCCTCGCTCTTGTTTATCTTGGTAAGGCAAAACTTTGCACGGCTGCCCATGCCATATCATTGAGCTGGATGTTTTACCCATATTAGGATTACTTCTCTCACAACCCTTAACCTGCTCTGGGACACGTCAAAAGGTTGCACAATCAGACCTTACCCGGCTCCAGCAATTTAAGGGCGTCTGACAAGGGCCATACACGTCAAACAGTTTCTGTCCTTGTACAGTTTTGTCTTTCTGCTGTAAGTAGGCTCGCCCAAGCACGAAACACAAATCGTCTTTTAAGGGCGTTATTTCAAGCGAACCACCTGTCGTTGCATTCATACCATTCTGAACAGAACACATGCTCCGGGATTTTCTAATTTCTGACAGTCAAACTCCGACCGATGAGATCGGTACCGCTTACCCAGTGCTTGAATGTGGAGTAGTCGATTACCCTCTTTACACTGCACTGTGATCGTGTTCGCGTTGGATTGGGAATCCCGTAAATCACTCAAGCGCGACCGTGAGTGTCTCACCGAGCTGCTTGAGCGCTCATGTTTTCAACCACATGCGATTCAGCGAATCCAACTAGCAGCGGTAGGTTGGGAATCCGATAATAAGGGATTCGAGCGGAAAGAGGTTGGGTGGTTTGTATTAAGTCTTGTGCAACCTTTTCTGTACGTGTTTGATGCTAAAACTACTACCGTGGAACATATTAGCATATCAAAGCTAAAATGTAGCAAAAATAACGGATTAATTTATTTAATAGTTTTGCCTGTAGCCTAACTGCACCTAGTTAGGGAAACAATCAGCAAAATTGAATCGGTTGAGCAAACTGGAAGATTATTCCGGTAGGTTACAAGACATCAGATATTGGGCTGAAGGACTATTACCCCAATACTGATTTAATAGGTTTTCATTATACCGTAGTATAGTTGAGTTATTCAACCTCTGTGCAAAATATGTAGCCTAATACTGGAAGTGGATGACTTCAGTATAGGCTAGCTCCACTTTGAGAACTTTGTATCCCAGTCATGTGGCTATGATTTCCTCAGTTCATAATGGAACACATGGAGTAGCATAAAATGTGGCATAAAAGTTTGTGGAAT
>JGI24159J19872_10012752_pt1 | contig 10949 bp, 3 predicted proteins | sample Ectturendosymbi4_FD_19872 | JGI IMG/M metagenome (IMG submission 19872)
CAAAAGGAAATATGCAGAAAACGGGAAAATTTCACGTGAGAAAAACAGAGGAAAACAATAAAATATAAGCAATTGCGTTAAGGTTACAAGTAATTGAAATCTAGTCACTAGTTAATGGAAGTATGATTGGATATACTTCTCAAGCAAACAAAGAAGTTTTTACTTTACAAAACATCCCGCGGGCCGGATTCAACATGGCAACGGGCCGGTTTTGGCCCGCGGGCCGTATGTTTGACACCCCTGGCATAGATGGATAAAAGAATGGATTGTGGACATTCCTTAACTGATTGTCTCGTTATTGTGTCTTTTTCTTGTGTGTCTGCATACTTCTGGCGTAAATGGACTTATTACAATATGAAACATAAGCTGGTGGTTAAAAAGCGATGGAAAGAATTTGAAGGGAGCCCAAAATTTATCGATACCTTAAAAACGAAAGTTAATTTGCAGAAACTAATTTCTTTCTCGAGTTGAGAACCCCCCCTAATATACCCTAAAACCCTAGTTACCTTCTGTGCCAAAATGTTTTTGCTTCCCAGTTCATTTTTTGCAGTATTCTTATGTTGTTTGATTATTTTAGAGACAATGGGTTCCTCATTTCCTTGGTTATTTCAGGGCGGCTCGTATGGGAAAGACACCTGCTTGCGCGGGCATTCCGACCTTGACTTGGTGATATTCGTCGAAGGATTTCCTTCAGTTGCAAACGTACGAGGTCTAATCTCCTATTTGTTCACCGTACTTCGAGGAATAAAGCAACACCTGCTGAATTCTGCCCTGGCCACCAGAATATTAATGACCGGCATCACCCAGCACTCTCTCCGGTTTCAGTACAAGTGCTGCAACAACGACCACATACACCATGTTGATCTTATGCCCTGCCACGATTTTCTGAGAGCCACACCGACTTTAGGTGAACGACTGGAATTTCTGCGATCGCAACAAATATTGCTTTGATATTAAGAAATGGAACAAATCCTTAAGACAAGGCCCGTCTGATTTATGCAACGCTTGAAGTGTCTGCCAAATGACTTGGTACTTGTGATGAAAGAAATTCCGCCAGCGTTAACACATTGAGTTTTTCTCAACATGTCGAAAGCTAGAAAAACGATTAGAAACATTATTTCCTTTTGGGGATTAATGCAAATCCATACAATTTCAACCGATACAACCAAAGAAGAATCGAGCATACTTCCTTAAACCACATTGCATGACTACTCCACTAATCGTGAGCAGGCCCGTTCAGTGGCCCTCGAAATTTCCTTGTGCACCCCCAAATTTTTTTGTGTTCAGAAATAATTATTTTAAACATGTAATAAAAACAAAAATCTTGCCCCCTTGAAACGTTTTTTCCTCCGTATCACTAATTTGAACCTTGGAAAATTTTTCAACTCTGGTTTGTTCTATTATTTTTATCTGCAGCGGATAAAAAAGAGGTCTACGACATTATAGGAAATTGCAAAAATCAACTACAAATCCAATTGCTGAACGAGAGTCTCTTGCAGCTGCAGGTTGATTTCGTCCGGCGCCAACCCTTCAACGTCCGTCAGCTTATTCGGCTTGTGAAGCACTGGAAGTTCACTTCGTTCAGGTCGAAAATATCAACAAACAAGTAAGGATGGTCCTGCGTTTTTCTAATGTTGCACAGCAATAGAAATTCAGCTAAGTGATGTTAAAGTCTGTTTTCGATATGTTTCTATCTATCAATGTTAAATTTCCCGGACAAGTTGTAGTTGAATTAAAAGACGTTCCGGCAAATCAAAGCTATGTAGGGTTAAATGAGCTACTTACATGCTTTTGCTGTTCGTAGTTTTGTGTCTGGACTTGAGACAAGATATTTGACGCTTGTTTCGCAAATATTTTCTAATCAGCATGCAACATGTTTAGATGGAAGAACAGTCATAATATCACTTGTCCAGAGTTCAAATCTATTAGTTGAAGACCAGAACAGGGATATCTAGAAACTCCTTTCTAGATATATAGTTTCTTGATATCCTAGGACCAGAGCCATAAACCCGATCAGTAAAACTCTAATCTCAAACTGTATTGTCGCAGGTTCCGACGACTTCCCAATTCATACGCTCTTGAACTAATTACAATTCACGTTTGGGAGAAATGCGGGAAACCAGTAACATTTTCGGTGAGTTGTAGTTTACTTCAACGTGATATTTTTATTGCAGTTCGCACTGTGTTGCTCTGTGGTGGCAGTGGCCCTCAACCCAGGCCCCAGACCTGTAGCGCGCCGTGGATCAATTGGTACCGGGCCGTGAAATTACAAAATGTATACTAGTGGTGACACCACTCGCCTTCTGGGCATGTGATTGGTCGATTCTTCCCATGGAAGCAATGTTGCGTGCACAGAGTGAGAGCGTTGGAACATAAACTAACAGTGTTGGGGATGTGGAAGAGCTGTAGAGCAAGGGTGCGCAACCCGTGGCCAGCGGGCCAAAAGTGGCCCGGGAACTGAGGTTTTGTGGCCCGCGTAAAGGGCCAGATTTTAAGCAAGAATTGCGGATATTAAAGGGTACTGCCAATCTTCCGTTGTTGGCCAGCGAGTTGTCTAACCCGCAGAGCTTGACACATGCAGCTGTAGCCCGTGGACCAATCTGGTTATGTGCATTTGGCCCGGTAGCGCTGCATGGTCGCACACCCGTACTGTAGAGGATCAGGAATCTCTTTATTACGTGTGCGCAACCGTGACGCAATAGGAACTATCATAGCGTACTCCAGAGCCGCGCCGCGGTAAAATTGTCAAGCGTTGACCGGTCCGCGGCTACATAAAGGTTGGTGAGCAGTGAGTTACGGAATGGGACACATCGAATTGTAATCGATAGTAACAACATGATACAAAATCTGCATTTGTTGTTTCTGTTCTTCTTTTATTGTTCTGCTTGCTTTTTTGTTGTTTTTGTAACATTTGGCGGAAATTCATCACAGTCTAATTCTGCTGCAGTTAATGCGTGGAGCTAGCATAAAGTTCTGCCGCGCTACCTGTACCATTTTTATGCATGAACATTTCCTCTTGCGTTGCACATCCGCGACAATGTTTTTTGGAAAAGGACGCACAGCCATTAAATCGTGCGCGACCGTCATCTCAGCACGGGTCGCCGCTAAGTTAGCAGCACAACTTTTAGCTCAGCTGGTAACAGGTTTTGTAATCGTGGACCTGTTTACTCGCAACTACAGTTTCTATGAGCTGTTAACCAGGGGTGGATCCAGCCAGTAAGGTTAGAGAGGGCGATTTCAGTAAAATTTGGTAGTCAAGTGTCATACGGCTTCGCTACTGTAAGAGAGACGAGTGTACTTCACAACACTGACTGTGACAAAACAATGGACGACAGAATGGCTTTATTTCGCGAATGTTGTTTTTCGATTATGTTGCATGAAGTTATTTTCGTAGGTTTTAGGGAGGGCGGTTGGGGCGATCGACCCCCGCCCTGGATCCACCCCTGCTGTTAACTGCCTTGAATAATAAACTCGCCAGGATTATTGCACAGTCCTTAGCGGCAAATACAGCGATGAGTGCTCTGATGGTCCCCAACATAAAATATCTCTAATTTGCTTTCATTTGCGGTTGGAGTTCAAGCCACGAAAGAAGCAATTTTGTTTCTCGAGTGACAAGTCTTTCATTGCTAGTGCATTTGTTCGTTACTCACATATAAATATGCTGTGAAGTTGCTTTTTACCATCATTTACTCTTTATTCAGCTTCTTCCAGGATTCGCGGCTGTGCTGCGCGCCCTCGTCGAGTACGAAACCTTGTGCGTTGTTTGGGTCGAAAACTACACAATGCAAAATCCATCGCTCAAAAAAACTCTTGCCGAACCACGGTGAGGACAGACGTAACCCTATCAGCTGCCAAATAACTATCAGTTTGTTGCATTTCTAATTCAGATATTTAAGCGTGGTTAGATTTAAGTGTAGTACCAGAAAAAGAAATAAATCTCTTAGGTTGCAGGCAAAATGTGCAATGGTGTTGAGGGAATCTCATTTGCGAAATGACGACGACGAACGTTTCAAAGTTGTTAAATTTCAAGGGAACTTTTCTGAAGCCTTGTTCAATGTTTTTTCAGTAAAACCAGTTATATAGTACTGTAAATCATATGTGTAAACGTGCTGTTGCTTTAAAAAAGAAAAGATGAAGCAGTAAAATATATAAAGCCTTTTTCCCTATACTCCTATAGCGTTCCGCTTTTGAAAATCACCCTTTCCATACACAATATTATCTCATCTTACTGTTGTTGAAAAATACCAATGTAGTTTCAGCTAAGTTGTTAACATTTTTTACAGGTGCGACAACTAAGACTTACCTTAGCTTCAATGATTTCAAAAACACTTTTTCCCTTTCTAAGTAGTAGAACAAATGCCTCTTTCCAAATCTCCAAGCCTTGCATTCAGGTTGAAGCATTTGGTAGCAACCATGAAAATAACAGCACTACCTTTCAGAACTTTCTGACTAGGCGTATTTTATATCATCTCTAAGTTATGCGAGATTTCTTTCTCTGCTTTTTTAAACATTTTCTCTTTTTGTTGACTGAAGAGTAAATATCAAAATCATCACACGTAAAATAATTTACGTTTGTGTATATATTGAAATTCTTACGAATGCTTCAGTTTTTTGTGAAAGTGACCATGGTTGTCTTTGACACTCAACTTTTGTTCTTGCTGCAGGACAATGACTTGTGCCTAAAGATAAGCAGTGCTTTCACACCTTTTCTTGTTTTGTTTCTTTTTTATTTTGTTTTGTTTGTTTTCACACTTTTTGTTTCGACGCAGACGGCAGGTGCAAAATATGAAAAGCGGAAAGAGTTGAATATGAATTTTTTGAGATGTTGATTTCATGAGATCTGGCAAATCAATTTATAATAACAGATAAGAAGCAGTAAATGCAATAGTTTCAAACAGTTGGCAAAAAAATATTTTTTCTCTATTTTCTCTCAGACCAGTGGTTGTGGATCCTGCCAATCCTCTCAACAATGTCTGTGACTTTTGCAATGCGTGGGATGAGGTTGCGCTCGTAGCAAGCAAGAGCTTAGAAAAGCCTCTTTTCCAAGAAAAGGCCATCGCTAGAGGGCGCCGGTAATGTTCTTATTCTTCGTTGGAAGAATCTCTCAAGATTACGCACAAATCTGGTGGTCCTCACCTACTGCTGTGCTTTGCTTGAAGATGAAACGCAGACATCTGATATGTATGAGCCTTTCCTCTACCAGTTTGCTACAGGAAAGACAACATCGACGTTCCAAGCACAAAAAACAACAGTTTCTTGTTTGCCATCATACAGCGCAGCGCTTGAAAAAAGTATTTAGCAATATGTGCATGTACTGTAGTTCATATCAAAAGAAAGGAAATTTTAATTTGAAGTGAGGGACTGTGATTGCTGTGTAGGTTGCGAAGTACGACACGACTGATATTTTATACTTTTAACCTCTGTGACTGTTCTTGCGCTCGTGTGTAAAAAATGCGGCAGAAAATTTGGCGGTTCTGTGTAACGTTCTAATGCATCTGCATCTACCCTCAAATGCTTGTTTGTTGTTTTTAATTTTGTCCACGATGTATTGTCTGATCATAACTCATTAACGGTCCTGTAGAGAAGAAACTCCGCTGCTATAGTTATTTGAAAAACACTGCTTAAAACTTCTTTTCTGAAAATTTGGAAGTTGTTTCTAGAGATGTTACTTGAACGAGAAGCAAGACGGAACTGTGCGTTTCAAACAAGTTTTTTCATAAATTATCGAACGTTTTTTCAATAATTTTCTGATGGGGGATTTTAATTCGGATAATTTTTGACTTGATATTTCTTAGAGGCACACTAAGGCAAAAACCAAGCCAATATCCTGTTCACAATTTAGATAAGGAAAAAATAATTTACTTGAGATGGTTGATCTCTTGTTTGTTTGGCACACGAATGATCGCAATATTCAACAATCCTAAATGTGTTTACATCAACGGATTTATTTAAATAGGCGGGTTTAACAGGAAGCATTAACATTAAATACTTTATCTACGTTACCACCAACACTATTTTTATGATCAACCTCTAGTGTTCTCGGTTTTGTTTTTAGAAAAGTCATGGTCTTGATTGTAGTTTCTTCAATTTTTATTAATTTTCGTTGACCTTGATCTTTACTCTGGCAATTCTTTCAAAACCTGGGCAAAAAGAAATTTGATCTTGGTACTGACTCTGTAAGCTTTGGCATATCTTTCATTTTCGGCCTTAACTTGACGACTTTGTTTCGAAAAGAACACTACTAAAGGAAAAACGCCACTTACATGCTTGTGACTCTTTCCTGCTCACGTTCTACCTCGCTCTGAAAAGGTTGTTTGGTCAAAAACCCGGGGAACTTGCCACTAGTTTAGTAAATTGTTTTTCATTCCTCTGGTAGAGGTGTGCGGCGGGTCTGCAAATGTCAGCTGTGTGAAGGGGTTGCAAAAGCATATCCCATGGAAGTGTGTGATACACCTACCCAAGTGACATACTTTGATTTCCGGCAGTGTTGTGTAGCTGGTGCGATCGACATATTCGCTGCTGATGTGCATCAAACGCCTGACGATGTTCGAACGTATAGTCTGCTGTGTTTGTGTTAAGTGATGAGTAGTCTGGCAGTTGCAAATCAAGTCTTGTTAGTCTACATATGACGTTTTTTAACTAGAACATAAAAATCTCTGCATGAAGCTTCTTTTTGCTTTTCGCGAAAACTGGATTTGAATAAAATCTTTAGCATTGAGTATATGCAAACAAGAAAATGCCAGTAATTTCTATGATGTCGTGGCAGAGGTAGCTCTTTAGACAAGATAAGCAAGCTTTTGCAAAATTAATTTTAGTTTAATGTCCATAGGCCCCCGAAAGTCAGATTTGTACTGCAGAAACACCGTTGTTATTGTTGCAAGACTATGTGTAGCGTAATAGGTGTTATAGAATTTTCAGATAGTTTTTCCTTCTTATACAAGTTTTTTTGCAAACACAATTTCATGTAGGAACGCATTAAGTTTTGGTTTCAGCCTTCAGTAAGTTTGCCACTCCTACGTGCAGTTTGTTTTTTCAGAATAAGCTAATTAAATTGCTCAGATAACTATAAAAATAAAGAAATGTTTTCACTTACGACGCATCTGCAGTCTGCGTTTGATCTATATTAAAGATATTCTTGTCATCTGAAAACGTTATCAGAGAAAATTTTCGTCTACGCACCAGAACGCTCTATAAAATTAATGCTTGCGAAAAAACGCACATTATTTCTCCACACAAAAAGGTTTGAAAGGCCTTTAAAGAAGATACGTCGTAATATAAGCAGTGCTTACAGTTGCTTGCCATATGTAGCTGAGATTTGTTCCCCTAAGGAGTTGCAGATCTCTGGATTACTTTACCCTCTGTGGAGCTGTTAGGCTGTTGCACTCCCCGCATGAGCTTTAATTGACTTTCTTTCATGTTTTAAACGCAGAAGACTTATTACGAACAGCAGCTATTATTATAACATTGGGTTCAAACTGCCTATTGCGAGAATCACATCGTCTCTCCAGGGTCGATTTTGTCCAGTTTTACTCTTCTAGAGTTTCCATTACAAAACATATTGATTTCTCAATTTCAAAAAACTATTCGTTGCGTTTTTTCATCCAGCTACTCCATGTACACGTAATGATTTTACCAGAAGGGGTTGCTGAGAATAAAACACACCAAAACCTTTCAAGTAAATAAAACTTTCAAACGAAAACATTTTGAAAACTGCCTAAAACTTATTGGGTTTTAATGCAAAACTGAATGATGAGGCGTTCACCGCAGAAAAATAGTTATTTTTTGTGGAGTGAAAGTGAATCTGATCTTATCTAATGACTAGTTCGCTTGCGTTCGTTCGGGTCCAAAATACACAAAGTTTTTTTATTTTAACCAAGATTCGTCTCAAAGCAAGTATCAAAGGCAGTTTTTAAACCGAGAGAGTGGTTGCTTGGCCATAACTAGTGAGTGTGTTGCCAGCGGGGTTTCTTGCATTTACTCTTGGTGTCTTGCTTACAGCAGGCCTGCACAACTGTTGCAACCTCTCCGGTGGTGTTGCGTTGATTGTGTGATTCACCACGAACGGGATGTGCGTGAAGAACAACACCATACATATACGTGGAGCGAACAAGCAATAACAGAGTGATCATGGCATGTGAACTCTATTGTTGCTTGCTGCCACAGTGCGAAGCTTTGCGCATATGCCGCTCAGGATTTTCGATCGCAACATTATAAGTGACTTGTAATCGCACATCCAACGCAATGTCAACCGAGAGATTGCAACAATACACTTGGATAAGTGCATGGTCTTTGTCACAGGTCTAACACTAAACCTCAACCCCAAAATCTAAACCTAAGCCCACAATCTAAAAACAAAGTCTAAGCATAAGACCTATAGCCAAAACCTAAACCCTAACTCTAAACCCAAAGCTTAATCCCAAAGGAAGTGTCTATTTTACTGCCGATTTTCTGGCAGCTACAGATCGGCTGGAGCTATTGTGCTGCCAGTCTGGCGCAATTCGAATGAAAAGGTCAGTTTGTCACGCAATCAGTGTGCTGCTCATAGTGTAGTGGTTATGCTTCATGTCTAGTATGCCATTGGTTTTTGGTTCGAATCTCACTTTTTTAAAAAACTTTTCCATTAGGTGTTGCCTTTAAGGTTCGGTTAGGAGTTATTTTGCCTTTAGGAGAGTTCAATTGCTTGGAATGGATTGGTCAAGTGACAAGGATGATACACTTGGATTAGCATAAGGTCCTTGTTACATGACCTAAAACCCTAAACCTAAAACCAAAACTTAATCCCAAAACTTGAACCAAAACCCAAAATTCAAACATGAACCCAAAACCTAAACCAAAAAGTTGAACTTAACACCTAGTAAACCCTGTAACGGTGCACAGCGACTTATGTCCCGGTCTTGTTTAATGGCTTCAAGCTGTGATCATCTGGTTACTAGTTATCTTAATGTGTGCAGCTCTCTAGGTTCAAAGGGGATTGATTTACTTGATGCTACCTTAGAGCCTAATATTAACGGACAGCATCTGTAGACAGTGTACAGATACTGCAGTATTCCTGCCAGCTACGTTTCCCGTGGCTTCCTAGTGTAGGCCAGCAGGTTCTTGACCTTTTTTGCCTGATTGCACAATACCGCACCGAGATCCCGTGAGCGGATTGACCTGCTTCCATTCCCTGGTATATCATCCCTCATGGTTGACGAGTAGGTCGGCAACGACCTTTGACAGGTTTTGCAATCTCGAGCCAAGATGAACTGTTTTTCCATTTCGCCTCGCATAACGTGCAGTAAAAACCACAACCCAGTCTAATTTCGAGTTAGTAACGTTTCGGCTCTCCTCGTGTATAAACCAAATTCTGCTAATTGAGTCTGAGTATTTTTCTGATCACCGAAAAGACCAAAGATGTGAGTTGTGGATTTCACACCAATTGAAACCGTGTTTGACGATCAATCGCTGTTGAAATTTGATGCCTGTGTTGGATTTTGTGAGAGCAAAGTTTGTCCTGATTGATTGCCCTCCGTTTGCAATTGCTGTAGGGAATAAGAGACTACAGCCCCATGATATGCAGAGTTTGTAAAGGGTCAGGTTTAGGCAAAAGTTCATCAGGCGCGCATTTCTCCAATTTCTGCAGACTAGCTCCACCATCATGGCTCACATCTAAGGCCAGCTGCCGCAACAAACCCTAAACCTAATTAAAGTAAATCCTAAACCGACACTTAAACATACACCCTAAACGTAAACCCTAAACTTTTTGAAAAGTGACTATTCGTCCGCCTGTCCTGACGCAATTCAAATAAAAGGGTCACTTTGTCATTCAAACCGTGTGGATTGTATAGTTTAATGGTTATATGTGCTATGCCTTCTATGCTTTAGGTTTTCAATTCATATCTTACCTTTCCGACTTTGGTTTTGTTTTTTTTCTTTCGACTTTCCTTTAGGGTTAGGTTAGCTTAGGGTTAGTGTTAGGTTAGGGTTAGGTTAGCTTAGCTTAGGGTTAGGCTAGCATTAGGTTTGTCTTTGGTTAGCATTTGGTTCGGATTAGGGATAGGTTAGGGCTACGTTAGGTTTAGTGTTATCTTTTGCATTTACTTCGTTTCTACCAAGCCTACTGCACTCTCGTCAGGCGCTACTCATTTACTGTCAAGTTACAGAAGGCGGTCGAATAAGGCTTCATTATTAAAGATCTGCAGGCGGTTCTATAGCCACTGCCTTTTGAAAAAGTACATTAAAAGCACTCCTATCAAAGGTGTAACCTCTACAAGCTAAGCCAAAGGAAATGGTGAGCGGAGAACCAAAGAACAATCGCGCAGCAGACACAGACACTAACCACTCAACTATGTTCACGTTGCTGCTAAAACTTAACCTTATGTGTGAACAACGGTGGATACAGCCCGATAGTCCCTGCAGAGTTTCTGCATTTGATGGCAAAATATACACCGCCGTTTAGCAAACCTGTGAAATCGCATCACAACTAAAATTTTTGATATTTTCCGAATAATCACAATAATCACATTAAAACAACAAAAATTTTCTCAGTCCGATCCAGCCCTGATCCGCCAATTTTGAAAAATATTGCAGTCCGATTCAGTCCTAATCCGGAAGATTGGGTTCAGTCCAGATCCAGTCCGAGNGCAGTTNNTGTANCTGTTGGTCTGATAGTGGTTGTCATCATTCAGATGTTAAAAATGATATTGTAATGCGAAATGACTTGTCCTATGTTTGCCTNAATTGTCTAAGAAAAAAAGGCAATGATTTCACTAATTCCTTGTTTTCTGTGCATGATCAAGGGGAAATAAGTGATGATACCAGAGACAATTTCGAGACTGCACTAGATTTGTGTGCTTCATGTAGTTATTATAGTTTATTAGATATAACTGCTACTTTTGAACAGCATTGCAAAGATAGTCTTTCTATTATTCATGTGAACATTGTAAGTCTGTCTAAAAATTTATATAAGC